>Ga0247732_10000035_pt1 | contig 96243 bp, 152 predicted proteins | sample UWRJL163409C2_FD_180940 | JGI IMG/M metagenome (GOLD analysis project Ga0247732, IMG submission 180940) | Plant litter microbial communities from Arlington Agricultural Research Station in Wisconsin, United States - UWRJ-L163-409C-2 | ecosystem: Environmental > Terrestrial > Plant litter >... | reverse complement strand
CAATTATATCGAACACAAAATTCCGAAAGGATACACAGAGACGCAGTATATAAGTGAGTTGATGACCAAGATCAGTAATTTTGCTAAAAAGAATTTGGTCCATATCTTTTTAATTGCGCACCCTACCAAGCTGGGTAAGGATAAAGATGGTAACTTCTTAGTAGCGACTATGTATGACATTGCCGGTTCGGCAAACTTTTTCAATAAAACTGATAACGGTATATCCATTGCCAGAGATTTTATAACGAATACTGTCAAGGTCTATATCCAGAAGATAAAATTCAAGTTCATAGGTAAAGTTGGAAGTGTGGCTTTTTCTTATGATGCCCCGACAGGGAGATATGCGGAGGAAGGTTATGCTTACGAAAATGAAATGGAGTTAAGGAATAAGCGAAACGTACAAGAAGTAATTAATTTCCCCGAACCGGAAGTTTTGCCTCCACCTCCGCAATTAACCGACATCAACAAGCTACCCATTGGCAGCAGCTTTGCGGAGCCACCTGTTAAAAGTGAAATTGAAAAAGAATTTGAGGAAAGTTTTTATAATGAAGACGGCTCCCTAAAAACAAACCTAAATATTGATCCAGGATTTTAAAATGACATCTTTATGAATTATAGTGACACAGAAGAAATTTGGAAAACTATACCAGGATATAGTTTGTATGAAGCATCTACCTTTGGAAGAATTAAAACTTTTAACTGGAAGAATAAAGGTATAGAAGCCATTATGAAACCACATGCCGATGCTTGCGGGTATTTAAGAACAATGCTTAAAAGAGATTCTGATGGGAAGATTGGCACTATAAAAGTTCACAGGATAATTGCACTCACTTTTTGGGGCACTCCAGAGGTTGGATTCGATGATGTAAACCACAAAAACTCTAATCGTTCAGATAATTCTGTAAATAATTTAGAATGGGTAAGTAAATCTCAAAATACTTTACATGCTTTTAGAGAAGGGAATAAATCTGTTCACGGAGATAAAAACCCTTGCGCTACATTAACGAATGATCAAGTGCGAGAAATTAGAGCTAATTATCAATTTGGCAAAGTGAGCAAAGTGTTAGGCACTCCAACGAAACAAGATATTGCTGATCAGTATGGCGTGAGCTTTTACGTAATCAAGAGGCTGGTTCAAAAGAATAAAAAAGTAGAATGGAAAACTTGGAATAACTTATGAAAATCACCGCCAAAATTAAATCAGAAATCTACATCGAATCAACCCCTTCCAGCGAAACACACCTCGAAGTGAATATCTTCAGCCGGGTTAAGATGGAATGGGTGTACAACGACCAGGTACGCATTGATGACATACTCTTTCTGCTGAAAGATTTGCAGGTGAATCCTTCCAACAGTATCATCCGCATGGCTCCTGAAACGGCGCTTTATAAAGAGCTTATTGATGGAGGGTTTATTATTATGCTATTTGCCGGTGGGAATGCTGTGAAAAGGAAGAATGCGCTGGAGAAGCTTAGGATAGCGATTAGAGCAGGGCATCGCAATCAAATTTAGAAAGATATAATTAAACTTAAACCTGGCAGTGTTAAGGCTAACTGCTTTATTAAGAATGACAAATACTTATAGATTTGCTGCGATGGAGCTAGATGTCCTCAGTGCTTCCTTTACGGATTCGGACAACCGACCATTAGTGGAAGAGTTTAGAGAAGAAATATTGTCTCTTTGTGAAAAATTTGGCAATTCGGGTCAAAGTGGAGGTTCGGCGCCTTATACGGCACAAGCGATATCGAAGACACTGAAAAGCTTACTCCTACAAAAACCTATTTATCCAGTTACAGGGATAGAGCAAGAATGGACGTTAGTGTCTGAGCAGGAAGGAATGTATCAAAATTGTAGATGCTCCGCTCTGTTTAAAAGTACCACGCATGAAGCTTATTACTTAGACGCTATTGTCTGGAAGAATCAGCACGGAATGACATATTCAGGTTCTGCTATACTTGGCGGAGAGATAATACTTAGCAGGCAATGCGTAAAGAGTTTCCCGTTTACACCAAAGACATTTTATATTGATGTTATCGAAGAGGAAGTTGCAAAAGACGATTGGGAGTTTCATATAAAAGACGCATCTCAGTTGAAAAAAGTTTTCAAATATTATAATAAATTCCAATGAAAGCTCACTTCTATTGTCAAAATCTTACCGGGGAAGTTAGATTTGATATCCAAGAGTGGAATAGAGTTTACCTAGAGTTCAGAAATTCAGGCTTATCTGAGTCGGATAGAAGAGCGATATTACATCCTCCCGCTTGTAAAATACAGTGCTTTGATTTTATGGCAATTGCTGGAGAGAGACAAACTAGAATAAAGAAAAATTTAAAATAATTATGAAAAAAGGAGCAATTCTATCAGAAAGTCGCCAGTATCGTTATCAGTTGTGGCGAATCTGGGATGATGAGAAACCAAAAGTTCTTTTCATTATGCACAATCCCAGCAAGGCAGATGAAGACGAAAATGATCCTACAATCACGCGATGTATAAACTTTGCAAAATCGTGGGGCTACGGAGGAATATATGTCGGCAATATTTCTCCGTACATAGCCACAAAGCCTGCTGAATTGAATAATGTTTCTGAGCCTGATTTATTTCCCAGGTCAAATATTTTAAACATTTTATGGATGGCGGAGAAGTGTCAATTACATGTATTGGCATACGGTGTTCCTCATAAGAAATTAAAAAACTGGCCGGTCCATACGTATGATTTAAACCATGTGAAATTCCATGCAATTCATAAAACCAAGAATGGATATCCAGGGCACCCACTTTATCTAAAAGCAGATTTAAAGCCAAAATTATATTAAATTTAAAAAAATATGACCCCAACCATCAGACACGAACCGATGTCGGAAATCTTCGATAAATATCACATCCAAGGGTTAAAAGTCCCTGTCGTGATACACCATTTCAAGGAACCTGAGCATGAAGATGCTGATCCGCATGATCACCCTTGCGACATGGATATCACAATCCTTGACGGAGCATACATTGAAAAGAGATTTCCCAGCGGAGATATCATTCACCGGGATAAAGGAGATTCTTTTACAATTAAAGCCACAGACATTCACTTGATCGTCGGCATGTCTATCGGAGGATGCACCACACTGATGCTCCCAAAGGAGAAAGTGCGCGAGCCGGGCTTCTGGAGGTTTGACGGCGACAAGGCTTATTTTCGGCAGTGGAATTGGGAAGAATTTAAAATCGTAGAAAAATTATGAGCGAAATTAAAATATTGGCACTCGATCAGGCTTCTCATTGTGGGTGGTGCTGCGGAGATAATGATTACGGAGTATGGGATTTTACCACACGAAAGGATGAGTCACAAGGCATGAAGGGGCTCCGCTTCCGGGCAAAACTCAAAGAGGTTATCCAGTTAGCAGGGATCAATACAATTGTATATGAAAGAGTAGCCGGCCAACACGCTAATTCAATTATACACGCAGCTAAAATGGTTTCCGTGATAGAAACCACCTGCGAAGAGTTAGGAGTTAACTACGCCTCTGTTTCAGCCTCTGAAGTGAAGAAGTTTGCGACAGGGAAAGGCAATGCTGGGAAGCCTGCCATGATCAAGGCTGCTCGAGAGCGGTTTGGCTACGAAGGGAATGATGACAATGTTGCTGATGCGATACATATTTATCAACTTGCAAAAACAATTTATAAGTAATTTAAAACCGAACCACCATGATACTCTTATTTGAATTCAGTCTTGTAGGATTCATTTCCGGCGCAGCTGGCGGACTAATTGTTCTGTTAATTTATTTAAACGTAAAAAGAAAAGTCCAGTGACAGGCAACTACAAAACCTCAGACGACACCACCTACGAAGTTTTCTGGGGGAAATTCTCCGGCAAGGATGCCTTGATGGCGCAGTGTGTCTCTTCTCTGACAAAGAACGGTGCGCCGTTTCCTCTTTCGGAAGAGAATCTATTGAAAAATTTGAAGTATAATTTGTGGAAGAAAATTGAATAGCGTATGCCTTTTGAGTCAAGAATGAAAATATCGGATGTAAAAATATTCGATATGATTGCCGAAGATATCTTATGGTATCACCAGAATTGCAAGACACCCGACATCGAAAAGCTGCTTTCTGTAAGAGATCATCTTGCCACGTGCTCCTTTAACCTGGCATCCATCGCAGGTGATCTCAAACAGCGGTACAACACGAATTATTATATTCGAAAGATTGAGGTAGCCAAGTCGAAACAGGGTTTTATCAACTCTGGAAAGAATATGACACAAAGCGAAACGAGTAGTATTGTCTCCAGTGAAGAATACATTAAGGGAGAGATGGAAGCAGAGAGTGATTCTTATAAGGTAGATTTGCTCTTAAAGCAGGTCAATAAGATTTTGGATGCTATGGGTCAGCGCATCGCCTTTGCGCGTTCTGAGATGGAAAATTCAAGGCGTAGTGGAAGTAATTATTAAACTTTAAGCAAATAACATTATGCCAAATTCAGACTTGATTTTCATTGGAATTGTCATTGCCGCATTATCCTTCATCGTGGGATATGCCTTGGCTTATACCATTCGCAGTAACAGGGCCATATTTTACTCTAAAAGCTTTTCTTATGAGGAACGAAGAGACTTATGGGTACTCATTGAGGCCTACGATAAAGGAAAAATTAAAGTAGAGCGCCCCGAACCAAAAACTGTTACCTTGTATAATAAAATTAAATTTGTGAAGGGAGATTTAATCAATAAAATATAATTTCGTTATGGAATACCTTGAATTTGCACTAAGCTCTTTCTGGCGATTTGCTGGCTCTATTGTAATTCTCTCAATCATTTGTACTACGATATGCTTCCCGCTAAGGATAGTTTTCTTGCTCTATAATCGTCACTTAAGGCATCAGAATATACTGAAACACGGTTATCCACCTGCTCATTGTGACGCAGATGGAGATTTTAAACAAAGTGAAACTTTAAAATAAATAACCCTATGGAATACATCATCGGACCCATTGCAGTCATGGCGCCTATTATCGTTTACCTTTACTTTCAGCTCCTAAAAAGTAAAGCGCAGAGAAAGGAGATTGAGAAAGAGTTGGAGGAATCAAGAAGGATTAGAAAAAGCTGGTCTAGCTAACTCCTACCACCTTTCTTCCGCCAACGATTCGCGCCGAACCATCTGACAGCGTAAAACATCACAAATACCTGCCACTTTTTGATGCCCATGTCAAGTAAATTTCTTCGGAAGAGGTCATCTGCGTAATACCTTGCAGCACGGTCGCCGAGTTTATCTTTGAAATGCTGAGTAGTATACATGAAATCGTGAAGGATAGATGGCGGCATCGCAAGACCATGAGCTGGAATCAATACCTGAAATAATCTTGGCACAGAGGCAAAATCAGTAACGAAATTTGCTGGCACGATGAAATCATCAATAGCGCCATGAACGGACGTCTCCTCCACGGTTTCATACCACGAAAAGCGTCCGTTCGGCTTATTGTATTTTCTAACCCTAAAGTCGGGATAATAATAAAGCATATTATTTTAGTATTGAGCTTCCTGACCTGAAGAAAACGCAACGGTGCCACCTCCTGAGACTACACTTCTTAAACGAACCCACCACCCAGCAGGAACTTCACATTGCAAGTTGTAAAGCGTTGTCTCGTTAATCCCTACGGATAGAGATACGGCTAAAGTTTTTGTTGACCCAGCTCCATTCACCGTAATCCAGGTGCTATTGTTAGCACTTATCTCCAAAAATGCCTGCGCATTACTGTTTAAATTTAATAAAGAAAGTCCGGTTACGCAAGAAACTGTATAACTAACTCTCGCAGGACGTGTCGTAGAGACCTGAAAAGAAGTGCCTATTGTTCGTGAAGGAGCATTGTTAAACGTTACAGCAGCCGCTGAACTTGAGATCACACCAGATGTAATGTCAATACCAGTGCCAGCGGTGTATACTGTCGGAGTAGGCACATTTAAAGCTCCTGTAGAAGGGTTGTAAGTTGCGGCTCCACTTCCTGTAGTGGTTAAGCTGACTGCTGCTCTTGCGCGGGTGTCTGTATAGTACAGCCTACTTCCCTCTGTAATCTGACTCGTGGTCGTTGGAATAGTAGGTGCGCCAGACAGATCACTGTACAGCCCTGAGGTGGCAACAGCTGCAAACGTTGGCTTCCCTGTGATCGAGGCCCAACTCTGTGCCGGCACCGAAGAAATATAGCCGTTCGGGTTACTGCTCGAATAAGGGGTAAAACCTAAAGCGGAGGCAATCTGTGCAGAGGTGATCCCTGTCAAGAACCCTGCCCCATTTACAAGTTGATTGGTATTGGTAGGTATGACAGGTTTGTTGAGTATCTGGCTCACCCCTGAAGCGCTATTCCAGTCAGAGTTTACCTGTGCCGACGGAATCGTAGGAAGCCCACTCAGATCAGAATAATTACCCGACAACGCTACTGCTGAAAGGTTTGGCTTCCCTGTGAGAGACGCATAGCTCTGCGCGGGCACACTCGTTAAATACCCGGCATCGTTTGCAAAAGCGCTCACATTGGAGGGTACAGTCGGAATGGTAGGCTTACTTGAAAGATCATTATAACTCCCACTCGTTGCCACAGCCGAAAATGTAGGCTTAGAAGTGATTTGGCTCCAAGTCGGCACATAACTCATCGGGCGGTATAGAGGTGCCGTAAAAAGCGCAACACTATCCTTTAAGCCGCGTATCTGACGGGTGCGAAACTTTAACGAAGAGGTCCGGGCAACCCACGTTCGGTTCATAGCTCCGGCCACGGTATCGACAAACATCACATTGAGTACGGCGCTATCAATAGGTATGGCCTGACTGGCGATCAACCGGCTGGCGACCTGTGCATAAGAAACCGACGAAGTAAGTAAGATGAAAAATAAGTGGGATAAGCGTTTCATGGTCTGATTGGTTTGTTAAAAATGTCCGATCAGTGGGTTATTGTAGCGAGGTAAACTTTAACGAATTGTTGTAGAAAATATAGTGCTCTCCGGGCATCATTTGAATCGAAGAGAGCGAAGTGCCGGAATCGTCAATGTCTTCAAAACCTGCATTCGAGATCACATTCACGGCACCGCTGCCTTGATTGATTAAAATAAGACGTGCTGTAATGCTGGCACTCAAAGCGGGAAGCTTCCAGGTAGCGGTCGTCCCATTGAACGTGTAATACCCTGTAATGGTCCCTAAATCAAGGGTTGCCGCCGCAGACACCACATTCATTGCGACTGACTGGCGTATCCATCGCCCCGTTGCTACGCCTGTTACCTGAATAACACTAAACCCGTCAGCAGTGGCCGTTGAAGAACCGCTCCAGAAGTAGATCGCTCCCCAGGAGTCATTCATGGACGTTTTGCCATTCACCATCACAGAAACTCCGGGAGATCCCGCCTGACTGCTCAGGTCAGAAATTAATGCAAACGAAGTAGGTCCTAATTGTGACATGGCTAAAGCTATTTTTTGACCACATAAGTTACTAAGAGTTTCTTTTGGTTCGGGAAACTTTTTTAAGAACTTAGTTAACGGTTGTTAATATCTTGCCGTTTCTTGTAAGAATCTTTCCGTTACGGGTTCTTATCTTGACAGAAAGTGCTCGAAGTAGCACACTACCCACGTAAGCAGGAATCGTTTTAACCGTATAGTTTACATTGTTTACATCTTTGCGAGGCACGTCAAGTGTGACATCCACCGGCGCTGCGGTATAGTTGTAATCAAAACGCATATCGGTTGCATCGGCCATACTCACAGAAGATTTCACGGAAGCAGCGTCCTGATTATATGTGCTTTTCCATGTAGCCAAATCGATGTTGGTTACACTATATGAAGCGCCGGCGTAATTTCGGTATATGCTGAACGTATCTGTATCGCGGACAGGTCTTGCGTAGACATTGTTGTTAAAAGTGCCCAGCAAAGCCAGGTTGTCATCCGAACCCATCTCGATACGGAAACACAGCTGATCGGCGGTCTTCCCGATAAAGGTATTGCCTGTCAACGTAATGTTGCGCGGGATGTTGTTGAAGTCCGTCATGGCAAACTGATACCGGCAGTTGTAAACCAGATTATTGGTGATGGCATTGCTGCCGTTGTTGTTGATGAATATCCCCGCCCACTCGCCGTTTGCTACTACATTCTCTGTTACCGTGCAGTTGTGCGTGTCAGCTCCGTTATCCAAGTAAATCCCTGCGGCTTTACCGAACGGCTCCCAATAACCCCAATTTGCACCCTCATAAGCGCCAATGGCATTCAGCACAATATTCTTACGGATAATCCCGTTAAGTCCTATGAAATTGTAAATTCCTCCTCCATCATCTTTGATCGTGCAGTACGTATCCACCAGGTTTTTCTCTACTAAAGCTCCGTCGCCAGTCCAGTCAATGGCATTATAACCTGAATTGATTACCCGGTTGTTGGTAATCACTGCGCCCGTTCCTGCAATAAAGACCCCACATTGCGCGGCATCCCCACTCCTTCCCGTACCTGCCACAATCCCCGAATTGGTGATTACATTATTATTGAGGGTAATATTATTCGCGCTATACTCAAACATGACCCCATTGTTAAAGGAGTCCGTGATCGAGCATCCGTCAATAGTTACTCCATTCACATTCCCTCCATAGAGGGCATTGCCACCCTGACTAACCCAGCTACACCCATTAAAATCCGCCGTGGATGCGCCAATGATCCAAGCCCCATACTCATTCGCCCCTTCAAAAGAAAGCCCGTTACAGGTGATATTATTAAGCGAGTTGATCTGAATGTTTTTGTCAAGTGTACAAGCTTTGATCACTTTCCCTGAAGGGGTGCCTGATCCAAAGTGTACATACAACCGGTTATTCGGATTGTCGTAATACCAGTCTCCTTCTTGGGTGACAGCGCTTAGATGGGACTGTATGAAATACCCATTGCCGTCAAGTCCGCTGTAATTGGTGTTGTTGCCGTATTCATTGGCTGAGGCGTAATTTAAGGTGTTTCCGCTGCGGGACGTGATCGTATGCCTGTCGAGGATAAAACGCTCCTTACGGATCACCACCTCTCCACCCGCCGGATCAAAAGGAATCGTACCAACAGAAGTCCCATTAATCGAAGCATTGCCTGTATGCCCTGTATAAATCAGATACCCGGTTTTCGGGTAACGCCCTTGTGATTTAATCACCCCGTTGTAAGTGATCGCATTCAAAGAAGGCACATCAAGCGTAGCATAATAAATATTGCCACTCGAAAGTGTCCACGAAGAAAGCTGTGTTAACCCCGTAATGACCGGGAGTGCCCCTGAACCGTAATTGCCATAGGTGAGCCCTGCATTCTCGGATTGGATCTTCACAGGAAACGTATCACCCCTTTTGAAAAGGATCGTATCGGAAGCTGCCAAAGAAGATACCTGCATCGAGGCGAACTTGGCCGCGCTCCACGCATTGGCATCATCCAGACCAGAGCCTGTGCCACCAGCCGCCTTGACGTAATAGGTTGCCATCAGAGTGAATATTTAGCTTTCAGGTAATTATAAATCGCTGTCTCGTTGGTACTGTTATCAGCCACCCTTCTAAGAATCACCTCTTTGACTTGAATATGAGAAAAGCTCCCTACATAGTCAATACCATAGTTAGAACCGATCGTAAACCCTGTCAAAGGATTCGTGCCTGGGTTCCCTGTGTTAGGCGATAAACTGTTCACGATAAACTTTGAGCTCGCCCCGTTAAAAAGTGTCCTCAAAATAATGAACGATCCAACAGGCGCATTCCCGGCACTCACCGCACCACCGCCAGCCTCCATCGTTAACGTCGCCACACTGCCTGAGATACTATTGATGTACACCGGACAATTCGCGCCCGAGTTTGCGCCGCAATACAAAGCACCTGCTGCGTCAGAGAATATCTTGACGACAATATAAGTAAACTCAGGCTGTGTCAGCGTAAAGTTTGCGGTCATGTAATTAAATACCCCATTAAATTCAATCCCGTTCGCACTCCATGTCGGCGTGCTGTCTTCATTCGGAGAAGTCAAATCACGTCCGCTGCCTAGAAAATCATTCCAACGGGAAACTTTTTGAGACCCGTCTTTGGTAATAGTAGCCGTCTCATCGGATTTATACCACGCAGCCGTATTCCCGTCAGAGAGTACCGCCGGAGGACCCGAAGAACGCTTATATCCATTGATCAGTATCATAACGTAGTGCTGCCGACAAAGTCCCACTTGACAGCCTCAACGTTATAGATAAACGCTAGATACTGTGTTTTTGACGCGATCGTAGCGGTCGGTAGAGGCAGTTCACTACCTGCTCTAAAGATGGCATTCCATGTCAACGTGCGAATACTGGCGTCTGACGTAATGCGGAGGATCAGCTCCTGGTTCTGTACCGGCGTTCCCGTTGGTGCAGCAATCGTCGTGTTCGCCACTAAAGCGGTTACATTATAATTATCTGTCGTATCCACATTCACCGTAATCGTTGCCGCTGAAGTAGTGCCATTCGAACGGGGAGCAGAGCTGACAAGATCACTGGCAAGCAAATTTCCAATCGGGATATTGCTGGCAGCGGGCGTCGTCTGGCGGACCCACCTGCCGGTTGTGATCGCTGTGACCTTGATCACGTTGATCCCGTCATGGGTAGCCGTGCTCGAAGCATTCCACGCATACGTCCCTGCCTGCCCATCGTTGAAGGAAGTACCCCCGTTGGTTCTTACCTGAATCCCTGCGGCCCCCCCTTGATTAACAAGATCCGTTGCCAGGTCAAAAAGTGCTGCGCCGATCTGTGCCATTATCTTTTATAAGAAATATTATAGCTTAGGTTATTCGTTCCACTGGCCGGAGCTACCGCGTAATTAAAAATAAAATTCGTTGCATCGGCTGTCACTAAAGGCTGCACGTTAGAAGCTGCATTGTTAGGCACGATTCCTGTCAAAACAGGCGTATAACCAAGGCCATGTGCAATGTTAATTGTCGTCAGCACACCTGTACCTGAAGCAGTCTTTACTTGATACTGTTCTACATTGGGGTTGTAATAATCTATTATTTTAAAGTCTGTGCCCGTAGATTGAACAGTTATCGCTTCGTTTTGATTTCTCAATACAAAATTAGTCCCACCATCAATAGATCCCACAACTGTAACAGTATTCGCCGTTGCATCTGTTTTCTTTATGGTATATATCCTGCCAGAATCTACCGAGAACGAAGAAGATGCCGAAGGCAGAGTCGCATTTAAGTTTCCTGAGGTCGCGTTGTATAATATTGTAGAATCATCAGCTGTTATCGTATAGTTAGCTGTTTTAGGCGTTGCATTGATTAAAGTTCTTATTATTTTAGGCGTGATAGCGATCCATCCTGTATTGTTAGCTCCGGCGTCTTCTATAGACTTAAAGTAAACAGAGCCATTAACGCTCGCGTCTGTCCGATACCCTATAGTGCTTTTTGCTGCAACAATAACACCTTCAGGACTCCCCGTGAATTGAGTGAAAAACGAATCATTAACATTTATCACATCCCATTTTGCCCCCCTTCTTCTTAAAGTGATTAACTGTCCCGCTCTAAATATAAGCTTCGTTAAAGCAATCGGAATCGCAATATTGCCCGTAACATTTAATGTTAAGGTGCCTAGCGGGGTAAGTACAATCTCATTACCGACCCCTTTTGTAGAAGATATAGTATTTAACTCAGTAGTAGTAGCGTTCACTAAAATTCGGCCAGAATGAGAGTTAATAGTCAACACCCCGGCTCCTGTTACAGATCCTTGATAATCAATTGTTTTATAAGTAGGAACAAATTTATTTGCAGATCCATAGTTTACTCCACTTAATCCATCTCCTATAATAGTAAAATCATGAGCTCCTGATACAGCACAACCATCAAAACTCATCTCACAAGTAGATCCTACATAAGCAAGACATCCTTCAATTGTCGCATTTGTTATCCGAGACCCTAATCCACAGGCTCCAAAGTAGTTGTTTAACACATTCACTTGACTCCCTGTCTCTATATAAATAGGCCTTGCCAAATTTTCAAAATGACATCCATTTAAATTGACCGTTTTCACAAAGGATGTCCTAACTCCTTTATCTCCATTCTGAAAGGTACATAAATTAAAGTCTACGCTATATATCTGATCCGTATCTCCTGTTGTTACACTTGAGATGAGCTCAACATTTACTGAATCTACCAAAGTATTCTCTGCTGCTCCATCAAATTCACATCCATTAAACTGAATCTGCCCAAATTGCCCATTTGCCCGCAAAGCCCTTGTGGTCGCGTTGCTCCTAAAAGCAGTGACTCTATTAAAAGTTAAGAACTGATTGGCAATATCCCTGAATGTGCCTGAGATGTTAGGGTCAAGAGCAGTGAAGTTCATTTGATGGCCTAAGAACCCTCTAATATTGACATCACTCATGCTACTATACCACCAACCACCTGTATTTTCTGTTGGAGAATAAATAGCCGTAGCATCAAATCCAACCTGTCCTGGATTATTGGGATTTCCCGAAAGATTAAAATTCTCTAGCCTTATATCACGAACCGTCCCTTCCATTAGTCTAAAAAACGAAGGCTCCGAGCTGGTCATAGCACTAAAGCTTACGCGCCCTTCTCCTATCAAAGAAACATTTTTAACTATGTAATACAGTAGTCCATATCTGCCCCGAGGAACTACAACAACGCTAGATCTCCCATCAATAATGGCATTTGTTGCTTTTTCGAAAGCAACTGTATTATCGGTGCCCGTTAAAGTAGTCGTATTAAAATCATCTACCGCCCCGAACCACTTAACATTGACTCTCGCAACATTTAAAATAACATTCCCTAAACCAGAAAATAATTGTTGGTTTTGCTCATTTATTGTACTTAGCAAAGTCAGTACAACTCCTGTCGATATATTAAATGTAGCTCCTGGAACCCAGTCTATTTTAACATTGGCAGGGATCGTCATATTGCTTGTGATTGCAACCGTTTTATCGAGCACAATCGTCGCAGGATTGCTCCCGAAATCATTGATCAGCTTTTGAAATTTTGCTTGCGTAATCGTCGTTAAACGGCTCACCGGCCAAGGACCTGCGGCATTCCATTTGAAGTAAGAGCCAAACGTAGGAGAGCTTGCTTCGGTATCTTTATTGTAGAGACCTCCGCAGAGCGCATCTGTCATAGGTGTTGTCCCGTCTTGCCAAACAGTAACTACTGTTGGGCGTAAATCTTCGCCTGTGACAGGATGCAGCTTTCCCGGTATTAAATTATTTACGATCGCCATAGCTTAAAATCCTACTGTATTGTTATAAACTGTATTAGAACCGCCTCCTGCTGGCCCTTGAGGACCCTGTGGCCCTTCCGGCCCTTGCAGGCTTGCCAGCCACTCTTCTTCTGTGCCGACGAACCCCTCGTCAACAGCAACCTGGTAAGCGGACTTCCCTTCAACGCCTTCCGTTTCCAGCTTTTCTATTTGACAGTTCAGCCGGCGAAGGTCTGTGTAATTATCTCCTGTTAGTCTCATGGATTTTAAGGCGCTTTTTTGTTAGATAAATCAAAGTAATATTTTTCAATCTAAGTCAGGCAGATAAAATCCCTCCAACAATCATCTTATCCTTCAAGTCCTCAAAATTGACCAATAACTTATTATAATTATCAACCAATGCGTTGAATTCGGCTTGTGTGGGAGGATTGCCAGAGCCAACAGCTGTATTTATAAGTGCTGTAGTCGGGGAACTTGCCGCTTTCCTAGAATCTACATAATCTTTTCTAGTAAGATTTGAAGGGTCGGTAGGAGCTACTGTAGATGAAGGACATACTTGAAAGTCAAAATAGCCATATCTTCTATCAACCTTAAAAGTAGTACCCAGCAATGTACCATCATCAGCAAATCTACTCAGAGTAAGATTAGATCCGTCATTTGATCCTGTTTGCGCTCCAACCCTTTCTAGTCCCCATATCTTTTTATTTGCGACATTTATAACAAACCCTGAAAAGCTAGAATTAACGTCTGCCGATTCTGAGACAAAGTTTTTCCCGTATACATCCGCAGGAACCCGAAGCGTTGAATCGATATTCTCCAGAGTGGACGAGCCGTAACTATTCGCTTCAAATTTTACAACCGGAGATCCTATTCTTTTCGCAGCAACATGACTACCCGAACCTGACAGCGCGATACTGTTTCCTATAATATGGGTGTTGTTTTTTATCAAAAGACCATTATGTATCCCTTGAAATTTATTACCTACAATGCTGTTATCTGCGCTCTCTATTTGCATACTCCATTCACAGCCTTCAACCCGGTTTCCTGTCACGACATTCGAGCCTGCATTCCCCAGCAAAGAAATTCCGTAGGTGTGATTATCGATAAGTGACGATATAATTGCAGTTCCATTTGTAGTCCCCTGGATAATACTCTCAGCTTGGAAAGTGCCTGTCAAAACTTCAATCTGAAGCCGCTGCTCTTGCTGATTCCAGCCTACAAGTCTACCTGTTGCACCGCTGGTCACACCTACGATTTTATAGGCATTATCCTGTGGCTCAGGTACAAGTCCTGAAGCAATACTATAACTGACGACTTTGTTTAAGTTTTCAGGCGCAGGAATTATAATTTCATTGCCGCTGATCACATTGGCAGAAACCCCTCCGGTTATAGATTCGATATAAATACCGTGCATCTCTCCATTGAATAGCCCGTTAGGATCATACAATGAATACGGTCTAAAATTGTTGCCTATGATTTCACAACCCCCTCCGCCACTAAACTTGCTGTAAATCCCCGCGAACTTGTATCCTTCAAAAATATTTCCTGAAATATAACTCTGTACAAGGTTTGTTTTTAACGCATAAAACCCTCCATCGCCTGTGTTTTTGGTAATTTTAGCATAAAAAGAGTTGATCTCCATCAAAGCCGTATTCTGGCCCCCATTGACCGTAACGGTATTGAAGTAGTTGTCTGAAATATCTGCCAGATAGTTATCTCCGGTATCATCTCCTACTTTCAAACACATCTCCTCCCCTCCTCTTAACGCACAGTGGTCGAGCCTAAAGAAAATAACCTTGTTGGCGTAGATGCACATATCCGCCTTTTTCGCATGAAATTCAATATCATGAATACGAATATTAGAATCCTTTTTAGGAGAAACTCCAGAACCTGCAGGCGTTAATTCTAAAAGATTTTTCCCGATTAATCCATCTCCAGCACCTACGATGTAAGAAACCCCTTCCCCTTTCCCTCTTAGTATAATTTTATAGCTATCGTTGTTTAACTTAGGTTTTATCGTATCTCTTATGATATATTTACCAGCAGATAATTCAATGGCAACACCAGATATTGGCGCACTGTCAAACATTTTCTGGAATGCAGCTGTGCAGTCCGTTCCTACATAGGCATTGTTTATTAAAACAGCATCCGGTTTTGCGCCAAACTCTTCAGGGTAAAGAACTCCATTCTCCCAATTGCGAATTCCATAATTTCCATCTGCAAACTTAAAATAAACAATATTGTCAATATCGGTATCTTTTATATTATCTTCGCTTTCAGAGGGATCCCCATTGATTTTGGTGACCGCCTGATTTACAGTAATCTCCCTACCTGTATACTGAGAAATTAATCCGTAATAAGTATTGCCTGTTTTAAGATACCTCGATACTGTCGCTTGCGAGCCGGCAACAGGGATAAAATAAGGTAGATCACGCCAATCTTTGCGGATATACCGCTTGTTGTCCTTTACAAGCACGGTAATCCCGTCGTCTGTTGAAGTCGTGTCATCAGCGTCATACACAAACAACCCTTCTAAGCCTTCATCAATAATGATAAAGGAATTCTGTGTAAAGACATCGGCATCACGCAGCTCTTGTATTGTAACTTGACTGTACTGAGATACAGCTGGAGTAGATGTGCCCACCAAAGACTCTAAATCTCTAATTTTGCACCACAGGCTGTTGATACTCTGCCACATTTCTGATAGACTAGGGATAAAACCTCTTTTAGGATTTCTTTCGAAGGACATGCGTTAAGTAGTTATTTGTGAGTTATTATTAATTAGCTTTGAAATCTTGTTATAATACAGCGTCACGTCGCCAAGCCCAATCAGCCCTCCATTGATCGCCTTTCTTGCACCAGCAATGTCTTTAACATCAGCGTACCGGTTAATATCATTACGCTTCCAGTACCGCGCAGACGTAATTAAACCCCAGTACGGAGTCAATAAAAGATCAGGATTTGAGATAATCTTCCCGTTCATGTTAAAAGCATTATCGCTATCCCGGTAATTGTTTAAACCCGTCAGCATAATCAGGCCTCGACCTCTATACTTATAGCCATCTCCTGGCGCCTTATTTCCCATTCGCCCGGAGTATACCGCGTTCCCGATTAATTCCGGTTTCCGCTGAATTTTTACAGCCGTTTCGTTAGGGGTCTTTATCTTTGCATTCTTGTCAACAGCAAACCTTGAAGGCCAGATGTCCGCCAGTCTCTGCGCTGTATAATTTAAATTCTCTTCAAACTTGGTAAACCCTTGACACTCATGCCCGACCTGCGCCAAAAACATGACTGCTCTTAAATTACTATCAATAGACGCATACGCAAAAGCCTGTTCCCAAAAAGAATCGAATTCTGCAATTCTGCTTTTAGGGAATACTTTTTTTGCTACTGCTATAAAAGAATCCAGATCGATCATTTCCAAGGCCACCTAAACTTTTTCTTCTTTTTTAATATCACCGTGTCTTTTGGAGGCGTCAACACAATAACAGGCACCGGCTTCTCCTCCTTGATAGGGTGCACATTAAAATTCATAGGCATTCGGTCCGATTTGTAAACAGCCACCCGAAGCGTCTGCGTTGCCAGATTTTTAACCTGAGTATGCTTTTCCTTGTTGATCAAAAGATCCTGTGTTAGTTGTTTACTCTCCTCGGTGATGGTCTGCGTTTCTGCCACAATCACTTTCGTCTTCTCCAACTCTATGCGAAGGCTATCGCTAACCCGCGCCAGGCGGATGCTATCGTAATTCACTTTCGCCTTACTCTCGCTTAGCTTGGGAGCCTGCTGTGAGAAGCTGTTCTGTGCTCTGTCGCCAAAAGCGAACAGGAGCATGGCTGACGATAATAGAAAGAGAATACTTTTCATTTTCATTTTTCAATCGGTAATTACCGCTTTTATCTGCTGAATAGTTGATTTCGTGCTCTCAGTAGTTTTACGGTTCTGCATGTTGATCTGCTGCTGTCTTGCGTTTTCTTCCCGTTGCTTCTCGTTAATCGCAACTTGCTTTTCGTTTAGGGCTTTTTGTTCTTCATATAAATCTTTAACCATCTTAAACTTTTCACGGTCAGATTCTGATTTAGAAGCTTCTTTTTCTGCTAACGCTTTTAATTTCTCCGACCGCTCAATCTTTAACTCTGCTTCGTAATAAGTACGCGTATTGCCAATTTCTTTAAACAAATAAACTACAGTTCCTGCGAGCACACTAATGACTATAAAACATCCTGCCAGTAGTCTCTTCGCATCACTGTTTAAGTCGAGCCACCAAGTAATTTTCATTTTTCATCGATTTTGACGTTGGGTTATAAGGTGATGGTGGCTCCCCACAAAGTACTCATTTTTTTACTAAAATTGCTATAACTTGGGACACTATTACGCCAGCTGCTGTGCCTGAAAGAAACCAAACCACTTTATTGCCATCGCCTTTCTTTCTCACTTCCTTCGTCTCGTATACAATCTTAGGCACAGGCTTTAACGCATTATCAATCCGGTGATCCAATTTAGTGTAGATACTCTGCCTCAATAAAAAACTATACTGTGCATCTGAGATCGCTACACCACTATCAAACGGGAATTTCTGCTCTTTGTACAGGTATTTGAATTGGCTTAAAGAATCTTCTTTCGCCTGTGCAAAACTGAGCCAAGGCATACTTACTAACACTAAAAAAAGGACGGCGGTTCTCATAATCATTTTCGTTTAAGCTCTTCCAGACTAGGGTATTTCTTTACCAACCCCCTTACATCTTCTGTCTGCCTTAAATGTTTCACATCCTCAGCGATAGCCCTGATTTCGCTTCGGTATTTAGCGGTATCATTTAATAAATCAACCTTGTCACGGGTCAGTGTTAAAATCAATGCAGAATCGGACTGCGATTCATAGGTAAGCGTTTTAATTCTATCATTCGCATTACGAAGTTTCATCGAAAGAATAGCTCCGTAGATAAATAGCGCCAGCAGCACCGCGACAGATATTACCAGCTTTTTGTTGTTTTTAATAAATAACCAAACTGCGATCATGGTGTTCTGTTGATCCAGGCCAAGCACCCGGTGTTATTTTTGTCTCGAATCCATACTCTATAGTTCACGCCTGTCGTAAGACCCGTGAAAAGCATTCCCGCATCCGGATCGCCAATCGTGTTATCCTGCACCCAGTTTACTGTCGTCACATTCGCAGCTGATTCAGGCTGGATCCCAAACTGGTATTGCCCCGAAGTTCCTCCACCCCAGCGGTCGATGTAAATCGTGTTTCCTCCTGAAGTCACAGCCTGGCTAATGTTAATCGAGCAAGGGATAGCCGCTCCGGTATAGGTGACAGGTGCCACGTTGAAAGGCACACATTTCGACTTAAAGCCCCAGACTGTACCCCCTACACTGCCGCCCCCGCAATCTCCATCAATAATAAATTTAACAGTAGAACCTACAGGAAGGTCAATCTTTCCATAAGTGTACTCAGGTTGATATTGACAACTTCCGGGAGGGTTACAGGTGTTAGGAAGCGGGCCCGCACAGAAGGTGTCAAACCAGGTAATATTGTTCACCTGGACACGTAACCTGTCAGGGAAGTTCGAGGTATACCATTCCCAGTATACACTCAACTGGGATGAAGTATTGTTTAGATACACATACTCTCTACTGCCTCCCACACCACCCGCGCTGTTGCTCGAGTTGCATATGTTAATGTTCGTATCATTGCCTCCACAAACAGGACTTGTCATCAGGATCGTTGCATCGATGTACGCATCGCATCCTGTACCGTTATAGATTCGGATCGTAGTTACTTCTTGCGTGCCTTGCGTCGGAGGAAAGATCGGAATGAACGTATCTCCGCTTTGATTAATATTTCCATCACTTACCGAGCAGTTGTCACAGTTAAACACACCCGTGCCGTAACAAATTTTGTAACGGGTCGCATTCACCATGTTGTAGAAACGAACCGTCCCCGGTACTAAGTTTCCATTGTTACAGCTTGGCTGGGTATACTCCATCGCGCCATTCGGCTTCGGATCAGGTCCTGGACCGCCACCCCCACAAGTGATCGTAAAACTTTCTACATGAGAACACCCTGCCGCATCGGTAATCTGTACGTTGTATGTGCCTGGATTGCCGTCTGTGGCGGGCTCCCATCCAATCACACCTGAACTGTAACTTCTATACCGCTCATATCCTTCACCGACTTTACGAACGCTAATAGTTAATCCTCCCGAAGCCCCTGTCACCGTGACTGGAATCGTGGTACAGGTAGGCGTGTTGATAGTGAATGTTAGCGTACAACCACTCGCACAGGTTGGACTAACCAATGCGGCAGGAAAATCCGTATACACATCACAGGAGTCTCCATTATATACGCGTATCACCACATTCTGCGTTTGACCTTGCGGCGCGGGAAATATGCCGATGACAGTATCTCCAGTCTGATTGACAAAGCCATCACTCGCTCCACAGTCGCCACAGGTAAACGTATTGTTGTAGCAAACTTTATAACGTGTGCCATTAGATACATTGGATAGCCTTACGTTGCCAGGAGTTAAGTTTGTTCCATTACATACCGGCTGAACAATACTGCTGTCGAAAGTAGGCGCTGTGGGGTTACATGTGATGGAAATTTCATCTTCATCCATGCAACCATTCGCATCTGTAAATTTCACTTTATACGTAGCAGCGCCTTCAATCGGGTTGTAAAACACAAAAGAACCTGCACGATCCAAAAACCTTTCAGTCGTAGGATCGGAAACCTCTGTTACGTTGATAATATAAGGAGGTGTTCCATTTGCCAGCTCTGTGCCGATAATCCGGTTACACTGGATAAATGTGGCATCGACGGTAAAGTTACACTCAAAGTCATTATCAAGATCAAAGTTGGCAAAAGCAAAACAACAGTTCGATTCATTATTGGCAAAAACACGTACCGTCACATCCGGGATACTGTAAATACCTTCTGTGATCGGAACATTAATTGAAAAAGAGGTACTGGTTGTGGTAACGGTTGCAACATATGGATTTGGAATATTACTATTCACCAACAAAGAACCATTGCTGTTGTAAAATTTAACGGCAAGTTGATAGGTATCTGTCCCAATTGGAGTCAACCGGGACAGACTGTCAATGCTTATGTTGATTTTAATATTATTCACAGAATCACTTATTGAATTTTGAATGCAAAAATACCATTGCCTTTATGGGTAAAACTTCCGTCAGGCGTGTTATACGTTGTTGTCCCCGCAAACCCGGCATGAATGTTTAACCCTACATACACACTGCCGGCAGGACCTGTGCCTTTCCAAAGCATCGGGCGCATACCTTCGTAGAATTGGCGCGCTGCATTGGCAGAAGCATAGTTAGAAACACCATATCTTGACACTTCTCCTGTTCCCAGCACACCCATCTCAGGTGTATCTCCATTGTAATAGCCTGAACGCTGATTCCCGTTCTCATTGTAGTTGAACGTAGCCCACTTCAGCGAAGTCGTCGTTCTATCCCAGATCTGGCCGTAGATGTAATTCCCTGCCCACGATCCGTTATTATGAGAAGCTGGATTCCCGGCGAACTGTCCTCCTGTGTTCTGGGAGATTGGATGCCCAGGAGCTCCAGGCTGATACTGCGTAATAGGACCTCCATCAGGTTGCCATTTGTTTTTCCAAGGCTCTGCGCCACCGTAATAAGCCACATCAAAACGCTTGTCATTTAACCCAAACTTGCCGTTGTCATCCCAAATTACGTACCCTTCCGTCATCAACAAGTGAATCAAGGCATATGCTTTCAGAAGATCATAATTCCCTTCAATAGAAGACAACCTGATTAAATCACCTCCTGCATCACGCACAGGAAACCGTTGCCAAACCCCTGATCGGTCTGTACCTGGAAGGGTTAATCCTTCTACAGTGCCATTGGCATAACAAATACACTTGCGGTTATTACGCTGGATATAATTTCGCTCGATGTTGTATACAGCAGAGTACAAACCTCTGCCCTGAAACTGCGTCCCCAATCCTTCAATATAACCAGGCAGAATTCTATGGCGATAGTTGTATCCACCATACTGCTCGTAGTTATTTGTCGTATAAACGCCTTCATTATTTCGGTTGGTCTTGCGAGCTTCTGCTACTGATTGTACTTGCGCCACCGCGGTAAGATATCCAATGTCATCCATTTGAGCATTGGTCGCCCATCCGTAGATACCGCAGAAGTAATCCGCAATAATCCAGTTGTTTTCTACAGAGACACCGTCATTCTCCAAAAGGAGCTGAGCTACCCTTGCCAAAATTGCTTCGCACTTTGCATACCGCGAAGCTTGATCTGGGTTGGAGCTGCCATGGATATTCGAGTCTTCCATTAACTGTGCAAACACAATAGAAGGATGCCTGTTGCCATAAAATACGGACAAGGCCAAGTTGTCAACCGAGTCGTCAAAGTTATAAGCACGGGCATTCGTCCACGTCTTATCATAAGGGATTACTCCGTTATTCACATCTTCGTACTGTGCCTGGATTCCATTGGTTAACCCTGGAGAACCCGGCACGCCGACAATTTTACTTAACGGGATATCTTGTACGCGCTTGGTGATCATGTAGCGCTTGTTGTGGTTTACCACTAAAGCGTCATACAATTGAAAAGACGAAAACCAGTCATTTTTTTTAAGCCATATAGGCTCTCTTTGTTCTACGAAAGCCATGTTAGTAACTTAGTTTATATTTATAAATAGACGCCCGGTGCAATTGTCCACTGTTATTGGAATACGTTTTATCTACCCCATTTGAAGCATCATTATTGCCAAAGCTCCACCAGACATGGATAGGATTGCCTTCTTTTATCTCTCTCAATGTCGTTCCCCAGTCCGTACGGGCCGGATAACCATAGACTGTAAGCTGCGTAAAGTCGTGCATCGCAATTCCACCGGAAGACCGCAAAGCCGCTAACTGATCAGGGTTGTTATCTTTCATATCCGCCCAGAAGCTATCCAACACAATAGGCGACACCGTTCTTTGTCCGTTAAAACTAGACTGTGAAGTAGGCATATCCAGCCTTACATTTCCATTAGGTAGCACCTGGAAGAAAGCAAACTCGCTGTTTACAATGTCATAATAAGCGCCATTCGCTTCTACCGTGCGCTTCCCGTCACGCACACCTACCGTAGGCGCCGGAGCGTCCGAGCTTGTATTGTAAAGGTTGTAATTTGTGCTTGTCACACAGCAGTTCTGCCGGGATTGGTTGTATATCTTAATCGTGATGCCTAAAATAGTATAGTCGCCACTGGTGATCGGGATATTCAAAACAAAGGTAGAACCCGAAGGTGTAACGGATAGATTCGTCGAATTAGGCACATTGGGGCTATTCAAGGGCGTACCGTCAGACTTGAGAAAATCTACGATAAAGTTATACGCGCCCCCTACGCCAGGGGTTAACCCCGTCAAAGAAGATGCCGTTAACGTAATTTTTAGATTATTCATGCTTTCTGCGTTACCTCGATGGAATCAATCTTAACATTATCACTCAAAGAAGGCACCTGAAAAGTCAATGCGCCACCTCCTTCACATTTCACACCCGTCAGCACCACTGTGATGTTGTCGCCTGGCTTAGGGATTTCTGTTAAAGCTAAAAGCACATGGCCTCTGTCCGAAGCTTTAGGCGTTAACTGTCCTTTTCCTAGCAAATTGGAGTCACTTCCTGTCACCTGCCAATCCAAAGGCGTCACCCCGTCGCCCCACCATTCCACATCAATTCCTTTTTCAGAAACCATCTTTGCGTTTAGCGGCGTAGGACCTCCTTTACAAGGATTCTCTACAGAAGGTTTTTCATAGAAAGGGTTGTCAAACACCAGCGCTCCTTCTCCGGTACACTCCACTCCGGTCAGCACCACTTTATACTGAGGAATCAGCTTCGACAGAGGTGCCGTCAACTTCAACTCAATTGTGGCCCCTTTCGGCTCTAGCTGACCTTTACTTAGATCCGTTCCGCTCAACTCCTCAACAAGCCAGTCTACCGGCGTCACCTTCACGCCATGCCAGTCTACACTCAACAACGAGTCACTTTTTACCGTCACACGTAGTGGCTTTGGTCCTGCATCGCATTTCCCTTTCTCGGGATCGGGAGGGACAATACCTCCCTGATCGATAATCTTTTGAATGCTGGCAATTTCAGCCTCTGTAGGTACGTAGCCCTCAGGAAGCTTTATTGTCGTCGATACTACAATTTTCTCTGCCATGATTAGTGGTTCTATATTTAGACGTTATTCAATTCTACTGAAGTAACACCCATCGTACAGCACACAAAACATGGATTATAAGTCCGAAGCGTGTGGTCCGTAAAACAAGTTGCTGAGTTGTTGTAAACCCGCACCGTAAAGTCTCTGTACTCCTGGCCTGTCGAGTAGCCCATATTAGGCAACACCACCAAAGGACCTACTCCTGTAAAGGAAGTTGCTCCGTCGTAATTCGGCGTACAGGTGAATGTCGTATCAATACACAGCTGCCAACGGGTTCCGTTTGCGATGTTGTTAATCGAGACATTTCCGTTGTTGTTAGACACGCCTGAGTTACAAGTCGGAGCCAGGCTACCTATCGTAAAAGTCGGGTTAACACACGCCTCCTGGCAATTCTTTCCTGCTACGGTGATAGGCTTATCTACATAACAGTCATTTCTACCGTTGAATATGCGCACTACATAACTGGTCGCATTGGCAGATCCTGCTAGCGAAGCAATATTAATCTGGCTGCCAACAACATCATACGCTGTGCTATAATCAGCGCCAGAATAAACAGATCCTAAAGAGTAGCCATATTTCGTGGCATTCCCTACCGAAGGTATCGTGATCGAGGCATTGTTATTAATCACACCGTTACCAGCGCAAGTAGCCTGCGTTACAACAGGCGTACCCGTTGTAGGCGATACACAAGAAGGCACATAACAAGGATTGTAAAACTTATACGCGATCGTGGTAAAGCAATCTGCCCTGCCGTTGAACACACGCACATTGTAATCCCTAAATTCCTCATTCGCGGTAAAGCCAATATTATTGACCACAACGGTGCTTGCCGGAGAGGTAATTGGCGTTGCTGTGTCATAGTTCGATGGGCAGTTAAAAATTGCTCCTACACAAACCTGATAGCGCGTGCCATTGGTCACATTGATCATTTTTAACTGACCATTGCTAACGGTCGCCTGTCCGCTACATGTTGGGTCTGACTTCTCAAACTGGAAGAAAGGTTGCACACACGTTGGATCACAGGTCGTATACCCGAAATTGGCAATCTTTTCCAGGTAACATTCCGTAGTCTGATTGAAAATAATCAACCGGTAGGATTTATCTGTCGATGAGCCTGGTACGCCCGTTACATTGATATAGCCTCCACTAGGGATTGCTGTACTCTGATTATAAGTCGGTCTTGGATTGCCTGAGCTTGGAAGCCATAAAGCATACCGGTCGCCTCCCGTTACAGGGCCATATTCGAAGTGTCCATTGTTTAAGAATTGTCCCGATTGAGAACAGGTCGAAGAAACAGTCTCTACGAATACGGGACCTGATGGAATTACACAAGTCCCACCTCCTCCACACGCTGTCGTTGTTGATCGGTAAGACTGAGTACATCCGTCAGTAGTCTTTATTTGAAGAAAGCCTCCGATACATAATGTCTCTTGGGGAACTACATCTACAACGGGACCCGGTACACAGCCACTTCCTGATACGATCACCTGGATGACCGCTCTTGGTCCTTCACAACCATTTAACGTCTGGCTGACATAATAAAGCGTAGTGCCTACAGATGTTGTAATCGGGACAGGCACTAAATTTGAACCTGTACCACCCGTCGCATTGGTATACCATTTCAGGGCTACCCCTGTAGCCGATAACGGTTGAGCAGACTGACCTACGACATAATTCACAGGCGTGACTACGGAAGGCGCTGGCGTTGTACAGCCCGGCACAGTTGTGTAAGCTGCGGCAACGCACGCATTATTCTTCTTTTCCCGTGCAAAATACTTATGAGGACCTGCTGGTTGATTTGAAAACGTTGGACTATCCTGCCAGGAAATTCCATCTCGGCTAAACTCAACAGCACCATTGCTTCCCACAACAGTCAACGTTATGGTTGTGCCTGAAATAATTGCGCCACCCATTTTTAGCTGACAACCCGGACCTTCATTGCCACCTCCGATCAAATCAATGATGTCATCACACAGTGACGGTTTCGCGATATTGCGAACAATCATCGTGTCAGGGGCAATGCAATCCGTGCATGGCTCTTGGCAATTGCAATCTAATTCAGGGCATCCGCACATTATAATCCGTATTTATCGTTCAGGTAACACTCTTTCTGTCTTAAAACCTCTACCGGCCAGTAAGGCAGAAAAGGGTACAGAAACATCATCTCAAAAATGGCTTCGTCTATTTCATTGGAAGCTTTACCCTGCTTAGCGAGGCGGTTGTTTTCACAATCCATTTCACTTGCAGTCTTGATAATCCTCTTTTGGAGCTCATAGGCGCTAAATATTTTCATCGCAGTGGGATCGAGTCAAGTTCTGCGCCTACCAGTTTTATCCGGGAAGCAATACATTCACAGTCACACCCTTCCGGTTCAGCTGCCGACAAATCCAATTTCATCTTGGCAAGCACGACCGTGTTCATATATTCTTTACGCTTGGCACTGCTTAAAAAGAAATTGTATTTGCAATCGTCGCCTAACGTCAACTTGTTCGCAAGGTCTCTGACCCGTTTGTCTTTATAACAGGTACTGATGATACGCTTTACTTTCACGCCCTCTGAAACAAAAATTTCTGACGTAGCGCCTTGGCTAAATATCTCAAACTTTGCCGTGATACATCCTTCAGGGAATCCTGTCATATATCCGTTGCAGTCAGGATCCAAATCCGGCACATCCGAACATCCTTCGCATCCGCAAGGCACCCCACAGTCACTACAACCGGGTGTTTGCTTCTGATAAGGAATATCATAAGCGTGAATCGTCCAAGGACCTTGTGTTTGATTCCACTGCCGCTCGAATTTATAATAGCCGTTGATGCCAAAGTCAAGCGAAATCTCTGTTTTCACAATATCTGCCGCATCTGTATTGATCGCGCCATAACCCCAGGGAGTCCGTGGGGAATATGCAGGCGTAATGTCTTCGAAGGTAAGCTCATCACATTCAGCCTGTACAATAGAGAAATCGGGTGATATCATAATAAAATCGCAGTTAACAGTTTAAAGATACTGGGCACGCCTCTTAGCATTCGACTTACAACGCTCTTTTTCAAGAGTACGCATAGGTAGGACCTAGACGGATCATGGGGTAATCGGAGTCATCATGAGATCGGGTATCTTGCTTGCTCGGCCCAAGCCTAACCACATAGCTCTCATTTTCGTAAGATTTATTCATCACAGTGACCGCTAAGCAGTCAGTCAACTCCATTAACCACAGTACAAGGTGGAATGCCGAGGAAATATCCGTATTTCTTCGTGTACCCCACTTGATAAGTTCTTCCAGGATAAGTGGCAATGTGATGTTTTTATAGCGCCCTGAAGTGAAATACATACTACCCAAAAGGGTCATCTCTTGTTTTTCTTCGTTGCCGACTTTGATACCTGGAATGTTATTTATATAAAAAAGGCGGCTTAGCTCCTTTTTTTCTCTAAGGAAGTTTATAAAAGAGTCGGAGTTGTATTCGTAAAGGGTCTTCGCTACGTTATAAAATAACATCCCTTTATAGAATTCTTCGTAAGCCACTAGCATATCTGGGTGCTTACCATAATACACGCATACAGGCATATCTGACTTGATAGGATATCCTGTAGGTTTCCTGTAAATGATCATTGCATTATGAGAATCTTCTGCCGTGTTTTTATGATTTCCATATCTTGTTTTGTATCTATCATCAATGGCTGCGATATGAAGGTTCTCATAGGCTTCTGTGGGCATTCCTTCCCTGTTCATAAACCATTCGCCCACACCATCCTCGATAAATTGCACACGGCCTGTAGGCTTATTATTCAAGTCCATGATGTATTCAAGCCGGCCCTTCACCCAATGGTTTGCATGGTTCATTTTGATCCACGTCAGGTGCTCATTGATCAGTGCTACATTGTAAGCAGACGTCTTGTTGTTAGGCAAGAATGCTTCTTCCCAGTGGAGTGGGTTCTCGATAAGCTCCTGATTGTACGCATCCTGGTCTCCAGTCTTTGATTCACGAGACTTTTTAATCTGTTCCAAAGCCTCCTCTACCTTCGACTTGCCGGTGAAGTAATCAATATGACCAAACAATACCTTGCTCTTCGGGGTGAAGTGCCTGGTTGCATTGTAAGCTCCTGGGTTCTCGAAAATTTCCCTGTACGCCGTCGATTTATTGATGATGGCGTTAGATGTGCCTCCAATCAGAAACATCCCCCACTGCTCATCTCCCAAACGAATAGAAGGTTCGTTTTCTGTGATATAGTTTTTTAGAGAGTCGCCTGTCCAAAGACCCGCCTCCGCAGCAATCGCAAGATTCAAACGCTTCCCTTTGTAAACCCCGGCTTTGGTCTCTTGACCAATTACATCAAAGAGGCATTCACTTACGGGTATTGATATCCTTCCGACTTTATATCCAATAGAAAATTTGTTTTGATTGTCATTCAAGAGAACCATTTCTCTTACCTTCTTATCTTCTTTACAGACTCTTCTTTTAAAGATCGGATGCAAGTTCAGCCAGGTATTCTTAAACCAATCACGTTCTGTAGTCACCACCTCATCATTCGGATAAGCGCAGCCCATGATCAAGTCATTCTTAAACACAAAATAGTATATACCCACGCCTAGCAAGGTAAACGTTGTCCAGGCAATCCCACGAGGTTTTGCTTCCACGTGGCTCTTTGCCATCTTACGCTTGCCATTCGGAAGCATCATGTACCGGTTTGCCCAAATCTGATTGAGAATATCCTCATCGTTATCCCGGTAAAAAGGGTAGTCATAATCGAAGGTCGTGCTACCCTCCTTCCGTAAAGGAATCTTGCAAAAGTTCAGATAGAAATAAAGGAACCCGTTCAGGTAATGCCCATCAGGAGCCACCCATCCATGCTGACACCGTTTAATCTGCTCCGCCCACCATTTGAAGTTCGGATCCTCAGGATCTTTCTTGGGAATAGGAGGCACCTTGTCTGTTTCATGAAGTGCCACAACAGGACGGTACAGCACCTGAACAGAGTTCGGATGCGTAAAAGGGTCTATATCCCGGCCTACCAAAAGATCCTCGACCGCTTTACTCATTTTGGAAGCAGTGTGCCTGTGATCAGTAAATTCTCAACCGTACCATCTACGAAGTTTACGATAACACGTTTGGATATCCGTATACCCTCCGATCCGGGAGCAATCCCTTCGCCGGTGTATGTAGAAGAAACCCGGTCAGGATAGTCCGTCGGATTGGTACAGTGGCAAGTGCCCTGTGTAGAGCGCACCTTAGGTGCATTATCTACTTTAACAAATTCGACAGTAACGGCTTCGCCTGATTTTACGCTGCCAAAATCTTGATGTTGTAATCTGAAGTAACTCATGTGGTTCGTTTATTTGCGTTTACATTTTTTATATTGATTCCATTTGCTGCGCGACATCATCGCCGGATAACACTGCACCAGTTCTTGATCCTGGCACCATTTGTCTTTTCCCGTACTGCATGGTTTATCTGAGAAAAACAAGTCTGGCGTCAGGCATCCGCAACAAAGGCAGCTTCTGTTTAAAGCACACTGCTTGGCAGGTGTCTCATCCCTTCGCCACTCAAACTGTTCAAGAATATGCTTCCTTAAAAGCCACTTAAACTTTCCATTGTAAAGGTTCATTCGAAAAGTACCTTGGATATAATACCAAGCATCCCTTGGGTCTTTTCTTAGCCGTGAAATTGTTTCTTTGATTGTCATATGTGGTTCTTTTAAAATAGTAAAGGGCTCTCCGTTTTAATTGAGAGCCCCCACGAAAGTTCCCGAACCACCAAGAACCTTTTTCTTTATACATCACCTTGCCCACTGCAAAGCAATTGTTCGATTAACTTTCGCTAGGTTTTAAACTCCTGCAACGTTCTCGTCATCCTCTCCACAGTATCCTACTGCCACTGTATCGCCAGATACCGCTGTCGGCGCTGTTGCTACCTTAGATACCACAGTATAGAATGACTTGCCGCCTTGATAATCACTTCTGGAAACAGAAACCGTATTGCTATTGGTGTAATCTGTTTGCGCTGTCGCTAGGTTTGCTGGCGAGCCGGCGTCTGTACGCGTTACGCAGAATCCATAGACCGCAAAATCAGAAGCAGTTGTCGAAGCGGCTTTTTTATCAAGCGCTGCGCTGTATGCTGTTGGATTTAACAATGCAACAAGTGCTGTGTAAGCAGACTGACTATTGGTAATAGCCGGGTCAAATACAACCGTGACAGTCTTCTTTACAGGTTCAAAATGCGTTGGGTCCGTGGCTGGATTCGATGTGCCTCCGAATTTACGAACAGGCTCATAAACCATCTCATGAATTTCAATCGCTGAAAGACATTTGTCAGCATCACATTGCCCAAATATCTCATCACCAAACCACTCTCTCATTTTGAAAGCAGTATAAGTACGGCGGAAGTTTGGCACGATCACATCGGGTTCTGTAAGCCCTTGTACACGTACTACATCAAAGCCTACACCCGCTACCTTCGATTCAAGTTCTAAATAGATGTTTCCTACATTGGAAGCAACTACCGGAGAGTCTGGATCGCTATTGAAAAGAGATACCAGCTTGTTTAACTTCTGAGTACAAGTCTCAATACAGCCCAGCTCAAAGTATGCTTCTTTCGGGTTTGACCAGTTCATCCATTTCGGATGTTCGCAATCCGCAATCGCACGCACCTCTACAGAGACCGTCTCGTCGATTTCACAAGCGCCTGGCGTAAGACACATAAAGCGGACCTTCTGCTTCAGGTCTGTGCCACAGCTGCGGATCTTTACGCCTGAGCCTCCGTTTAAAATATTTTGATATGGAAGTTTATGGAAATTGCTTGCCGTTGCACTACCGTCACCCGTGCCAATCCCTGTAGTTTTAGCCGGGTAAAGAGAAGTCCCTCCCTTAAATACAATGTTTCCAAATTCCAGCACAGGCACTTCCGTGGTTGCTCCAGAATAGTAGATGGCTAACTCAGGAGACTGTCCGCAGTCGCCTGGCTGTCTTTTGTGAACACCAAAAGGTCTTTCTCTCATTGTTATTATTAATTAAATTTTATCCGTTTGTTTGAACTTCCTGACCCATACCCTGATACTTGTTAAAGTTCTCAATGCTGAGTTCATATTTCATTACTGCTCTGTCAATGATATCATACTGTTGCGCCTGATCCTCTTCGGTGAAACCGCTTGGATCCGTTAACAATGCGTAAGGGTTTGGCTTTTTGACGTAAAAAACAGAAACACCTTTCGGTACATTTGTGCTCAGTATATCAAAATAAAGCCCTTGCACGTCTCTTCTTTCAACATACCGGGGAAATTCATCGTCCGGCTGATTAAAGGGATCTGTCATCGCCTCAGCAGCTTCATCAATACTCAAAGGCATAATCGGCCTGGTATATGTATTGACCGTACCATTGCATTCAAAATCAAAGTCTGCCCATACACCTAAAATAAATGCGACATTTAAATTATCACTGATGTATGATTTACGAACATTCCCTAAGTCTGTATCCCGGATAAAGATTCTCAGATCAGAGCGCTGTGCTTCTGTGACCTCAAAATCTTTGCTCTTTAAACGAAGCCATTCTAACCGAGCCTCTTCATACATCCAAACAAAAGCTAATTTCTGAACATCAGGAGAATTAGATTTGTCGATCTTTTCAGAGGCGTACCTGAATATCTCAAGGTTGGTTAATTTCGGCATTATTTAACTTGGACACTTTCTTTTAGTTGATCATAAAAAGGCTGATTCTTCTGGAAGAATGCAACAAGCTCTTTTTTGGTGAACTTCTCCTGCGTGATCGTTGGGATCAAATACTTTGTCTGAGGGCCTTTCCCTTCTACATGAATAAGAGAAGCATCTTTAAAGTCTTCGATATTTACCTTGATCGTATCTTCGTCATCACCCAATCCTTGGTTATCCAGCGTTTTTGTTCCCACTTCCTTCCCAAGAGAAGATGCAAGTTTAACAAAATCAGAATCTTCAAATTTGGGCTCGTAAGGCTGCTGCTTGCCAGTTGCTTTCGGATCAACACCTCTTTGCAAGTACACCTTAAAGTCTACATCGCTTTTTAACTGAAATGCAGCGTCCTCCTGGCTTTTGGCGTAAATGGTATCACGGTCTTTCTTAATACGACCCTCGCTGTCCTTAAAGACAATACCCTTTTCAAGTGCTATGTCCAAAAGTGCCATTAATTCAAAATCCTGTGTAAGGCTGACAATTTTATCACCCACCATGAATTTGTCTGAATCTTCTTTTGCGACGTTAATGAGTTTATTGAATATCTGCTTTGCCGTCAATCCAGTAGCAGGACCTACAACGCGTCTATACAACTGTCCCAATAAAATCTCATCCTGCTCATGATCCCGAAGGAATTTCTCCACTTCAAAGATTTGTTTGTCTTTAGTAATCTGACGCTCAACTGCTTCTTGTGGGTTGTAAAGCAATAAACTCTTTGCACTATAAGGATTTAATGCACAAAAGATATTTAATACATCCCAGTTGTGTTTGTCAATCGGATCGCTCAAGTCGAATGTTTTTGTGCCTTCGATAATGAGATCTACAACGTCATCTCCGTCACTCGTGAAACTAAACTCACGGGCGGGCTTATCAGGCTCAATCTTCCCGGAGAACCCAGATGAAATCACCTGAGTTCTCTTCGGAGGATATAGCTCTTTCCTAATAGCCGAAGTTTGCTTTATGGAAGCTGTTACTAAAGTCATAATATGTGGTTCGTTTTGTTATTGTTATCTTTCCAAAGTCAATTTGATGATACCATACACATCGATGTAAGGCACATTCTCTGCAAGAAGCATGTGTTGATTTCCATCATAGGTAGATCCTGTCTCATAGCGAGATGGATTTCTAACCATGTCTTCCAACGACCCATCATTCAAGTTCATTAATTGATCGCCATTTAAACCATCAAGTTCGCCGGTATTTCCACGAATCTTGTTATAAACAAAGCCACGGTTTACTCGGTTGCCATTTGGTCCAACGCCCGACTTGGTGTACAATTTAAATGACTTCAATCGTCTACCATCGGCTGAGGTTTTCACAGGGATGAAATATAGCTCACGGCTACGATCGCTGCTTGTAATTCCCGCATATGTGAAGGTGTCGTAATCTCCGCTCGGCTGGTAAGCATCTGTCATATCATACATATACAGATTACCTTCATCTGTGATGTAGCGGTTAATCGCAAAGCCAATATCGACTTTACCATCAGCCGGCACATTTCTGAACAAGGTTACACCTGAAGTAGACTGAGCAAAACGAATTGCTTGTTTCACCCACTTAATACCGGCACCTTCTCCTACAACCAACACATCCGAATTAGGGAATACCTGACGGATTTGTTGCATAATACTTTCAATCCGATTTAGATTAGAAGGTAGTGATGCTTTAACAGGATGGAAATACTGAAAGTGTGCTTGGTCAAGTTGTTGACGAACACCAGCGTATGAAGGACGGTCTGGATAAGGAGAGTTTCCTTTGTACCCGTTAATTTCAAGTGTCTCTGGATCGAAGTTGGAAACAGAGTCCATGATTTGACCATCCAAACTTGTCAAGAATGATTCAAGCGCCTCTTTTGGAAGAGAAGTTCTGATCATTGATTTAGACCCGTCCATGGCATTTTCGATACCGAACATTGCCACTTCATCAGAGATATAAGAACCTGTCTCTTGCCATCCATAACGCGTAATCATGGTTGGGTTTACAAATGTATTCTTTTTGTAAGCACCAAGCGGCAAGCTGTTTGGAAGAGAAGACCCTTCTCCTTTTGTGTTACCAAAGCCCCAATGAACAGGACTGCCTACACGAAGAAGACTTCCTGGCGCAGTGTCACCTACCTGACCTGACAATACAAACGTAACATCAAGGTGCCCATGATTATTGATACGGCGTGACACAACACGAAGCATGGTACGGGCATCACGAAGCTTAACCTGTTCGTCTTCGTCAAGGATGCCAAAGTCAAGAGATAGGTCAAAAGGCACACCCGCTGTAAGTACATCTGGCACTTGCGAGTTATCCACGACACGTGAAACCTGACGATATTTCGTTTCCTCAACGATTCTGATAAATTCTGCTCCAATGGTAGAAGTTTCAACTTCGAAACCTTTATCCTTAGTATACATATCCTGGCCCTCCCCGAAAAGATTGCCAAACACCAACCAAGGTGAGCGCGGATTCATGCGACTTATAATCTGAGTGATAAACTGCTCAGGGTATTTAGCTAACAAGTCATCACGAAGCGCGATATCTCCAGCTACTCTTTTTCGGCTACCGAAGCCAGCGCTTATTCTAAGTTTGTCTGCCATTGCGTTTTAGTATTTACTTTTAAATTTTTGGGTTTTACCAACTTCAACACCTCTTTTATCTACTGCCCGAAGCAAAGTTGCCAAGAGCTTTTTATCCGAGAAAATCGCTTCGTTAATAGCACGTTCAGCGCGTTCCTCTGGAGTCTTCGGCTGAGAAGGATTAACCATATTTTTTTTAACGAGTTGCTTAAGGTAGTTCTTAGCATCCTCAGGAAGCTCCACCCCGAACGGGCTAAACTTTTCCAAAGACTCGGTTAAGACATTTCTGTATTCTTTTTCCTTTTGAAGCGCACTATCCGCATGAGTGGTGGCTTCCTGAAGGATTCTGTCATATTCATTTTTATAATGCCCTTTGAAAGCATTTGCCATGCGTTTGCCATCTTCATTTAAGCCATCTTCATCAAATAGCTCCGAAATACGTTCGTCAAACATTCTGCGAGAGAACGTGATCGGGTCCGCATCCATCTTTTCGCGAAGCACTTGGCGCACTAAATCCGCATCGGTAACACCGCCTTGCAATACTTTTTGCGCCTCTCTGAAGCGAGGATTTTGACTCAAATAATTGCCGCCTTCTGTCTGACGGAAAGATTCGTCGTAAACCTGCTCTGGAGAGTTTAAATGAGAATACTCTGATCCAAACTTCTGCATCGCCAGCTGAGAATAATTGGTCTTATCCTCTTCGATCTCAAATCCTTTTGTAATTAAATCCTCATGACCTTTCCAATACTCAGGAATAAAGTTTTCAGGATCGGCTGCGTCCGCATCATTGCGCTGCGTATCTACTCCTTTAGGGATTGTACTTTTTACGCGGTTTTCGAGTTCTTTTACAATTTGATCGTCAAATCCAATAGGAGACCCCGCAAACGAGGAATCATCCTTGTCAGAGAATCCCATCTCCTGGTTAAACTTTTCGAAAGCATCTAATGCAAGTGAATCCGCCATTGTATATTTTGTTTTGTGGTTCTGGATTCAAATTTAGATAGAGCGCAATATAGATTTCGACTTACAAGTCCTTTTTTGCGACGGATATTTTTAGTATATTTCGGGCAGAAAATAAAATATATTGTTTATGTCGAAAACCGAAGATGGATTGATTCAATTGGTCAACCATTTGATCACAAGATTATCGCATGCCGAAGAAAGAATACATGGTATCGAAAACACCATCGAAGAATTATTTTACAGTTTAATATCTAAAAACGGCGATATGAAGAGCGCTACGCAAATCATTGAGCTGGCGGTAATCGAATACTTCGACATTAAGTTTACAGACTTCCACCGTGTTAGAATGGGGCAGTACGGAGACTACAATGCCATACCGGATCACATCAAAAGAGTGTCCCATGCCAGGAAATGGCATACAAGTATTATGGTGAACATTATGCACGTGGCGAATGGTACCATGAAAGCAAACTATCATTGGTATAGCCATGTAGCAGCCATTAATCACAAGCCGGCTTATATGGGCGCTCTCATGCCTAAGAATGCTGAAGACTTAGAAAACCAGAAACATTTATTCTCAATTGGGAAGATCGCTCAGAGGATTGCCTCTGAAGAGGGATTGCTGGATGAACGTTTGGAATTTGTATAATTTAACTTTTTATAAATAAATAATATGGAAGCAGTTGACATTATTGTAGGAAGTAAAGCAGTTCAGTTTAAGGGAGAAGCTAGAAGACTAATTGCTATGGGAGCTGTCAAATTCGACGGAGTTAAAGTAGATTCAAATATAGAAGTAGCTGTAGCTCCTAAAATAGTAAGAATAGGCAAAATAAATCATGAATTTATTACAACTTAATAATCCTATCCCAACCGTTCTTCAAATATGCCTCTACACCTTTACCTGGCGCATAGTCTGGGTAAAGGTCTTTAAACTCTTCGCGCGCCTCTTCATAATAATCACCTGCTGTCAGAAGCATCTTTCCAAGGTAAGCCAGCACAATCGAAGGAGACCTTGATAAACCTTGGTTACAGCGCACCAACACCGGTCGGGATTTTCTATTTGCATTGATAAACTCAAATGCTTTCTTGAAGATAGGATCGGTGTATTGTGGCTTAAACTCGAAAGGAGCATCTACAAGGTTTAAACTGAGCGCGTCTTCTGTCTCATGGATTAAATAGTTCCGATGAGCGCTATCAAGACTTTTCGTATAGCCTACGGCTTGCTGATGCCAAGGTGACTTCCCACAGTTTACAACAGCCCATCCTTCCGGGAGAAAGTCGTACTGATTGCCGATGTAAAGATTGTCAATGATTATTTGCATGGGGGTTCGGGAATCTTAATTATCATATAAATATTCTGGAGCCTCTTCTTCGCCAGAAGGCTCTAAAATAGTTGGATCAACTGCTGTTTCGCCATCGATTTGAATATCATCTTCTTTAATGCCTTTTGGTGCTTTGGTCGTCTCCTTTAAGCGCTTTGCTACCGGATCAATCCATGTTTTAGGCACACCACTTAACACGCCAAATATCTTTGAGAAGTTATAAGTAAAATCATTTAAAAGCTTTGTTTTCTCTTTCTCAGTCTTGTCAACAAAAACACTAGCCGTCAAACCATATGTTGCTTTGGTGAGCTCCCATGCCTGAGAAACCGCATCAGAACCTGGCACGTCAAAGATTTCATCCTTCCACTTCTCATTGTCAATGTCAGAAATTACAAAGCTGGCAACCTGAGACCACCACCCTGGCGCAATGCCGGTCATATACCGAGCAACATCCCATTTGAATTTATCTTGGTAATAGCCATCTTCTTTGTCATCGGCACCAGAAAGCCATCCTCTTAACACAGATGCCCCTAAGTTGGCTGTCGCCATCCACATCGTATTCACAAGCAAGTTCGAAGCTAAAGATCCGATCAACCGATTCTGAAGTAGCGCTTTCTCCTCGGGAGTCGCTGTGTCAGCATACTTAAAATAATCTATCGCAGCACCCGCCATCTGATTCCATAGCTTTTGCGTCTGTCCACTATACATGCCTATAATCCGGTTTGCAAAAGTAGGGTTCCGCTGAAGCATGGTTAAGTCCGAAGGGTCACTCATTTGGTTGGTCAGGTATAAAGTCTCTGTCGTAAGTTCAGCCGCTCTTGCATCTGCATCTTCTGGCTTTACCTTTCCGGCAGCTACCTCGTCAGCGACCTGTCTTTTCGCAGCTACCATGTAACCCAAAATAACGGCACGGTCTAGCCTACGAATGTTTGCCATACCATATTCTTCGAACATGGCGTCTGAATAATTCCATAGCTGCTTTGTCTTCGCAAGACCGGCACGCGTAAACCGTAACTGTCCCAAATCAGCAGATTCAGTATATTGGCTCTGACCATACACCACACGCTGAATGACCGTAGCCCAATTTCTTTTGTGTTCTTCTTTTGCGGTAGCATCCGTAATATTATCTCCTAACAAATCCCTGATATAATCAGCTTCTTGTGTGTCAATACTGCCCACCTTTAAACCTTTACCGGTAGCCTCGACAATAGATCCTCCTGCAAAACGGTCCCACAAAGAACCGCCGAAGGACATCTTTGCCATGGCACCCCATATTTCAAGATTGCCGAACATATATTTGTTGTCGATATAGCCCAATCCCATTGCCGAGAACCAGGTGCCAATCTGTTTGGTAGAAATACCCAAGTTGCTTCTAAAGATATTGCCCGTATATTTTCCCATCAAAAGAAGCAGCGGTCTCAAAGCCTTTTCTTTGCGAGATGTCTCAAACTGAGATTGACGGTAACTCTGAAGATTTTTAATCGTATCACTTAATATTCCATCGATACGACCTTTTAATGGTCCTTCGTAGTCAGTACTGATTGCCTGTTGTAAATTCTTTAAGTTGTGAACAAGACGTGTACTGCCCAAAATGTGACCTACAGATTCTTTATAGTAATCAAAGCTGTCAAGAATGTCTTCCGCATAAATCGCTTCAGGACGCGATGTTCTTTCATTAAGCTGCTTGGCGTCTTCGAGGTTCGGAGAAAAAGAATTTACTTTATCCTGAGCACTGACACTATTCACAGATTGAAGCGGCGAGTAATCAGGCACCAGCACAAAGGGATCTGCCGGATTGATCGCCTCATCGTTTTCTTTACGAATCAACTCTCTAACCTGTGCATCATTGAAAGCAGCCTTTACTTTCTGATATCCTTCACGAAGGTCAGCCGGTCCACTATTCATGACATAATCTTCCATCCGGTCCATCTCCGATTGCGTAAACAATCCGTATTGACGACCGTCTTGCACCACTTCTAACTCCCCTTTGGCATTCGCCTCAAGCATTACATCTCTTTTAAAATGCACACCTTTATGCACGTCCGCCACGCCACCTTTGTCTTTCCAGAATAAATTAATGTCGTCTGGATTTGTATCATAATAACTATCAATCACTAAAGAAGTATGATCTTCATCGTATTCCACACCCATGGAGTCTTTGGCTTTTTTCTTAGTATAGGCCTCTCCCATCGCACGCTGTGATTGGTGTGACGCCACAATATTCATCACCACAGAAGCAGGTAGTGATACATTTCGTTTAACCGATTTCCCTAAATTACGGTCCCATTGAACCAACTCTACAGGCACCTTTTCTACAGATTCTAACGTAGAGGATCCTTTGTGGACTGCATACTTTCCAAGCTGTCGTCTAAAATCTTCATACTGTCTACCTAAAATATTAAAGGCGTAATTCCGGTTTTGAGAACCCATACGCTTAACGTCAGAGATCAGCTGCTTATAGAGGCGCTCTTGTCCGTCCATCGCCTTGACAAACGTCTCGATATTATTTAATCTATCGAAGGAAGAATCAACAAGCCACAGTGCAGTTTTATAAGCAGGATTTGCTGTCGAACGCAGTTTTTCAAGCCATGTCTCTGTTTGCTTCACCCCTTCTGCCACGCGGCCAGGCGCACCTTCTTTACCTTTTAAAGGGATGAATGCCATTTTCCCATCGGCAAGAAAGAACGAATCCATGTCTTTCGAGATGTCACGCTCCCACCGATCATCCACTTTAACACCGCCCACCTCTTGTGCCCCTAAATATTTCCAGCCAAACTTCTTCGCCGTCTTGTCAATAAGATTTTTCTGTGCAGTCGTTAGCTTTTTATCAAGCACCCCATACACACCTGCTGAACGCAAATCTGCTGTAGCATCATTTTTTAATTCCTGCTGTGTACCTAACTGCTCACCTGAGCCTGACATTCCAAAAGAGAACAATACTGCATCAGATACTTCACTTTTAGGAACGGTATAAAGCTTTCCACTCCGGGTGCCGCGCACTTTGTAAAATTCACCGTCTTCTCCTTCAATCACACCTCTTGTAGGGGTGCCCGCTTGGTCGAAAGAAACATTACGCCCTACCTCAGGACTTACCACCTTAGAAGTAAACAAAACAGGCATATCCCACGCCATTGCCTTTTCAGATTCTACTACAGTATCTTCCTGTGGTGCAGACGCTTCTTCAACAGGAGCTGGCTCGGTGGTAGTTTCTATTGCAGTTTCCGATACAGGGTTCATAATCGCATTTACCGCTGCACTATCAATCCCTGAAATCTCATTGCCTGAAAGCAAATCCTCTGCGACATTGGCCGCAAACTCATCTACCGCTAAATCAGCCATCTGCTCAGGGGTTAACCCGGCAATGGACTTGATCGAATTGTAATACGACTGGATGTTCTTAAATACCTGGTTAAGCCACTTTTTAAAGTCTGCCTTACGATTGGCTCCCACAAACTGTGCTCCTTTATCACCAATCGCTTTTGCAAGCGCCTCATCGATTTGCGCTTCTTCGGACAGTCCTTTATAATTTCTGTCGCGTTTGATATTCCTTAAATAGGAGCTATTCTGAATAAGTGACATTCCTTTATTGTATAATTCAGGATTGTTTGTTTTTGCCCATAACGACCAGATGTGCCCGAACTCATGAATGGGTGTGTTCGGATCATTTTGGATGGTTTGTGGATTCAAAAAGACTTGTCCGCTACGGATAAATCCTGTAGGCGCGTTTGCATCAATAGGAAGTCCCGCCTCTTGCATAAATTCTTGCAAGTTAGCTGGCACTACAACATCTACATTTGGGAATGCCTTGGTGATCTGCGTCAGCACATTTTGAACTGTCGTAGGATTGCTTACACGCTCTCGTACCGGCGCTGCTTCCGTCTGAGTATCCGGTTCGCTTCCGCTGACGTCTCCGGCAGTTTCGTCAAGGACATCGTTAAGTCTTCGATTGACTTCCTGTATTTGTCCGTCTGCTGATCCAATTTCTTCGCTGAGGCTGTCAAGTTGTCCAGCAAGGTCTGCGAGAGATTGTTCTGTTTCTTCGCTTGGGATAGTCTCCTCTGTACTTTGTTCTGGAAGTCCAGGCTCCGGTCGTACCGGCTCTGCGCTGTCTTGAGTAGATTCGAGAGCCCGCGCGAGTTCTGCCTCCGCAACGTACTGCTGTTTGACTGAGCGTGGCTTTCGGGTATTGCGGCGAGTTCCTTCGCTGACAGGATTTTCATTGGCTGGTTCTGTTATAGGTTGCTGGGCTTGTGGTTCGGTTGTATTTTCTTGTACAGGATCTTCCGCAACAGGCTCTTGTGTCTGCGCTTGCTCAATCTCTGCCTCTGTTGGAGCTACTGGCTCCGCAGGCGTTGCTGGTTCTGGTGCAGCAATCCTTTCAGGTCTTAGTTCAGGAGCCTGTTGATAGGAAATTTCATTCGCTAACGTGTTCAAATCATTCTCAATCGCACCTACCACTTCATCAATCTGCGGAAGTGTGTATTCTCTACGCGAGGACTTTCTCTTGTTTTGCCATAGCTTACGAAGCGATGTTAGCTCTTTGATTGACTTCTCGACGGTTTTGATAGGCACGTTCGTATTACCCTCTTCAATGTCAAGGATCGTGTCAATAGCATCATTAGAGGGTGTATAAAGCGAAGCAACATCTGCCGGGATATTTAGTTCTGCTTGCTTCGCCAGAATAGTTTGCTCAAACGGATCCACGCGGACACCATTCACTGCCGGCAAAAACCCTACAGCATTCTGGAATTCTTCTTCTGTCAAAGCAGGCACCGAAGGAGTTGTACTCTTCGCGTCTTTCTCGGCAATTTGGGTGTAAAATTCATAGGCCTTCGTGACACGATCTGACACCGCATCATACACCGAAGGGTTGGCGCTCAAAGTGGCTGCGGCTTGTGAGGCAACACCAATCAAATCTGTCGCATCTTGCCTGTAATCATAGGGAGATTTTGCCGCATCTGTTGCACGCTGTGTGTTATCAGAGGCAATGTTATTCGCCGCTTCCGCATACGCCTGATAGTTATTGATAGGCACATACTCTTTGGTAAACCGCGTGATCGGTTTGTAAGTGCCCTTATCCAGCTGGGAGGTAATGTCACTTTCAGGCTGCACCGGTACAGTATTCACTAGACGAATCGCTGTTGAGTTATCATCACGCACAACAAGCGATCCATCAGAAAGAATCGTTTCACTGTCCGGTGTAAAATTATCATCCGGGAAAAGGTTGCTATTTAAGAAAGACCTTCCTAAAGCTTTCCTACCAGGGTCTGCATTGGTAATCTCCGGGATTGCCTGGTTAAAAATAGATTCTGTTTTCTGAGCCTGCTGAGTTAATTCTTCTGCCGCCAGATATTCTCCCGTCTCAGGGTTTTTCTCGCCAAGCTGCTGTTCTACGGTCGCTCTTGTTGCCTCTAGCTTGGTAGCTGCCAAAAGATTACCTTCAGCACGCGCCTGCTGTACCTGTGCTTCGATTTCGTTTACCTGTTGTACACCTGCCGCGAACTGAGTCTGTGTTTCCTGTAAGCGGTTTCGGGTATCGGTAATGTTGAACATCGACAGACGGTCTTCTCCGCTCAGATTCGGTAAATCTTTAAACTCGTAGAACGTGTCATAAAGCAAATCTGCTTTTTTGGCGACCTGTTCCAACTTTGCCTGATCCAGCTGACCATTCGCATCATTGAATTGACCATTCTGCGTAGCCACATCTAAAAGACCTTTGACACGAGCATTCCCTTTCAAGTCTTCCAGTGAAAGATTTGGATTCGCCGCTAACTGCGTTTTAATATCAGAACTCACAAACGCGCCTAAAGTCTCATGCAACTCTTTTGAATTGGGCGCAAATGAACCTATCGATCCGCCTAAGAACCCTCCGAGCAATGCCCCAAAAGAAGCATCTCCTAAGGTCTTAAAAGCATCAGTCTGAAATTCTCCTTGTCCAGGTGTAGTCTTCTCGTCCGCCATCAAAGCATTATATCCACGCTGTGCTCCATAAGTAGTCCACTCCTGAAGGAATTCTGTTACCGCTTCAGGAGCTGCTCCCTTCTTGAATTTCCCCCATAAGTTACCGGCAATCTTTTTATAGGAATCAACCAGATTCTTATTAGCTAAGTCTGACACAGATTCCTTGAAAGTGCGCTCGACAACATCATTAAATATGTCCTTCGTAATGCCTTTCTCTGCAAGATCCGTAATCGCTCGTCCTGCTTTATCTTTCACCACTTGTTTAATCACCTCTTTCCCGGCATCTCCCTTCAGTGCTTTTAAGATACCCTGATCTCCTACGAGCTCTAAGGCCGATTGCACCAAAGATGTGCCTGTTGTATACAATACCGCTTGCGGACCTACAAGACCCGCTTCTAAAGCATCATCCTGATTGCCGGTGTACTGCTGCATAAAAGACATCAAGAAACTTGCCTTTTTATTGGGCGCCAGAATAGAGACTAAACTCCCTACACCACTTCCTAATGAAGCCAACCACCTTTTAGGATCATCTGCTTCACTAAAGTCTACTTCAAGATTTCCTACCTTATTGGTTGAGAAGTTAAAAGGAGATTTTTTAGTCTGCTCATCCAGATCAACTTTAATCTTGTTAAAATTATCCTTAATGGCTTTTTTATTCTGAGCATTCTCAATAATCATCGGCACAGGGTTCCCTTTAGAAAGCTGCACAAAATTATCGGCATCACTTAAAGAATTTACCGTGCCTTCCACTAACCCTGCCAAAGAGTTGTAAAGAGATCCAAAAAAAGCAGTAGATGCGCTAACTCGCTCGGTGGGATTAGGTGTAATGGTTTCTTTTACTGCTTCTTTTACGTCGATCTCAGGCACCTCTGAAGTAGATGCCGTGTTTAAGGAACGTTCTTCCCTACCTGCACGTCTTGATTCTGTTTCCGCTCTGCGCGTCTCTTTATCCTTTGCTGCCTGCTGAAGAAGACTGGTATATTTATTTGTCTGCCCAACTTGGTCAAATGCAGAAAAAGCCCGATTGATTGCATCGAACTTTGTTTCTCCCCCTTGCTTGATTCGTGTATTGAGTTCTGCCTGCCAAACGTCCGGGTCTCGTCCACTCTGAGAGAGTACCTGACGGAATTGATCTGGCACAACAACCGACTTTATATCGGCAAAATAATCAAGTGGTTTTATTGAAGAATTCTGCTGTTTTCCCATGGGTTACTTATTACTTCCAGTCGAAAACCACTGGCGGTTTGGTGGTTGGTTGCTGATCAAATATTTCGTTCGCCGTTTTTACGCCAGAAAGGCCCTTTGTTAAGGTTTGATCCAGGACGGGATCATTAAGGTAATTCGTTACAGGTACATATCCTTTAAAAACATATCCTTTCACATCATTCCCTGTCTTTTTATCCTTATACAAGGTTTTTAACTCTTTCCCTTGTACCGAGAAACCTGGCACATTTTTATTTGCTTTTGCGTTAGCCTCTGTGACAACAGCCTCGTAATATTTCCATGCTCTGTCGGGGATTGTCTTTCCTTGCGTCGCGCGGTTTGTTTCCTCAGCTCCATCTGTGTAAATATACGAATCACTTTTGGATATTGTATGCGGCACATTCTGTAAGTTCACATATGCTCCGGGACCTGACGTATCTACCAAGCCAGGCAGTGAGCCACTATAAGTTTTCTTGCCCCCTAACTCTTTCGTGACAATATTCAACGCAGCATTGGCATATTTGTCTCCAGCAATATTCTCGAACTGATTAAACACCAATGCAGGTTTACCACCGGAAGACTTTGTAATGCTGCCTACACTGACGCCTAGCTGCGGAATGATACTATTACTCGCCACCGCAGGATTGAAAGTCGTCACAGGTTTTGCGCCTAAATTCGTTGCCAAAGTCTTTTGAAAGTAAGACTGACTTGTCGCAGGCGCAGCATCTGTAGCTTTTTTAGCAGCATCAGCACGGGCTTTTGCCGCCTGTGCATTGTTCTCGTTGATCTGAGAGCGCGTCAATTGCATATCCAACCCTTCACCAGCTACCTTTAAATCAAATAGCTTCTTATCTTCAATCGGATCTACTTTATGGTAAATCTTTTTGCCTTTTAAACTCTTTTGATAATAATCCAACCCTGCTGTACCGCCAAGCTCCTGCATGGCATATCCCAGCTTTTCTTCTTCTCCAACAGCTGTCCTGACAAACTTACTTCCGCCTGGCGCATACTGCTTGCCAAAAAACTCAGCAGCATTTACTTTTGAAGGATCATACGCACCCGAGAATCGCACACGGTCAGTAACCCCGTTTTGAAAATCCAGAATACGCTGCTGCGCGGTGATGTATTTCCCATCCGGTGTAAACTCGCCAATAAGTTCCTTTTGATCGGCCATCGCCTTACGAATAGAATCCATCTCGGCTTTGTTGCTTTGCGCTTGCAGGTATACAGGAGAATTCAACAGACTATTCTTAAGTTGGCTTAATCCAATCACACCCTCCGTCTCAAAATACCTACGCGCATTACCTTGGTAATTTTTGTCAATATTTTTTAAAATATCATTTAAGGCACTGTCTACAAACCCACCCACACGCACTTTGTCGGGTTCCTCCAAAGGAAGCGCCTGTACTTGCTGGATAAACTCCATTTGTCCCTGTACCGCAGCCTGCGACTCCTGAGCTTCCTGACGCGCTCTTGCTTCAAGAATATTGCCGTATTGAAGTTCATCTCTTTTTGCTTGCGAACGAGCTGCCCAATTATCACGCGGCTTAATCGCCGTTAACAGATCAGAAGCCGAATTATTATAATACCCTCCAGTAGCCATGTTAAATTTTCAAGTTATTCGTGGCAACTCTTTTTACTTGTTCGCGTAACGCATTCGCATAGATCATCGGATACGCCTCTGCCAATTGATTTTGTTTTTGTGCGCCCGCTAGTTGTGCCTGCTGTAACTGGTCATATGTTGTCCCCGGACCATACTGCGAATTAAACTGCTGACGTTCGGCAATATTTTGAAGTCCTGCGTCAAGCATCTGAAGTCCCGCTGATCTTTGAGCCAAAGCCGCTTGCTGATCTTGCGCAAAAAGATTCTGATTCAAAAGCTCATCAGCATTCACTGCGCGCTGATAGTTTTGGAAGTTATTCCGGCGAAGCGTGTCATCTTGCACAGCCGCATTTAAAGTAGCACTATTGAGCTGAGCCGAAGCTGAACCCAAAGCTCCTAACACCGCTCCTTGAGAAGCCCCTCCTCCTACAGCTTGTCGTATGGTATTTACACTCTGCGCATAATTATTTTGCAAGCCCTGATTGACAAGTGCCTGCTCATTAGGCGTGAACCCTTGGTCTTTCTGCGCATACACTTGCGAGAGCATGTTGGTATATTCCGAACTCGGTTTATATCTTGGGATAGGATTGTTAGCTGCCGTAATCGCACCAATACCTGCTACTGCTAAATCTGCCAAGTTCCCGAAAGCATTTTGTCTTTGAAAAGGTGTTAATCCCGCTACTGGCGCAGAAGTACCCGCTGATGGGTTTACAGCCGGAGAAGACGATTGTGAGTTCCCGGTTGCCAAAGCACCCGTGTCCGCATTCGTTCTCGCCAAAGCATCCCCTGCCAAAGGATTTGTTCCCCCAAGGGTCAAATTCCCTCCGGTATAATTCTGAGCACTGCGCTCCGTCACAGGATTGCCTTTGTCGTCATACCCACGGATAGCGCTTTTAAAATCTCTTCCTACATACGAACGAGGAGAAAACGCAGATTCCAAAGTCAGGTCTTTGATCGCCTTGGTTCTAATGCCATTCTTGGTGCCTTGGCTTACTGCATCGACATAAATTTCTCTTCCGAAGTTACTCGCATTCCAGTTCGTTACAGCAGCTGAAGTCTGTGGTCCATACTTTCCATCCACCGATATCGCAGGAAGCCCTTGGTTCCGACTCCACTCGTTATAAGCCTGTTGGAAGTCTTTTATTCCCGAAGAAGCCTTTGCGTCTGTTTTATATTTTATCTTACCTCCTATGGCAAAATTCTGCTTTTCAGGCATTAAATCTTTATGGGTTAATAACTCTTCGTAGATATGCTCTCCCAATAATGTTTTCTTTTTTTCTACCGGCAAATTCGCTTTCATAATTGCCTCCTGTTTGATATTACTTTCCTGGTCGAAGATTCTTTCCTCGAACCGTCCCGCCCCGATAGACATAGCATCCAGTAAACTGGAAACCCCATACTCTTTTGCCGTCTCAATAGGGATCATAAAGTAATCCTCTGAGGTTTTATCTTCGCTATCGTAAATCTTGCCCGTCTCACTCTTACCTCCTTCAGCAAAACCATTCGGACCCGAGTATCCCCCATAAAGAGAGTTCGGCAACGTAGTCTGTCCTACTTGCTTATTCTTTTTGACATTGTCATCAAGCCAGGTAATATTACTATTATCTCCCGGTCTTTCAATGATCGAGCTGGTTTGCCCTTGAGAGGTATTCATCTGGAATTGTCCCGCGTTAGCAGGATTCATCATGCCCTGTGCGTTTGCTTGGCTCTGATTGAACTGATTCAGCAAACCTACCGCACTGGAAAGTACATTATTTTGGTTGTTCTGCCCCTGAGTATTATTCATCAGCGCATCCAAAAAAGAAGTCTTTGGCAAAGCATTTGCTGCCACTCCAAACCCACTAGGAGTTGCCGCTTGAGACGCATTCCCGGCGAATCCACTTAATTGATTATTCTGCCCACGGATCATACTATCAAAAGCCTTCCCTTGCGAATTCGTGGTAAAGTCGCTCTTTAAAGAAAGAGGCTTGTTAGAATCAAATATGCCAGAGGTTTTTGCTGCGCCAGCGGCTTGACCCGCAACATTTCCTAGCAACGAGATTAAAGAGTCATCTCGCTCTTGGTTATTTGTCGCAGCTATTTGCTGGAATTGGCTGTCTGTACCTCCGAGGATATTTTTAGCTCCGAGATTCATACCCTTGTTAAGTAAGTTGCCTGCAGACACACCTAATCCCGTGGCCGTTCCGCCTGAAAAGTAGCCTGCTACAGCTCCCAAAACAGTAGGAAGAGCTACATTCGCTATCTTTCCCCATCCGTTTTCTGACCCATCAGTTCGGGTTCCGAGTATATTTAATTTAGCCGTATCAAGCCAAGACCCCGAAAAATTTCTTTTTCGAGGCTGGATAGTTTGTATCGGTAGATATGTGTTAAATAATGCCATCTTTAAAACTGATTGGGCGAATTGATTCTAAACTTAAAATCCGTATTAGTCAACGAACATTGAATATTCTTTGCATCGATCATCTGCATGCCGTTGTCAATAGTTACAGTCACCACAAGATAGGTATGTTTCAACTTTTCTTTCAGCATCAGGTCGTCGATTTCATTAGAAGGCCCATGCAACAAGGATCCGTCAAATTTAAACCGGTCATCATTATGCGTGATCACGCCTGCGGTAATTTCTGCCAGCGTCACCTCGTGGATATTATTTCCCGCCCTGAACTTCACCTTCGAAATGCGCTCCCATCCTTCGTGGTTCACGTTAAAATAAATCACGTCAAAAGTTTTTCTTGCACGCGGCTCCGGGTTAACAATAAACTCCAAAATCGTCGGCTTGAAACTTCTGAAATAACTTCCATAAAGTCCATGGTTCGAAAGGAATATCTCACTTTCTTTGCCTGTTACAGGGTTTGAAGTTAACAAGAATCTACGAATATTGAAATAGAATGGGGCAATATTATAAGACTCTCCATGAAAGTTCCCCGTCTCTCTGCTATAAATCATCGAGAATGTCCTTAACTCATCTTCCCGGTTATACATATTCGGAGTCGATACATTCTCAAGACCCTTAAAGAAAAACGTTGTCAGTACTTCATTGTTTTCGATATCAATACCGCTAAGAATGTCTATAAAACGCCCTGGCTGATGCGAAATTTCCTTGTCAAAATAAATACTCTTTTCAGCGATTGGGTCTGATATAGAATCGTTATCACTCGCTGGATCAACACCCGCCTGGCTAAATACGACAATTTTACCCATACGCGCATCTACGTAACCCAGGTTGTCATTGTACACCCACGCTGAATTTCGGTGCGCTGTGCCGTAAATTTTACTCACCGGTCGAACGCCTGAGAAAACAGACCCACTTGAGATTTGGATAGAGCCCGTATCAGTCGCTATTGCCCTGTCTAACTGCGTCAATAAACTAAACAATCCTTTTTCCTGCAGAACATACAAATAAGAGAAAGAAGGCAATAAGCGTTGTATCCGTCCGAATTCTCCTTGTGAATTACCATAGTCCAAAGGCAACTTTTGACGGTAAGAATCTTCCAGCTCTCCCGGTGTTTTCCTTGGAGAGAATCGTATTACATTGGGCTGTTTGGTGACAATCTTTAGCTCCGTTGGCTTTGGAAGGAAAAACTGAGCATTTTCTTCCAAGAGAAGCACTTCGTTATAATTCCAATCTGCCGGTTGATCAGCGGATATCCCGTTCGATAATTGTAAGTCCTGATTCTCGCACGCCACATCCTGTGGGTAAACCGCATTCGCAGCAAATCTTCTTCCCGCAAGCAAAGCAATATTGTACTTACTTTCGTTTGGAATAATATTTGAAACAGAATACGAAGGGTATTTTCCATTAAATTTATTGCAATCACTGTACTCTGCAACAAGTCTCGTAAAGTCGAATAAATTATTATAACAGTCGCCTCCGAAAACCTCTATGCCATCGAATTGATAGTCTATAATCTGTCCCTGATCATCCAGGTTCTTTTTAACCTTATCAAGGACAGCCTGCGTGATTGGCTGATAATGCCCCGTAGAAAAATACCTGCGGGCATCCAGTGAACTGGTATTATCCGCCGTATAATAATTATCAGGCGTAACAACCATGTTGGAAGTCCGGTACGTAGACTTCAACTGAAGGCTCTCGATCACATCCACGGCCTCAAAGTCAGATAACTTCATAATTACCGCATTGGGCATGAGAGAAGCACTAAAAGGGCTGTCAGGATTAACATCTTCAAAATCAACCAGGGTGCCCGAGCCGTCATTGCTAAAATACCCCTGCCATAACAAAGTGGCCCAGGTGTTTGCACGGAAGTCGTAAATATCGGAAGTCTCTGGGTCGAATGGTATCGTATCTCCTTTGTAAATACCAAACTTTCCCAGCGTATGCAAGGTCGCAAATTTTATTCTCGACTTGTCTCCCAGTTTTGGGCGACCGTATTTTAACAGATTATTGTATATAGGCCACTCCAAAGGAAGTGACCGGTAATTCTTTGTATAAGGATGATTTTTTCTACCCGTAATCGGTGTTTTTTCAACGCGGGCTGCATGACCAAATCCAATCATCTGCATTTCCCCTGATAAATAATTCTCGGGAAGTTTTCCTTCTATTAGAATGTCAGGAGAATAATAGTTGAAGTAATGACTGGCATTCAAGCCACCTTCCTCAGCATCATCATTCCCTTTCTTCTCATAATTAGATCCCACTGCGCCCGAATACAAATGGCTGTTAGGTACTTGCCCCGGCCAATATTCAGGCATATACTGATTGGAAACAAACAAGTGAGGTTGAACCCATCGGTCATTATCCGTATCTGTAGTACCATTGGTAGTTGTATAACAATTGATCAGCACCCCTTGATTGGCAACTCTTTCAATGCGCTTCGTTCTGACAATACTAAACCCGCTCACATTTAGCTTGCCAAACTTATCGTACATCACACTATGCGGGATTCTCAGATTGGAGAATTTTGCCCCCATTACCCGTAGATCATACGACCCGTCATTGTTTTGTCGGCTGAGCGTATAATCGATCGGATTCCCATCGGCATCTTTTGTGTCGAATTGATTGTGAAATGTTTGGTCTGTAATATGCTGTGCGAACAATGGGTTTCCCTTTCGATCTATCAACACAACCGCCCAAGCATACGTCTCCCCTCGGAAATACCCCTTAAACAAGTGACTAAAAAGTTGTCCCTTGTAAGACTCATAATCATCGACAATCGCATACGTCTCTTCATCTCCTGTAAAATTAACCGTCTTAATGGTTTTATTTGTTGGAGCGGTATTTGTCAACGGATCATTGTCATTGCGTCCTGAGACCGGGTTAAATAACGGAGCAAACTCTTGATCTAAGGTGTGGTCTGGCTTGTAATACCGAAAAGTAGCATCTACCTTCACACTTCTCAAGTCCAGCGTTAAATCAGGTAACGTCTCTAGATCAGCATCCCACGAACGGGATTCCTGCTGCGCAGTGGCCCCTGTCACCAAGACCGTTTCAAAGCGCTGATTTAATTCGTCCAAAGACAAGCCTACACCTGTATGAGAATTTAGCTCTAAAACAAGTGTCGTATTGGTAATATCATAGGTTCTGAATACATTCGCTTCCTGAAAAGCATCCGGCGATACGCTGTAAGAATAACACACCCTGATTTGATCCCAGCGTGGATCGATCTGCTCTATCGTGAATGCAAGACCTTCTTCGGTCATCACATTCGAGACAGACATAAACCGGTTGTGATGATTCGCTTTATAGGCATTTTGATAGGTTGTATCCGCAATAGTGATGTTCCCATCCAATTTTGCCGTTGTTACCCATACAGGTCTTGTCAATGTACTCCAAACGCTAGTGTGCCCTGTCTTGCTGACATACTGCACAGCCACCTGATACTGCCCGCTCTTTAATCTTCCAGGAATACGCTTCCAAAATTTAACCTTTGGGAAAGTTAAATCCATCCGGTCGTCCATTGCATGCGCACTCAAATACTTTGGATAATTTGAGGTTGAAGTACAACTGCCTTGGTTATGCCACGTTGAGCCGTCTTCTTTATAGAATAACGGTAAATTAATTACCCTCTTTTGGTTGTATCCGTCTACCCAGTACACCCGTTCGATAAACTCGTTTTCGTAAACGCTAAATCCGTGGATGTACTTATCGATGTTAAAATGCAAAAAATCCGCATTTGGATCGGATCTGTCGTTGTAAAGCGTGATGTATTTCGCGTATCCTTCTTTGTAAATATTGTCATTGACCGTTAAAAACCCGATCTCAGAGTTGGTCCCGTTAGTTGAAAAAATGACAGCGCCTTTTGTCGTTTCTACACTACCGATGGGTTGATAGCCCTGACACAGTGTAAACGAAAAAGAATTTCCTTTTGCATTGCTAAACGCGCGTGTCTTTCCATTTTTTACATTCTCATCTAAAGTCTGATTGGGATCATCCGTGCGATTATAACTCAGCCTTCCTCCGATGGCATAACGGTAAGTGGAATTAGGCTGCTCGTGCGGATCGATCGTAGAGATCATGCCGCCGACAAATGTATTCGTAAAGGTTTGCGATGATGCCATTAATTATCTTAAAAATCGTGCTGTTTTGTGATCGCTTGTCTTTGTTTGATTAATGTCGCCTCTCGCTTCAAGAATCGCCTGATCTGCATTTTGCTTCATAATCAACCTTTCTTGCCACTTCGGATTACGCGGGTTGTTACTCATATCCAGCAGTAAATAGCTGCAATATTGAAGACATGCCATGTACACAATCTCCGGGATCATGATTTCTCCGTCTTGGTCTTCATACAAATAATGACACGCCATGTAAGCAGTCCCTTGTCTGAGGTTCGGGAAGTAAAGCTCTAAAGGGGTCTCCCTGTAAGCAAGCCTTTTCCCGGTGTACAATCCGGCATTGACCTTATATCCGTCATGATCCCGAGAACGCGTGCCTAACGTATGATAGGATTGATAGTGCTCCCATTGATGAGGCGAATCGAACACATTCTCAATGGAGATTACCTTATCCGGTATTCTGAATTTATTTTCGGTAATCTGAATTTCTTCGTCGGGGTTGAATCCGCAAACCAAATGAATGCCAATCTTTCTGAATACTTGACGCACCCCTGTCATCACCCCGATACGGATAGACTCCGGCGAAGGCGCCATGATGGTTTTATTCACCTGAGACATCAAATATTCAAGGCTGTATGTTTTCAAAGCTTTATTGTTTGTGGCGGCACGATACCGCTTTCATCGATACATTCAATATATCTTCCCTGATCTTGATTCAGCACGTTAGGAATACTTAACCTTACATTACCATTAGGTAATACCTCAAAGTGAGATCCTTCACTAGAAATTGGCGTATAGAATACAATCTCAGCTTTCTTCGCCTGACGCAAAATCTTTTTCATGTCAACCTCTTCAGGTTGGGTTAAAACTTTAGCTGCAACAGGAATGCCTATCAAGGACTTTAAAAAATCTAATCGTTTCATAGGTGGTTCGTTTAATTTAAATTATCCAAATCAGGTTTTTCTCCGAATGTGCCAATCAAAACAAATTCACGGTTATCATCCGTTGGGTCTTGAACAACATCAATATTTTCAGGTTGCTTGAATACAAATCCCTTATCGCCACCTCTAGAGCAATCCAAAAGAAGCTCTAAATGCTGAGGCATCTCTTGTAAAAGCCTTACTGCTTCTGCAACTACCATATAATATCTTTAAAAGATTTCATCTCTATGCGGTTTGTGTTGTGACTACTTGATTTCCTGCCTGTCCATTGTTGCGAATATCTCTTGACTGACCCGTCTGAAGGAATGTACTTCCCATCGTCTGCATTACACGCTCCTTTGTCAGAGCCTTGATGTGACCCGGCGCATTCCAGGCGATATTCCATACATCGAAACATTTGCCACTCGTTGCAGTCGGATCTTCCGGCACACCTATTACAGTGATCTCACACATCAAGGCATACTTTTTCGGAAGCGATACAAATATTTTCTGTCCCAGAATAAAGTAAGTAGGCTTATTAAGATCCTCTCCTAATGCGTTGATCTCAAAGATACTTGTTAATGGAACAAATTCCATATCAAGGTCTGTATTTCCTACATAGTAAATCAAGGAATGTCCTCTCCAGTCATACATTTTCGGAATGGATGCCTCTTTAAACCGTCCTCCCGACTTCGTACACTTGCATTTGAATTGCTTGCTGTCAATCATCGGAATGCAAGGATAAGGCGTCGCACGTGCTTCGGAAGGTAATATTCCAAGCGCCTCATTCGCCAAGTCCTCCTGTTTTTGAAGGAGTGCTGCTGTATGGCGTATCTCCATCTCGATCTGACGTATCGAAAAGCGGTTGTCATCCACAGCAATTCCGCCCGAGATTTCGTTTCGGATTGCATACGCCATACCGCGTATCGATTCAGGATTTGTTTTCGGAAATTTAAATGATGCCATCAGCTCAACCAAAAGTCGTTTAAAGAAGCCATGGTGTCGGCTTTCGTGAGTATTTCTCTTTCTTGACGTAGTACATCTTCAAGGTTATTTTCTGCATCCTTTCTGTTTCCTAAAAGAAGCTTTTGAAGAGCTGCTCCGTCTTTAGCTTTTGCAAGGTCTCTTCCGTCAAAGGGCTGTTTTAAGCCGTCCCAGATGCGGTCAATAATTGCCATGTATTGAATCTTACTTTCTAAGACCGGCACCCTAGCGAGCTTATTCACCCGGTTACAGCCTTTTATAATCATCGCAATGCGTTCATCTTCTTTCTTTTCTCGATCCGACTTCGGAATGGGCTTATTATTAGACCCGATCACCAAAGGTGTAGGAGGCAATGGACAAGGCACAGCTCTTTTAGAACGCCTCTCATCTGTTTTTGTTACAGGATCATAGTATTTAGAGTTATTTACTTCATCGCTCACGAGTTCGTGTTTCTCTTGAATGTTTGTGATCGAAGCATAGGGACTTGCTGCCCAGCCAAAGAATACGCAATAATAAATGCCATGAATTCCGAACTCTTCATAAATATTTCTGAACACTTCAATCATCATGATTTGATCCATAATGAAAAGAGGTTGTCCAGTAAGAGGGTCGATGTGAACCGTCATGGTCAATAATTTTTAGTTGGTTCGAAAAAGTCCTCAATTCCTTTAGCATTCTGCTTTTCAGAGATACTATCAAAAACATCCTTTTCAGGCGTTTCTTCCAAAGGCTTCTCCGGGCGCTTTTGTCCGTGTTTAGCCGTGAATCTTTTGTATCCTTTTGCCATGGGTTATCGCGTTATTGTGGTGGTTCTGGACTATTTTGCCGCGGCTGTGTGCTCATATTTTTAAGCATCTCGTTCTCGGCACGAAGCTGCTCTAACTGCGCCTCCAAAGAAGCCTGTCTTTGACGGTCATCCCCTTGCAGCTCATGCTCAAGCAGTCTATCCTGCACTTTATTACTGTTGTTGATGTCATTAAGATCACCTTTAGCATCTTCACGCAAACGCTGTTCTTCGGACTTTAAGCGCTGCACATTGTCTGCGGATTGTGCGTTTACTTGTGCTACCTGTACCGGAACCTGATTTTTCTCCTGTTGGACCTGTGCTTGGATTTGCTGCGCCTGCGCCGCTTGTTGCTGTTGAGCCTGACCTGCTGCCTGTAAATCCTCTTTTGCTTTTCTCAAAATAGACAGCGCCTCTGCCGGGTTTTCTGTGTACAGGATATTGATCAAAGGTTCCAGCATGTCAATACCGCCCGAAGAAAGCACCTGCATCACGGCAGAATCAAGGATAGCCTTCTTGTCTTTCAGTGCCGCACCAGACTCTAATTTAATATCAAAATCTGCCAAATGCAAGTCTTTGCTCAACTTTAAAAACTCACGCTCGCCATCGGTTAAAGCCACATTGATATACCCTTCGCGGGAGTAAACAAACTTCGCTACGTCACCAGTTCTTTGAAGCACTTGGTTCATGAAAAGATTGTGCTCATAGAATTTCTCTACCTTCAATTGACTCTGAGCGGCCACATTCATCTGCTGTTTCGCCCCTGACTCATACGGTTTAGAGATTCCTTGCACCTGCTCACTTGTGCCAATGATCCGGTTGTAGCCTTCCGTCAGTGTGCCAATCAAAAAGAACATGTTGTTTACCTCTGCGATGTGGTTTCCCATCTCCAGCATCGTCAAATGCTTTTGCGTGAAAGGGTTTGCGCCCACCATCTTCGAGGAATTGTACATCAAGATGCCGGCCTTTTTTGCGCTGTATATGGCGTCTTTCGCATGCCCTGAGCCAATGATCGCTTCATCAATTAAAAGCGCTGTGCTGAGCCCCGAAAGGTTGATAATCTCTTCAATACGGTTGTAAATGGTGTTCACCATGCGGGCAACATTCTCACCCACCAGTACCAAAGATTTTTCCCGGCTGATCTGACCAATGATCGGATAGCCTACATACCGCTCTTTGCTTTTCTTCTCCGCAGCATACTTATACCGGCCCACATTCAAAAGAGTGCCATGCCCAATACGCGTAGCCTCCCAGACCTCCTGCTTGTGTTTGTCCTCTGTATACCCTTTGGGCGGTTTCTGGTTCGGATCCAGCTCGATAAACTCCACCTGCATACTGCGGTCGTCATCAATGCTTTTGCGCCATTTTTCTACTTCTTTTGCGGTTGTCGCTTTACCATTGATCTCCACCAGATAACGCTTCGGCACAGCAACCTTGAAAAACATGCGCTGTTTTAAGATGGTATTCGTTAAAGAATAAGCGCCTTTGCGAAATGGATAAAAGATATTGTTGAAGTAGTCAGCTCTGCCGAATTTAGGATCGCCCTGATTAAAGTCATGCGCTACGGAGGTTAAAATATTGGTGCGGTAATATTCGGAGAAGTAGGGCCTAGCAGGGTCGTAATTGAATGTCTCGCCTTTGCTTAGTTTTTTCGCGGCTTCTAACAGTCCTCTAGCACCGGTGCCTGTGTCCAGCGCCTCCCCATATTCATCCATGATCTCGGTCATGGTTAAGTAATCCAGCACACTCACTGCATTGACTCCTGGGTCTTCGAAGGTTCTCACCCCTCTTTTCGCTAGCATACGCACGTTCGAAGGGTGTACGTGCTTTACAACCACCTCTCCATTCACTACATCTACAAAGGCGAATTCCGAATTGATGTCAAACTTATTATCGAAACAGTCCCGAGCCAACATCAAAAGGTTTTGCTCGTTATCGATATGCCCCAAAAGCTTAAAAAGGATAAGCTCCATTTTTTCCCTCGGGAAGAGTCTGCCTAAAAGCTCATCGACCGGAGCAGCTAAACTGATATTTTTATCTGCCAGAAATTCTGCATTCACGCCATCCTCTGAAGCAAGCTGCTGCGCAAGCATCGTTTTCATCAGCGCCTTTGCATTCTTTCTGTCTTCACGGAGCTTTTTGTCGGTAAACTCCATGCTAATGTTGCGCACGGTATATTTAAACGGCTGCTTCACGATCTCGCCTAACGTGTGCGATTTTGCAGAGTAAAAGAAGTGATTGTCACGGACCGGGGTTAACCCCTTATACCCATACGCCATCTCTGCGGCGATATAATCCTTCGGGTTGATCTTTCCCTTGGCGACATCAAAAAGATGGGGTGTGTTCGGGTTGTCATCGTCGTAGATACCCGACTCGTTAAACAGCATCGTGTCGCTGATCTGCTGAATCTGGTTCAGAAACAGCGTGTCGTCTTTTTCGTATTCCGGCTTCCATACCAGCAAAGGTGCATCCAGAACGCGTTTACGCTTGCCAGGGAACGTCCCGTCGTCGGTAATCTTGATCTGCGTTAGTTCGTCATAAAAGTCTTGCTGATCGAATTGCATGGAATACAGTAGTAGGTTAAAAAGTTTTATTACACAATATTACAGAAAAATTATTTAAAATACTTGCAAGGGAATATTTCTGTTTGTAAGTTTGTTCTATCAGTATTTATCATTCTTGGTGCATCTCGATAGATAAATATTGCGCTTCGGTTCAGACCTATAGCACGCCCATTTGAAGATGCACCTTTGAATGGGCTTTTTTTATGCCCAAATGAATCTCTTCTGATTTATTATGCTGCGGGCAGAACAATCTCAAATCATTCATTTAAAATAAAAATCCCGAAAGGGTTGATGGTATTCTGCACCCAAATTTGGATCGATTGGTGCCATTGTAAAAAAGCGTTACAGTTGGGGGGTCGGATGACATATGACGCAATCTGAGACAAAGGAGAACAGGAAAGTCGCCAACGGGACTGGAAACCCGAATTACTCCACAGGGAAACTACCAGTTGATTTGGTTTCTCCAACGTGAATTCGTAACTGGAAAACAGTTTTAACAAAGTTTACGTTGTTGTCTTTTACAGCTAATTTATCACTAAACTTATGTTTGGGGGTAAGGGGGCCTGTAAGAGACAACTTCCGGAATAGCGTTCAAAAAAACAGTCTTACCCTTTATAAAGTAATCCTTATGAAACATAAACTTACAAAGTATCTCTCTGACGGGCGAAATGAAAAAGAGTTCCTTGATGTGTTTGTCTTAATACAAAAGTTCGGAAAATTTTCTAAAGGAGAAATATTTGAAGAGTTTTATACTTCAGGGAATCGATTTTATGGAGTTTCTTCTAACTTATTTGACCCAAAATTAAAAAATGGGCACACAAAAATTATTTTAGGAAATTCTTTAAAATCTGCCCCAATTTGCTTTCTAAAAAAAATTAAAAAAGAAGAATCTATGCTTTATAAGCTTCACTCGAAAGGATTCGAGGGTTTAATTTCCAATACTTATAATGTTAACCAATACTAAACAAGATTCTTTATGGAGGAAATCAGCATAGGAGATGAGTTTATAGCAATAGGCATTGACCAAAAATTTGTAATCACCGGCTTTAAGACTGAAGTAGAAAATGAAGGAGAAGAAAATGAGAAAAAAACGGATTTTTTAAAGGTGAGAGTTTTTAGAAACGGCGGCTCTCATAAAGATAAAATGGAGATCAAGTCCGCTATCAAAGGATTCAGTGACAAGAGTTGTTATATTCATAAAAAAATGCTTATAATTTAAAAACGAGAACCACCATGGAAACAATTCAAACTTATAAAGCGCCTACTCTTTATGGAAATAACGAAGACGTGAGACGTCTGGAAGAGTTTATTTTTGGAGACATCCAACAGGCGGCCTACTATCCAGAGACTGCTGAAACAAAAAATGGAGAAACTGTTATGTGGAGGCACTATCAAAGTGGTTTTAATAACTATGGAAGTAAGTTGATCGTTAAAGAAGATGGCTTGATATGGATACCTGAACCGTACGGAAACACTCGACAACTAACTCACAGTCATATAAAGTTTATAGAAACTATTCTTGGGCACAAAGTTTATCAAGGAGAGGTGATTGAAAAGAAAACATCATGGCCGGATGATAAAGAAGAAAAGCCCTTAGAGAAAAAATGGATACCAAAAAATGGAGAAAGAGTGAACTGTCTAAATATACATGGACAGATTTTAGGCACAGGTTTATTTATAGGAATGCTTGGGAGTAGATTTATTGTCTACGCTTGGAATTATGATGAACAACAATTTGGAATATTCGATTCAGTAAAGCCTGTTGAATCATGAACGACACCCTCACAGGATTACTTGTTTTAATATTCACCTTGCTGATCACGGGAGGGATTGCTTTTCGGACGGCAGTTAAAAAGAAAAGATTATTATGCCAAAATTATCACAACAAGAAAAAGTAACTTATCTGGACTTCGCTTTGAAACTGACAGGTTTTGCTATGCCTGAAATGTATGTAGATTTGATTGTAAATCTCTATGATGGTGTCCTCAGGAAAGGGGGCAAGCTTGACTTGAAAGATATTGCGCAAATTAAAGCTGATAATTGCGGGAAGTACCCAAAAGAGTTTATCGAGGAGGAAAATAAAAAAGCACAACAACCATGATACAACCCTATGAAAATTACTTCGACGAGGCAACGGGAATGTACTTGTATGAAGGCACTCATTACGATACTCCTAAAAGCATGATCTGTAATGGAATGTTAGAGATAGATGACTTTCATGACTCAGCGCAGTTGATTCTTGACACGTTAGTTCATTTAAGAGATAGACCCAAAACCAACAAATACCACGACGAGCTTGTGAATGAAGTTTTCGGAGGCATACAAGGTGCAGCATACATTGTGCTCAGTATCCTTGATAACAAAGGCTTTCTTGATTATGGGGTCAGCCTTCGCGGCTCATGGGTAGAGCCTTCTGGAGATATATTGATTAATGATTTAACAAGACTTTTAAGATGATGAAAACTAATAAACAAATTGAAAATTGCCTTACCAGTGATTTAAGTAATTTTCTTAATGAAATAAACCCCGAAGGAGAAGATAAAAAACAATTATTACTTGAATATTTCTCTTCGTTCATGGAGTCTGCTAATGTAGACACTGATATCACGATAGCTGTATTAGAAAAATTTGGCGAAGAAGGGAAAGAGGAGGCTAGGAATTTAAAAGTTAAATGGGGATATTAAAATGACAAGACTATCCAAGCCTCAAGAGGCGCTAATTAGAGAACTACAAAAGAATCCCGGCGCCAGCTTTCTATTTCGGGGAGCGTGGGAGTTGCAAAAACAAAACGGGCATTATACTGTATTTACAGCAAAACCTGCATGGTGCACCTTTAAAGTGCTTATGCGCTATGGGCTCATCCAGCAGCAAATCATCCACGAGAAGTTTGTGCGGTATTCTCTGACAAAAGGCGGCGAAAGGTTTGTGGTATGAAGTGTGCCCAGAAAAGAAGATACCTTACCCGAAAAGAAGCAAAAGCGGTTGTGCGTGTCTTCAAACTTGAAACGCACAACCCGGACTTTCATCTGTATCTGTGTAACGAGTGTGGATATTATCACTGCACCTCCATGTCAAGGAAAGCCGCGAGAAGGGTTAATTTTAAGAAAAATAAATCGAAAGAGTGATGGAACAGTCAAATAAACTATCTAAGGCATACTCTTCGTACAACCAATGGTTAGGGCTTATGATGAAGCTCTCCTTGGTGTTGGCCTTGATCGGAATGATCTTTTTGATATTAGTCTGCTCAAGCTTTAAAAACGAGCATCCTGATCGGTGGAATTACCTGTATGCTCTGATTGCGGATGTGATAATCTGGACAATAATTCTTTTGATTGATAGGCATAAAATGCTAAAAATTAGTAAATTGCAAAGGATTGAAAGTGAACGCTTAAAGGTTAAATAACATGGAAAATCCTATTATTATTGAAACCTATCAAGAAGACGGGAAAACTTGGCCTATCTACCATCAGTTCCCCGTTTGTGCTAAGAGCAACAAGCTTGCTCAAGAATGTTTTAAGATATCGGGATGTGAAGGTGAATGTCTTAATCATGTATGCACAATTCCTTGGGATGACGGGCCTGGGTGGACAAAAGGCAATCCTACTCAATTGTGGGTTTTGAATACACTAATCCTATTTAACTAGGCATAGATTTTTACAGTAATGATCAAACTTAATCACAAACAGTCATGGCAGAGCAAAAATTCAAAAAAGGCGAAAAGTATACCGCGACCAATAAAGCTTCTAAAGAGAAGGTCGAATTGATCGGTGTAAACCAAGAATATGATCTTGTGATCGTCAACACCATCCCAGGCACCCTTGACAAATTGTCGAACTATAGCGCGGTAAAGCCTGACGGAAAACTCTCAAAAGAGGAGTCTGAAGCGAGAAATGAAGCGTATGGCTCCAACTGGGATAATTGATTTTTCACCCGAACCACTAAAACTTATATTATGCACGATCCAAGAACATTAGCTTTTTCTATAAAAAGTCCTTTTAAACGTAAAAGTGGATACAGGGAATCACTGATTGACATTTGGCATGTTGACCCTGATATTCATGGTGATGATGATAGCTGTGGCTGGTTTATCCGCTCTAGGCATTTAGATGAAAAGATAAAAACCCGAATTATTTCAGATTTTGAGTTTAATCTAAGATACTGGTACACGCCAGATGGCATAGCTAAGTTTTCTGAAATAGGGCTAGCGGTTGAAATGTACAGAACTGCAGCTAATGTGTTATTTGGGTACAGTAGCAGAAAAGTGGATAATTTTATGAAAAACCATCTTCACGAAATTATTCACTTTTGCGAAAATCCAATCGACTCTATTTCGGATGATCTAAAGCGACTTAATCGACCTATATCCGAACTTGCCAGTATAATTATGTCAGATATTTCTCATAAATCAAGACCATGGTATAAACACCCTCGTTGGCATGTCCATCATTGGGAAATTAAATTCTGTTTCATAACTAATTTTTACAGAAATCACATCAAGAAGTGCGACAGGTGCGGGAAGAGAGGATGGAAAGGCGGATGGTCTAAATATTATGTTGAAGGGAAGCCTCAATTGGTCTGCGGAAGGAAAGTTCATTATGAAAATTCTGTATCAGTGAGATGAGCCAAAAACTTATGCCTATCGAAATAATAAGAAGCTTCTTCGTTGGTAAGAGGCATGGTTATACTACACTTGTAAAGTATCATCTGCTTGCTGATGGCAGTATATTGGTGGAGGGCACAGAGCATTACTCTGGTGATGGATACGGCGAGGATACACCTTTTTATTCCATAGAAACAAAGCAATACCTGAAAATTGTTTGGGATATTGATATTTAATCCGAACCACCATGAGCCAAAAACTTCTAAACAAATACGCCAAGCAGTACGCCCTTTATCAATTAGAGGGATCTGAGGGCGATCCTCGTGCCACAAAACAACTCGGCAAATTCATCGAAGCAGACTTCAAGGCGGGCTTCTCCGCAGCAGTTCACTTGATGGGCAATGAAAACGAAAAGATGTCCATGCTCCGGGTGATTCTTGATCAGCACTTTAGTTCTAAAGACGTGAATCTTGAAGAGGTGGGACGCGCAGTGGGTATCTGCTTTGGGTATATTTAAATTCAATCGAACCACCAAATGAAACTAGAATTATATTTTTCCGAACAGGAGATGAGAGAATTTCTTAAGAAACACTGGTGGCTATCGATGTCAATAGGCAGCTACGAGATTGCGAATACCTCTCATAATGGCACAGATACGATTCCCTGCACAGTAGAAGTTTTCTGGAAAGCGGGCATCAAGCAAGACACAGATTCTTGGGAAGATAAGCCTAAAGACTTCTTCGATGAATTCTCTCTTAAAGCAAGCTTTCTCAAAGAAATGAAATCTCAACTATTAAAGTTATGAAACTTCGCGAACCACGCTTTACCTTAAAAAATGGCGTACAGCACCTCTCAGAAGGCGTGTACAAGCTACACAGACCCCTGCATGAGTATGTGCCTAAAAACAGTAAGATATGCGTACGATACTGCCGGTTTTATGCCTACAAAGGATCACAGTACCCCAGAGTCGTCAACCTAGATGAATTTCACCCGGATAGCATCCTTGAAAACTGCGCCTTTCACGTAGGAAGTTCTCTTTATAAAGAATACCTGGCAGTGAAAGTCTCTGAAGAGTTGGAGAGTATTAAAGCGCAATTATCTCCAGAAGAAAATGCAAAAGAAGATAGCCTCGCTGAGGCGTGGAAAGTAAATATGAACGGATATTAATTATGGAGAATATAGACTATAAAAAACTTCTTGAGAAATATCGACAACATGTTGAATGGATGGAAGGAGTAGACTTTGTTTTCAATATGATGGATACTGATAAATATGGAGATGTTCAATTCACGAAGGAAGAAATAGAATTTATGCAAAGTATTTCGCCTGACTATAAAGAGAGTTTTTTATGACCATAGAAGAATTACTCGAACAAGTAGCTTATTATTACAATAACCATCGCATCCTGATCACATGTTTTTCTTTCAAGGATAGCACAGAGCAAATCCTTTACCGGGTGTACTTCAAACATCTTCCTTCGAGTGAGGTATTTAACCCACTCGTTGATAAGAAATTTCATGCAGAAGATTCTTATGAGAAAGCATTGGCGTTTATCCTGGGAGAATGTGAGAAGTTTGTCAGCAGGAAACTAGTCAATACCGATAACTAAAATCCTTTTGGATGTATACCTAAAAGTAGGTAATTTCGGCATTTCAACTATTTAAGAACAGATCATGTCCAAAGGAAAACTAACAACATTGCAAGAGGCACAATCCTCCATCGAAAAATTCAAAGCAAGAACGCTGCAAGAAGGAGAAATCTACGTCGAGTCATTCTTCTTCGATATTGATGCCATCAAAGAACTCATCGAAGGGGTGCCTGTGAAAAGTATTACCGGTGTCAGGATCCACCTGGCAGAGGTAGCGCGCGAAGGAGGGTTTGCTTTAAGTCCTGTGGTGGAAGTTGTCTCGAAGGATAATACGGTAAAAAAGGGGCAGGTTAAAGTATTAGATACACCCCCGCCTTGTCCTACGAACTGCTTATGACTAACATTTTAAAATATTTTATCGTATATCCTGTATACGGTATCAACGCAGCAATTACAATTTTGCCACTGATACTTCTATTAACGCGCAAGGAGTTAAGTCATCCTTTGCGCGTTTTTACTGTATACTTATCTTTTAAGTTTATTCTTGACAGCATTGGCCTTTTTATGGCTTGCCAGAGCATGAATACCTTACTGATCTGCAATACTTGGGTCTTAGTAAGTGCTATTTTAACGGGGTTATTCTTTCAGTATATCTTCTTAGATAAACCCAGGAAGATGCTTGTGACTATATTAACGATTAGCTATGTGGCATTATTTAGTGTTGATCTCATATGGTCAAATCCGATCGTAAATGATCTTCATAACCATAAGTACGTATCTTTCTCTCTTCCACTTCGATCTGCATTCATTTTATTTCTGTGCCTGTTATTTTACTCAGAACTTATTCAAGAGCTTTACATCAAAGATTTGACCCGTTCAGCAGTATTCTGGATTGTATCGTGTTTATTGGTTTATCACTGCTCAGCTCTGTTTTGCACTATTGTGTATCAGAGTGAATATGTTTGGGAAGGGAAAAACTTTCTAAAGGTTGTAACGGATATTCCTGTAGCAGTAGAATCTTTAACGATGATATTAGTAGCGATTGGCGTGATGAAAGAAAAAAAAGTCGCCCCGATCAAGAGCGACTAAATGTTTTGCAATGGGACCAGCACTACAAAGAATTAGAAGAAAAAAAACATAAAGTGTAGGCTTCAAAATTAATTTAATTCTGTGAATTTTCAAACTTTGTTTTGAGTGCCTTTTGAACAATATCTTCCCGGATGTATGTGACGCCCTCCACCTCTACAGCTTCTGGCACGTCTTTAATAAACTCTGGCCGGATTTCTTTTGGCAAGGTTATCGTTGTACGAGTAAGTTCCATTTTTCATTGTTAAAAAAAATAATCTTCAAGGCCTCCACTTTCGGTCCGCCTTTTCCTGCAGTTCCGCTTCTTTGCGCTCTCTTTTGCCAATCACGGCAAAGTTTGCTTTTCTGGCGTTGTTCCCGCCCCACCATTTTCTTTCTTGCTGCTGCTTTGTCATGGGATTGCTGTTTAAGGATTATTTTAAAGATGGTAATGCTTTTTGTATCTTCGCAAAAAGTGATCTTATTGATAACTCATTAGGTTGAAGGTAGTGCTTCCCTAACTTCTCATAAAAAACCTTCAAAAAGGCGTCAGTCCCGTAACAAGCAATAGCCTGCAAAGCCCGAGACTCAGAATGTGTTAGATTAAATTTTGTAATATTATCAGGCTCGTCTTGTAAATAAAAAACTTTATTCGACCCTTCTTCAATCTCGGCGTTAATCGTAAATCTTGCAAAAATTGATCCATCAGGAAGAGCTGTTATCATATTACTGCAAAATCCATCTGTCCCGACAAAAATCGTATGACTTATTTGTTTTACTTCTTTACTTTCCACGAGCTTAAATTCTTCGACGTAATTATCATTAATGCCCCCACAAGGAAATCCATTTTTAACAACCCAAAGCATAGGAACCCATCCCGTAGGTGACCCAACAGGCATCTGCTCTTCTTTTTGCCTATAAAGGCCATGAACAAATTCTCCTTCAATAAGCAGCAGTTTAACTGGATTACCTGAAAATGTTTTATATGTTTTGGTTATATCAATCACAGTAGTATCATTTAAGGTTTATTTATTAAATTCACAACTCTTTTTATAATTAAATTTGCGTAACGAATCATTTCAGGCGTATACTCTAAAAATATGAGCAGTAAGACCATGATGCCTATTCCTTTCATCATGATTAAAGTGCTCTCATCGGTTGGCTTCATACTTTCATTGGTTCATATCCTAATTCTCGAATAAGGTCTACTAATTTGAATATTGAAACGCTGACTTCTATTAAGTCATAATTCAAATAAAACCTAACATCACCTCTTGCTCTAATCCAAACGGTGTAACCCATTTCACCCTTCAAGATACCTGCGCCAGGTGTAATCTTTTCAAGTTCATCTGTGGGAAACACTTCTCTGAAGATTGCTCGACAAGATGGCTCATCCCTCCAAAGTTCTTTTAAAGATTTTCGAACGGGGTTGTACAACTTATCAATAAACTTTGCCGCTTCCATCAACTGAGACCATTGATTACCGGCCACCACTGATAGCTCAATCTCTTCGGCAACTTCTTTGATGGTTGGTTTCATACTTTATTCTTAAACTTCCATTTAGATAATTTACTCAGACTTCCTTGAATATAATTCCTTTGAAGGTTATAAGTCACAGCATGCTTCGGAAACCTATTCGCATAGATCGCAAGCGGAACCTGGGAAAGGATGATCTCGCGAAGGGTGGGCGCGCGGCGGAGGTAGTTTTTCATGGGTTTGTTTCTATGAATTGATACAGAGGTTTAATTCTAAACTCTTTTGTTTTCCAGTATGAGTTTTCTCTAATATGAGTTATAGCCTCCTGAGCAGCAATTTTATTGCTATAGATTCTGTTTCCATAATGCAAAATCCAATAAGTGTCTTCATGCTTAACTCCATCTGTATCGAACCAGCTTCTTATTTTCTTTGCTTCAATAACATACCCATACAATGATTTTTTATACATTATTCTTTAAAGATTAAGATAAATTTTTCATTCCTTTTGTTTAAGAAGACATTTAATTAAAAATTTATTTTTTTGGGTTTTTGAATAGAATAGAAATATACTGCCGTTAATCAGAAGCTTACTAGGTTTACTTACGTATTTATTTTTAAAAAATTTCCTGTAAGAAGTCATTTTATCTATTGAGTTAACATATAAATAAATATTGTAACAAATATTGCTAATACGAAATATTCTAGCTCCGTACCTCTGTCCATTTCTAGTCTCTGCTTGAACTCTTCTTCTTCAACCCACCTATCATCTATATAATAGTTTAGATGACCGACGACTATATTGGCATTAATTTTACCATTAACGCCTACTTTAAAAGTAGCGTCATTACCCCAGATGAAATCAGGTTTATATGTTTGATTTTCTATAGTTAAGTTACTTGATTCTTTACTGAAGTATATTTTCATTTTGTCTGTTTATTTTGACGTCAATATTTACAAATTCCCACTTACTCGCAGCAGCCCCATTTGCGGTATTATCCATCAATATATCATTCGTCCAGAAGTCTAGAACAATCTCTGGCATCTTGCACCGCTGAGGGATGTACATCGGTTCTCTGATCCTACCCCAAATCGGGTTTTCGTCAGGACTGTTTTTCATCTTGAGTGCCTTCATTGTTTATTTTTATATATTTAAATTATTAATTAAAAATCATCATCTTCTCTATCTTCCAGCTTAGGCTTATACAAAACCACCTTGTCAGGGAATTTATTAACTCTACTGCCTTTAAAGAACTTGTAAGGATTAATCCAGAAGACATCAGGCATGACCGAATAGCAAAGGTATTTTTTCTTTATAAGCTCTTTCAAAGCATTTTTATACGTATCGATCGAAGAGACGTTGCATTCCTTCATATAGCGCCTTTTATTGATCCATACATAATCCTTACCTGGACTTAAAGAAAACAGCAGCCACAATAATATCTCTTTCGAACGGAGTGGCAATTCATTTATTTCCTTCCTGCGTTTAGCATCCGTATATAGCTTAGCGTAAATGTCATACTCTAGCTGAACTTTAGCTCTGACGTACCCATCATCTCCTTTTATAAATTGGCCTTCTATGATTCTTTCAACAACCTTTATCTCTAAATCTCCAACAAAAGGATTACCTCCTATCTCTTGATCATTAAAGATTGGCTTTTTATTTGACGACATATTACACTATTTTAATTATAAACCAAATTTACTAAATATTTATTGAATCGCCAAATGTTTAGTATTTATACCTATTAAATTAAGTATAAAATAGTTTACTTAAAATTTAGTTTTGAAATGAAAAATTTAGTACCCAATTATCTTTACCTGTGCGCTTTATTGGCGCTTTTTTAACGATTTATACCTAAAAATAAATTTGTATTAATAAACTGTAATAAATACAAACTTTTCAGAAGCATTTTCTGTAAAAACCCTGACCTAGATATTACCGAGGTCAGGCATACCAAACAAGGCAATTCTGTAAATGATTTCCTGAAAATAAAACTACCACCAAATTATTGACCCAAAATTTAACCCCTAAGCGACTTTCTCCCAAAAGTAACCCAATTACATTACCCACACAAAGAAAACCTCTCACAGGTTAAATTTGACACTATACTTCTTTTCCGGGGTGCGTCTGTAAATAAGCCCCGGTAAAAGTCAGATTCTATCCAAGGATAACTTTGAAAGAGAAAAAGAATGTGAAAGGGATGGTACGACAAAGAATAACCTGAAAGGAAGTGCTCTGAAAAAGGTTGGTGCGGAAAAGGGTTGAAACAAGGAGGGTTCTCAGGAAAAGGGTTAACGCGAAAAAAGGCTATTAAATAAGTGACCCCGAAAAGGGTAACCTTATTTAGGAAAACTTGTTTGGCATACCAAAGCTAAACCGGGGTATTTTCATGGCCCCATCTGATCGCGTTTCAAGTATACCCCGGCCTATTTGTCAAAAAAGATCCCGTAAGGAATCCCTTTTCAAAGATCCAACCCTTTCAAGAGCTCCACCCTTTTCGGGGCGAACCCTTCAAAGCAACAATCCTGAGGAGAAAACCTTGCCAAGAAGGCACCTTTTAGGGGAGCATACCGCCAGAGGTTGTTTTTTAAGGGAACATTCCCAAGGAATACCTTTCCAGGGAAAATGTCAGAAGGGGTAGACGCTGAAAAGGTTAACCCAGTCAAGTACAAACAAAAAAAGGTCAACCCTTTCGAGATTGACCTACGCAAAGTTTCTTTGACAGAGTTAATCTTCTTCGGGGAGTAGCGGTAAGGTAGCTGGGTCAAAGTATTGCATCCTGTCGCCGGTCCATGCGAAAAGAGGGTTGATGTAGAAATTGTTATAGTCGCCTTTCTGTCTGAATACAGCCTTTTCGCGCTCCAGCTCTTTAAAGGCTAGCTGAACCTTGCAACTCTTCAGGCATTGATTGATAGCAATTTTCATCTCTCCAGAAGTAAAGTATACAGGCTGATCGTTACGGATTAACCTTGTTAAAAGTGCCATATAGGCGCGTATCGCTACAGGCGTAACCCTGACAGTTAGCTCAAACAAAAGTCTTGCGTCAAAATGTACGTGACAGGGGTTATTATCGGCATATTCACCTAAAGGGTTAATAGTCAAAGCAATATCCTCTGAAAAAGTAGGCTCCGAAAGGGTTAACGGATAACCGATTCCACTTTTAACGGGTTGTATTACTGTATTTTGACGCATTTTAGTGGATTTTACTCGAAAAAGGCAAATATAAAACAACCAATCCCCTTTCAGATCAAATATGATCAAATTTAATCTTTTATGATCGTTTTTGGATTAACCTTTTCGGGAACTATTTACTAGTATTAACCTTTTTCGTGGGTTATTTTATCAAATATAATTTTGTTAGTGCCTTTTGTCAAGTTTACTGACCTTTTCGGGATTAATCTTGTAACATTACACTTGCATTATTCTAATCCTTTGTAACGATATTCTCTAAGGGTTTACCTTTCAAGCGTTGCATTTTACAAGGAATACAGTTTATTATCAATACTCTTTATAAATAACAGATTTCAGGCATTTATTTTAATAAAAGTGTTGTTTATTAATTATATCGGTATTATATTTACATAACAATCAAAAGATAACATTCTAACCGCTTAAATAAAATGGCAACCAAAATTAAAAAATACTCGGATTGTTTCAGAGGTGCAAAAGTTTCAGCCTTAAAAAATGTAAGTAGAATGAATGACTTAACATGTGAATCGATTAAGATGGGTGATGTTCTAACTATTGATTACAATACAGGAAGTAGGGTATATTTGGTTGAATCAGCGGCAGGTTATAACATTCAACAAATGAAGGAATATTTTCAGCTTATTTAACTAATCTTTTTCACATTCTAACACTTAACAAGATGAAAAAATCACAATTCTCCTTTTTATGCCTATGTTTCGGGCTTTTGATCCTTTCAGGGTTCGCGCATAAGAATTACCTTGACGGGCTGATGGCTGCGTCGAATTCTTGTGGCTCGGATGCCTGCATTATGGAGGCTATGAGTGAGTATGGGTATAGTGTGGATCCCTTGGAAGTGGATGAGCCGACGATGGCTGTGAAATTAATAGCTCTTTACAAATCATTTTAATTTAATCTTTTAACGAATTTTCAATTATGGATATTACACCAATAGGATTTGATAAGTGGAGCTTAATAAATAAGTGGCGATCAAAATTCAACCTGTCAATGAGTCAATTTATAAACCTTCTTGAATCATATAGAAGAGTTATGGAATACCATAACGGAAATGTTGATCAGAAATTATTATTATTAAATTACCCTTCTAAGGTTAAAACCTCTAAAATATACCTTCATGAAGTGTACACGGAGCAAAAAAGGTGTTTATGTTGGTATTCTTTAACCGAGGCGGGTAAGCAAGCAGTTAGAGAGCTTATTAATATTATTGAATTTGATGAAAAGTTAAACTTATTTATTTATAAGCTAGAATAACCCTTCAAAAAGTACCTTTCCCTACGCGCGCGAGGGTATTTTCGCAGCAATAAACTTTTTAAAACAACTTTATAAGATGGAAAATACATTATCAGAAATAATCATCAAGGCTCTAAGAATGCACGGATGCGTTCTTAAAAGATTATCCCCTTCAACGGTGATTGTATCAGGAACTTATTACAAGCACGAAACCCGTGAAAGTTTTGATTCTTTGCTTACATGCAAGCCAGACGGGAGCTACCAGGAAATTACCCTGAAAGAGGGCACTTTAATACCGGTTTCAGAGCCGTTGCAGCTGGAAAATTTGAGACACTTTTTAAATTATTAACCCATGAAGAATTTAAGAATACATAGGCATATTAATATGAAAGTTTGGTTGAAAAACCCCGATTTCGAATTGAATGCCTCTGAAATACAAATCAGATTAAAGGATTTTTTACTGTACTTATATAAAAAGCAATGACCATGAACAGCATAAAAATATCAACAGTAATCGGTGCAAGCGTTTTTATTGCTATGAGTGCCTTCTATATAGGGCTAAACTCGCAAGACAGTAAACCTTTTCCGGCACCCATTAAACGGATCTTTGAAGCGCAAGACGGCTTGCACGTGCTTTACAAGGCAGACAAACGCGTTGAGGATATCCTTATTGAGCTGGAAGACGAACAAGATGTGTATTCTTTCGACATCAACGGCAAAGTACATTCCGTTCAGATTATCCGTCACTGTACCATTGGTGATTGTGATGTCGTGGATGTTGTGATTGATAACGATAACCTTGTTTGCGTACCTTCACATGTGAGACGCGCTAATCAATAAACAATTTAAAACTTTTTAGGATGAAAAACATATTAATAAGTCTTTTCGATCATAGTGGCAATCATTCAAAACCCTACAAAGATGCCGGCTGGATTGTACTGCAAATAGACATAAAGCATAATACAGATATACTAACATGGGATTATAAGACAATCCTCAAAGGCATAGAAGATATGTATATCAAAAAAGAGAAACTTAATATAGGAATCATAGCTATGCCGCCCTGCACAGATTATGCGCTATCAGGTGCGAGACATTTTGCACTTAAGGACATAGACGGACGAACACAGCAAAGCCAGAAATTAGTTGCGAAGACAAAAGAAATCATTGATTACGTAAAAGGAAATTACAATCTTCTTTTCTGGCAACTTGAAAATCCTATGTCGCGCATCCATACTCTCAATCCTTGGTTAGGCAAACCTTTTATGAAATTCAACCCGTGCGACTATGCTGGGTATGCGCCTGACCCCGATAAGGACCGCTACAACAAGGCAACATGGCTTTGGGGAGAGTTTAATATCCCGGATAAGAAAAGACTGGAGCCTCACTACAAAGAAAATCCGGGTTGGAGAAACCTGGGCGGTAAATCCGAACAAACAAAGGAACTGAGAAGCGTAACGCCGTCAGGTTTCTGCCAGGCATTTTACGAGGCCAATCATTAACACAATTTCAAAGAACAACCCTTTAATACACAACACTTTAAAGGGTTGTTCCGTTCACAATTTATACTCTTTTTAAATTAAAATTTCACTATACTATTTCCTGTAAAGGATGTATTTTTAAGGCATGGAAAAACAAAGAAAACCCGGTACGGGGCTACACGGCAAAGGAGGGCGCAAAGCAAAGAACGCCGCAAAATATCACATTACGTACTCACCCTGCGAAGAAGTGCTACAAGGGCTATTAAAAGCAGATATCAAGTCGGATTACATTGATAAGGCACTTCTCTTTTACCAGGAGCACCACACAGAAAAATAAATTAAAAATATTTTAATAAAAGTGTTGGATATTAAAATAATCTTCTTACCTTTGACATAAGCCAAACGGCAAAACATTCTAACCTTATAATAACTTTCAAGCATGGCAACTCAAATCGATTACTCAAACCTTTCAGAAGCATCTGTTTATTGTGGCACTTATGCGAAATACAACAATGGTGATTTAACGGGCAAATGGTTGAAATTTTCAGACTACAACGATTCAGAAGAATTTTTCAATGCCTGTAAAGAGCTGCATTCTGACGAGGCGGATCCGGAATTTATGTTTCAGGACTTCGAAAACCTGCCGGAAAAGCTTTACAGTGAATCACTTTCTGAAGGTGACGTAGACAAGATTTACGAGCTAGTGGATTTTGCTGCAAAAATTGATGGCTGGGACGATTCGGATTGGTTGAGTGCTCATAATACGTATTGTGGAGAAAGCGACCCTGATAATCAAATATTTGATTTTGACGATGATTTTTTTAATATATATTTCGATGGAAAACCAATGGAGGCGGCGCGTGCTGCATCTTTCGGACAAGTAAATTGGTCAGACGATTATATTAAATTCAACGGGTATGGGAACTTAGAGAGTATCGATAAATGGTCTCTCATGAGCCATATCGATCAAGAAGAAATTATAAAAGATATGATTGAAAACCCACGCAATTATAATCTATAATCATGAAAACAATCATCCAAAAATACACCCTCTCAGCGGAACTCCTCCAGGAGGGTGTAAAAGATCCCTTTGGAGCGTACAAATCCGAAGGACGTGCCCTTTACGCGACAAGCCACAATAAATACCGCGTGAAGGTGCGTAACAACGAAACAGGGTATAGTATGAATTTTATCCATTACGGCACCGCTGCGGAGTTTAAGCAAGGTATTACAACACTAAGCGAAGATCGCCTTTTAAATATACTCGTATATGCGATTAGTAAAGCAGATTTAGGTAAGATGTCATTTCCTTCATACTGTGATGCAATTGGGTGCGACCCGGAACTGAAGGCATCCCGTAAAGCACACCGCGCCTGCATGGTGTTGTTGGATAAATTCGAAAACGATCTTTTAATGGGAAATGAGGAGCAAAGGATTCTAACAGAATTAATTTTGGAACCGATAAAATAATTAAAAAATGGCACTTAAAGCTTTAATAGAAACAAATAAATTCCCAAAGGATCAATATGAAATATCTTTTATTGAGAACTTGGTAGAAGAAAATAAATACGGGTCATACCCTAAACAGTTTGATTATGCCATTGGGCTAGAAAGAGACAGCGAGGGTAGAGATTGGTATTACTTATATAAATTAGTCCCGACACACTATTTAAACTAAAACTCATGACAACACTATCCAAAGGCGCACTAATTTCAGCGCTGGACGCCTTAACGAAAAAATCCAACGCTTATCCACTCCCTAAGCAGTCCACCGCCTACAAGGCTATTTTTGGGGTGCTAACAGGCGAGCGGTTGATCAAACCCGTAAAAGAACACATTTCCGAAAAATCTACCCGTTATAGCGACAATACAAAGGTGATTTGCAAAACGCTTGATTCTATCGGGTTACAGTATCACCTTAAGAATGTGAGCCCTGAAAAGGGTATTGCTGGACTGGTTATTTTTATCGACAGTATTATAGAGTGAACTATATGAAAGTTTCAATAGAGAAGTTCAAAGGATTTAAGCAGCACGGATCTTTTACCGTTACGGCAAAATACCGTGTAGGACAAATCATTAATGTATGGTGCGAAAAAGGCAACACAAAAGCCATGTGCTATTCATGCAGGAAATGGGGCGATGAGATAAAAAGCACGTTTGTAGAGCCAACCTTTCAGGGATGTCTGCAACGGGTTAATTAAGCTCCAAACAAGACAGCCAAGCGATTCTATTTTAACCAAAACTGAAAAAGAAAATGAAACCCGAAGAAATTTTAGAAAACAATAAACTTGTGGCAGAATTCATGGGATGGGCATGGGTGCCGACAAAATTTGAAGAAGAATCAGAAGCTATTCGCGTCCCAGGACACTATGAGAGGGGTCATGATTGGCATGATGAAAATTTTAATTACCACCTTTCTTTTGATGATCTCATGCCCGTTGTTGAGAAGATCGAAACAATTGGGCATTATTCCGTTGAAATTGTAGGCGCAAAAACAACGATTGAAGATGGCAAATGGATGCTCGACAATCATTTCAATTACATGTACATTGATCCGTCAGGCTGTAAAATTGCCTCTATTTACAAAGTTGTAGTAAGATTTATTCAATTTTATAACACATTTTCAGCATGATAACATTAATTCTTTTCGGCGCATCCATTATGTGGTGCTTCTTTAGTCTAGCCAAAACAGCAGCGAGCCAGCACGAAGACAACTTTCACAACAGAATCGGCAAGTACGACTAAATTTCAAAGAACTTTTAAACCTTAATTTACAAAAATAATCATGAAAAAGCAATTTAAATCGATTCTCTTCGCGGGTATCACCCTTTTAATGGCATCCTGTGCAGGACAGGATATCCCGCCGGAACCTAAAAACAATCAACCCATTCGGATTTACGTGAAGGCACAGTTTGTCTTTGAATCCGGCGAAAAAAGAGATTCTGAAATGGTAGTCTTAAACGGGGATAAATGATGGAAGATTATATAGCTTTAACACAAACAGCGGTTCTAGCCAAAGAAAAAGGATTTGACGAATATTACAGAAAATCTGTGGAACCAAAAACAGGAGATGTTTGGATAAATGGGGCAATAGGTAAAAATTCGGAACTGGATCGGTATAACAGAATCTGCTTTCCAAGTCAATCTGTTCTGCAGTCTTGGCTAAGGGAAACTCACAACATCCACATAGAAATTACAACCGACAATTTCAGCGACTGGAGTGTTGCCCTAAACGTGAAAGATGACACCGAAAATACAGGATACTGGACGTATGACCATAACTCCTACGAAGAGGCATTGGAAAATGGATTACAAAGAGCACTTGATTTAATTCAATCATGAAAAAACTACTCATCCTTATCCTTTTCGCGTTTCCCTCTTTCGGGAGCAACCTGACCGCGAAAACCGATTACAGCCTGCCAGCGGGAAGTTTCGACACAATCTTTGTCTGGTACAATGTACAGCTTACTGTGCCAGGAAAAACAACCGTGAAAACATTCGTTCCTGTCAGCGGATCAGCGTTGAAGGTGAGTGTGCTTAGCTCTGGAGATTTAACCCTCTCAGACCGCCTAAAACCGGCCAATAATGCCACAATTATCAATGAAGGATTGCTTACCTCTCAAGATGTGATCCTGACGGGCACCATGCTTTACCTGCAAAACAAGGGCACGCACCTGGTAAAAGGCAACCTTGAGCTGGGCGGCAAGAATGTCACCTATAAAGTTTCCGGCAGGACGATTGTTGAAGGGAATTTAAACCTGAACGGAGGCAATCTGTCGATGGAAGGATGCAGCAGCGTGGACGCCAGAGGGTTGAACCTGAACGGTACCGAACTTGTCACCGGGACCGGTTTAATCAAAGTAGCAACGGGTTTAAACCTTTCAGGCGTGCTGACCAGCTCTAAAGACATTAAATTATGCTATCAAGGCAACCCGCCCAATCCGCTTGCGCTGGGAGCTGCGACAAGGGGGTGTTTGAACAACTGCGAGAGCGGGGTTTCTTACGAAGGGCTTACGTTCTCACAAACAGACCCTGAAACGGTTTCTGTCTCGTTTACCCTGAAAGAGGTGAGCGGTTTAAAGCAGATGAATGTAGAATATTCCTTAGACGGTGTTTCCTGGAAGAATGTCTTAATTATTCTGCCGGAGAAAGTGAGCATTGGGGTGAAGTATGTTGGGAGTTTCAAAATTCAGTAAAGCATGAAAACTTTAGCAGATGGATCTGAAGTCGTAGCAAGGTCGTATTACTATATGTTAGATTGGAATGAGCAAGACGAGTGGACTACGATTACGAAAAATTACGGCACGAATAAGTTATGTCTCTTAAATTTAACTCAATACAGAGAATTGTTTATGTATGCCACCATGCACGAACCCACTATATTTAAATATTGAACCCTAAATACACCTCCATCCCACCAGCGCAGCTCCTTGCAAGGCAGCATTCAGAAGCAGAAAAATGCGCCCGGTATTTCTTAAAGAAAGCCTTGAAGGTGGATCCGTCATTAAAAACACTTTCAAAGAATCTCGCGGCAAGGAGAATCCAGGAATTGGATCAAATTATTGAACAGTGTGCGGATCTTTTGGAGATCAAACAGTTTAAAAAGTAGTATTATTAACCTAACCAAGCAAACCCCTTCAGAGCGCCCCTCTTTAGGGGTTTTTCTTTTCGAAAATTTCCTGAATTAAACTATCTTTCACACGCCTGAGCAAAAGTTTCTGCCTTTCAGCAGCGGCCCTGTCTTCGATGACCTGCTTTAATTGGGCTTTTGAGAGGATAATTGTTTTTTTAAGTAGCTGCTGAAGTTCCATTATTTAGACGAATTCTGAATTATGAAATTATATGAAATAATGTTTGTTTATATGAAATTATATGAAGTATCTTTGTAACGAACAAAAGGGAAATAGATTCCTGAAACGCTCTTTGACATGTTGCCCTAAGTAAAGATAAGCCGTGCGAACCACGCGCTTGAAAGGGGTGAAACTTTTAAGACATTTCCGCTGCAAGGTAACAACTTCCGATCTGAAAAGATTCTTGATGCCAACATCAATGCGGATAATTTCCAACCTGTGCCTCCCGCGTAAGAGGTCTCGCCGAAGACGCAACTTCGGGCAGGTGCTAACCTTTTAAAATTATGCTATTCGAAACACTTTCAAATCACTTAAAACCGATAAATCAAGTCGATATGAGCACTCAGAACCAAAATCGCCTCGACCTTGAAGCCCAATTATGGGCAGAAGGTTTCAAAGATGAATCTGCACAGGTACCCCGGACGGATTCCGTCGAAGGGTTTATCCGCGACATGCAGGTTAAAATACAGGATTACGAAAAAATTATTCTTATCGCACAAAAATATTTATGAGAAGGCGTTATTTCGCAACAGTAAGCGACAGGAGAAATTATCCCAGAGAATTGAGGCTTGCAAAAAAACTATACAGGACAAGAAAGCTTTATAAGTTTAATGAGTTTTACTTCAAACCTGATTATTGTTATAATATTGAAATATCTATTTTTAAGTCGCCTAATGGGAAAATAACGGCCTCTTATGACAACTTAGATGGATTTAGGGAAATTTTGGGATTTGTACGATTAAAATAATTAACCATGTCAGGAATTTTATTATCTCACGGAGAGGAGCTACTTGAAGTGCTTCAGATCTCTACCGCTTTATGCCTGCTTCTTTGGGCGTGCAGCTTTGTCATTAAAAACGCTAAACAAAAATCAAAATGAGCAGCATCAAAGACACTTTAGGATTATTATCCTTGATGGGCGCTGTTATGTCAAGTGGCAACAACATCGACCTAAGTATGAGGAAAAGAAACCCCAATAAACCGAGCCCTGACAAGAAGACTATTGCAAAAAGGAAAGCGCAAAGGAAAGCTCGTAAACAACATAGACCATGAGAAACTCTGACCTACGCAACCTTTCCGCGTTTCTGCTGTTTGTGTCTACCCTTGGGTTTATCTCGCCTTATACGGGAAATTTTACAGGGTTGTTTGTGTTTATTTTAATAATATCAGTTTTACTCTTTTTAAAATCTACGACCGATGAAACAAGATAGAGAAAATATTGATTTAGCATTTTGGGCTATGCTTATTTGTGCCCTTATATTCTGTGCCACCTTTTGGTATACCGTATTCTGGGCAGGCATATTGATTGGGACGGTAGTTGTTTTAGCTGGATGTATAGGGTTTCTATTCTTGATTGATTCAGAATTTGTGACAGAAAAATTTAAGCGTACGAAGCCATGAAACTACTAAAACCCCTTTCGCTTCTCCTTTTCGCGCTGACCCTTTTCGGGATGATCATCTTCGAACAGCAACGGGAAGGGTTCACCCTGGCACTGGGACTTTTTGCAGCAGCCCTGTTTTTGGCGGATATTCTCGAAGGGGAATCCTGCGAAGGGAGGGAGCTTGACGAGTATTGAAAATATTTTTTGTAAGTATGCCGGTATTGATTATATTTGAAATGCGAAAACAATTTAGAGTAAATAGATTAGCTTTTTCATCTGGATCACCGGATCACCCATATTTACAGCATCTGAAAAGCCACCCTGATTAGCTCTGATTGTTTTCGCAAAACTCACTCAATGCTTAATCTTACTTAGGGTGGCTTTTGCTATGTTAAAAAAGCTAAAACGTAAAAAGAATCAATTAACCGAAAAGCATTCTAAAAAGAATGTTCAGCTGCCTTGTATGATGTGGACTGACTTCTACAACAAGAATCTCTTAGGGACATTGGCTTATTACGTGCAAATGAGAAGGCTTTACAAGCACCCTATTCTTTACAATACCTCCAAGAGGCAGCTCGCTGAAAAGATGGGCATATCTTTGAATGCCTTGAAATTTCATTTAAACATTCTGACAGAAGAAAAAGTCGTCCAATTTCGTGACGGACACATTTTCCTGTCAGGCAGTAAAACCCTGAATAAATTGTACCCTTCCAAAGGGGTTTTTATAACCGGCAAATGTGTCACTGCAACATCTGGAGAAACACTAGCCGAAACGAAAATACTATTAAGGTCTATCTCAGTAATTTCAGTGCTGAAGATGGTATACAAACATGTCCAGAAGGAATTCGAACTCGAAACATTGAAAAACAGAGCTGGGAAATTTGACCTTGGCGCAGGCGTGAAAAGGAAATTGGACGCGTATGAAGCTAAGGGCGGAAAGAAGTCTCGAGGACAAGTTTGTATATCAAATAAAGGCATTGCAAAGCATTCAGGTAGAAAGTCTGAGACCACAGGACGTAAGTATAAAAAGATCTGGCAAAAAGCCGGCTTGATGGAGTATCGTCGAAAATACGTCATCATCCCCGAAAAAGAGCGCCATCTTTATCATGATGAAACTTTTGGCTTTTTAAAAGGCGCTTTTTTATTCGGGTACATGATTGTTCGTGAGGTGATGTCTGAATTTAAACTTCCAAACAGGGATTATTTAGAAATTCCTAAGGGAGTCAACTATTTGAAGACGTACACGAAGCAACAATTGAAAGTACAGAATCTGCGTTACCTCAGCTCTGGTACAATTCCAGTCACTTATTTGACAAGCTCAATACCTGCATACGTTTTCAAGAAAAAGTAAATTTTTAACATATTACCGTTTTCAGCAGTCACCTTTTAAAGTTGAATGAATTGTCGTATCTAAGCAAAAACAATCATGCAAAGAATCTTAATGCTCTTGAGCCAAGTGGCTCTGCCTGACACCATCACACAGCACGGTGGCAAAATCTTTTTTCGGTCCAGCGTGCTGCATAACAGCCAAGGCGATATTGTCTCAGAAGCCCTTATTTCGTGCCCCACGAAAGCGGTGAATGAAGTTATTGAAAAGTATGGACAGGGACACGAAGCGATCCCTTTTGTGATGCCTCTTTTAACAATGGTATATCCTAAACAGAGCTAGCCATGATCACCTTCTCTATCATTATTTATCTATTACTCATCTTCACCCTTTCAGGGGTGAGCATTCAAAGAAACCAATGTGGACATCATTCTTAAAAAGTTTAAATCAGAATTACGTGGGCTGGGAGCTATACTGGTGTGTATGCGTTACAACGGCAGCTATTGTCGGGTTTTCCCTTCGCGCGTGGCATCACTACAAAATACTCCGCGAAAAGAATGAAATCATCATGTGGAATGTGCAGGAGCGGATTGCCCTGGAAAAGGTCATCGAAGAGAATAATGACTCGATCACGAGCTTACGCGAAAAGGTGCGGTATTATAAAGGGTTGGCGAATAAGAAAAATTTTAAGAAATCATGAATACAGGTGATTATGTAGTAGTCAAAAAAGACATTGAAATACCGCCTTTTGAAGCTAATTGGTTATCGCATGATAAACGTTATCAGCTAAGGAGTGTTGAAGGTGAAAAAGTCTCTTTAGTGGGCATTGGTGAAGAATTTCATATACCTATGATAGGATTAACTGATAGATTATATTTCCCTAAAGAATTATTTAATAAACCATGAGCATAGATACATTTAACATTTTCGGACGAACCAAGGAGAGTACATTTAAATGTATGATCTCTTCAACGGATACTGGCGAATGGGCCTTGATCCATAGCATACCCAACCTAATTGAGCTAGATATTTTTGATGGTATATTTCTATCAGACAATCTTCCTAAGGAAGAGAGCGAAAAATTACTTTTACAGAAAGGCATATATAAATGTGATATCCATACGGTTTCATATCCATCAAATCATCAATTAGACCCGGAAGAATGGGATATGGACATCAGCATTGACAACATTGAACTAATTATAACATTACCATGAGAGCGCACCTTTGGCAGGATCACCCCAACCCGGTAGACATCCCCAACGGGTTTAAGCCGCAGAAATGTGGTGTGTGCGGGTTGGAGCGGTATCATCAGCGTATTGTCCTACAGGACCGCTCTGTGGAATATTTCGAATTGTACTGGCGCAACGGCAGGTATCTTGGCGAGCAGGATGTGCCTTGCGTGGATTGGGAAGAGGAAGACGCGAAAAGGATTGACTGAAAGAATATCTGTGAAATAATTTGTATTAATGTGAAATTTATTTAAATTTGTGTATGAAGACGACCTATTTAATAAAAGAGTACGCGGTCTTGAAAAAAGTGAGCTACCGAACGGTTTGGAACTGGATCAATAAAGACCTGGTCAAGACAGAAAAGCTCCCCAGCGGAAGGGTTCTTGTCGTGGAAGACCTTGAAGAGGAAAACTTAAAATAAGATTTATATGGAATTTCAATTTGAAGGAGTTACTTTTTCTGCCAAAGAGCACTCAGTACATCAATTACTATTGGATAATGCTTCAGTTGCATGTGGATATGGTGTTTCCGAAAGCTCGATAAGGCAGCATAAAAGCACCAAGTCTGATGAGCTTGTGGAAAATAAACACTTTATCAGTGTCAGTAATACTGACAGCAGTGGTTCTCAATCAGTTACGTACTGGACAGCGAGAGGACTTATTCGGTTGGGATTCTTTATAAGATCTGAGAGAGCGAAAAAATTCAGAGATCGAATTGAGGATTTGATTACAGAGCAGACTTCTCAGTCTCATTCAATAGTTATGCCTGAGTTGTCAAGGTTACAAATATTGGAGATGGCACTTGAGGCAGAAAAGAAAGTGATTGCACTCGAAGAAGAAAATGCGATACTGGCACCAAAAGCGGAGTATGTGGATGTGGTGCTCTCCTCAAAGACAACCATGACAACATCCGAGATCGCTAATGAGTTGGGGCTATCAGCCATCGCCTTGAATAAAATACTTGTAAATAGAAGGATTCAATACAAGAAAAGCAATGGCAGGTATATGCTTTATGCCGACTACACAGGGAAAGGTTATATTGAGACGAGGACGCATCCGCATACGACTGCGGAAGGAGTCACTTATACAGAGCACTATATGGTTTGGACTGAGAAAGGTAGAGTATTTTTAAATCATTTAATAAACGAAAATCTATCCTGGTCCAAACCCGGCAAAAAGAAGCAGCAAGAATTGAAGTTAAAGCAAGGATAGCATTTTAAATGGCACCCTTAATAAATTATTTTCAAACCTTTATTCAAAACAATTATGAAAATTCAAGTATTAAAAAGAACATTGCCACTTGATGGCGCACAGGTAATCTTCACAACTGTTGAGCACGGCTTAACTTACACAGGCTGGTTTGACAAAGAAAAAGGGGTAATGAAACACTGGATGAAAAGTAGTACAGGTGATAGAGGTAATATTATGATCGTAGAACATACTTTATCAAGTGTTTATGAGTGGTTTTACATATCAAACAAATTTCCGCGCGCAATGCCGCGGTTGGATGCGAAGGGGGAGATTGTCAAAAAAGAAGAGGTTTTTATGGAAATCTCTGCCGAGAATGTAAGTGATGCACAATAAAACCTCACCACAATGACCATAGAAGAAGAGTACTTAATCTGCGAATACATGGGCGTTAGATTTAAAGATTATAAATACTTACCATATTTCGATAAAATATTCGAAGTAGCAGACCGCATCGAAGCGAAGGAAGGTTATGCCTTGGTCATGTATCATAATAAATTTCTTTTCAAGAATCTTGCCACAGAAGGGTATGCGCCCGCGCAGACGGATTATAAATATCCGGGTGAAAGGAGAATCGCTGCGCATGGGTGCCTGGTAAAAATGATCAAATATATCAACGCTTTAAAAAAGTGGGAACTATGACACTAACTGAAGGAGAGAAAGTAAAGTATAAGCACGAAGGTTCGACCATTTGGTTAAAAGGCACGGTAGTTAATTTAAATCAAATGACGGGACTGAAGCATGTAAAGTTAGTGGATGAAAACGGATACACGTGCAGAATCCCAATTCATTTAATTAAAAAAATAAAAAATTGATCTATGAAAACATGGCAAGATGTTTGGACCCCACCCTTTCGAAAGGAGAAGTACTCAGAGTGGGTGCTAGACAGCAAAGGACACTTCGTGTTTCAATTTGAAGAGGTTAGCCTTAAAGAAGAGGTTAAGATCATAAACTTGATCAATGGCATTAAAGAGGAGCCCTTCGAAGAAAAGCTAACTTACAGCAATATCCTGATCCAAGATGAGCAAGGCAGAGCTCTTCTCATGCTTCGGGGCTGGGGATACCTCACCGGCATCGGTGGGCTGAATCTTTCCGATAAAGAAGCTGCCCACATTCAAGACACCTTTGGCGCATATATTCTTTCAAAATTAAATCCTGAAAAGGGTAACGTATAAATAGTATCGTGTATGAAAAAAAGACAAAAAATAAAGGCCGAAATTGCTGCGAACAATTGCAAAATCTCCGAGCTGCATATTAAAAATACGGCACTCATAAAAGAATCGCTACTATTGAGCGACAAAGAGCAGTGGTTCGTCGAAACGGAGGAGCTTATGAAGTTTGGCCGCGAAAAGAAAATGTGCAAGGTTGGGCGAATTCACTGGAAGCAATCCTTTGTGGATCAAGACAAGCCGGACGTGCCTGTGATCGTGGAAAGGCGCCTAATTGTAATGATTAACGGAGAGTGGAAAATTTAAAATTCAAGCCTTATGACTCACGCGCAAAACATCATCTACAAGCCGATCCTTCTCAGCGAGCGCAAGCCGGGAAAACCCGGATGGTTTAACCTGGTCTGCGACCTTTCTCCGACGAGCTGTGGCAGGGCATTCTTTGACGGCACCACGTTTAAATTTGAGAACAAGTGCCACGATTGGAGTAGGCTCCTGCAGGATGGGGATTGTATTTATTGGTTGGAGGCGCGTTGGGAAGATTGAAAGTTAGACTTAAAATACTAGACCAATGTACAGAATAGACCACTGGGACCCAGATATTAACAAAATGAGCGGATGCGGATTCGCCATCAAACTTTATCCTGAATTTAAAGAAATGGTTAAAAAATCAGGATATCTCCAAGAGAACATTGATAATATGATTAAAAAATGCGCCCCTATTTGGCTTAAAGATCATGGATATAATCCTGAACTCAGTCGAATAATGGTACGATGGGGAGAATGGGGGCCTGAACACATTATGGTTCCGGGGAACGCCTGTGGCCTTGACAAGCACTATAATGGAATTGATCACAGGGAATGTTTAACGCTCTTACCACATAATGTCGACTCTCTCAAACAAGCGAGTTTAATACTAACGGTTTTCTGCCGTATTGAAAAAGCATTATATTTGACTACGTCAACTCTTTAGCTGTCTTAAATACCATGAACGTCACCTCCACCCTTCAAAAGCAGCACCTATACAGGGCAAGCTTTCCAAAGATCCTCGCTGAAAGATTAGCTTCTCAGGTGACGATGGAGTACCATACCTCGACAGAGGATTCCTTGCATGATCTGATCCTTGACGCATTTCTCTGGGAGGAGTCTGTTGAAGGTTCTAAATTCTGGAACGCTATTCTGCAATTGTATGAAGAGGGAAATGAACCCTCTGAAGAGGATATTCTTTATGTGTTTAACACTTTTAACATTGAAGCTTAATGGAAAATAAATTTAAAAACGGAGATTTAGTTAAAATTAAAGGACGCGAAGATGTGTTAATTTTCGGCCAATATGGTGGCGGAGCTTATTACAGAGATGACGAGGAGGATGATAAGTTGGTTCATGCAACGCTTCATTCTCAAAATAGCGCTTTTTGTAGGCTAGTTAAAATTGAAGACATAGAAGTTTATAAACCTGTTGCTTATGTAACCACACAGCAAGTGAAAGAAGCCTTAGGAGTCGATAATTTTAGGATTGTAGACCCCATCAGCGAGGAAGAGCAAAAAGCACAAGAGGAATCTAAACAAGTATGGGATAAAAGACTCAGCCCGAGCAAATATTACCCAGTACAACCGTTTAAAGAAGCTCCCGCCTGGCCCGATAAAAAATTATCAAAAGGGCTTATATATGACGAAGAAGCTCTACTGGCGATTTGTGATTTTCTTGGAAATACTTATCTTGATGCGCAAGAGTCTTCCGGGGAAAATATTTTAATACTCATGCACTCTCCAAAAAAGAAGCTCATGGGTTTAACGATAGGTCATGGTCGGTGCACGTATTCAGAAGACACGATTAATAACCTTCAAGACAAAAAGATTATTACATATAGCCCAAGGGCTATCGATGAGAACGCAGTATTTGATCTGCTTAACAGTATAGGGTATAAATTTCCTCTCTTTAAGCGATCAGGACTTGCTGATTTGGGTAACGACAGCATGACAAGGGATTCTATCGGGAAGTGTTTTGATGGACGAGGAGGGCTTAGTAATTTAAGCTGGAAAGACGGAAAAGTTGAGTATGTGAGTATAGATTTAAATAGAGTTTATAACACTTGGCTCAATATATTTCCAGACGGATCTCTTGAGTTGAGGGACAAGTACTGGAATCTTGTAAAAATCGAACCGGGGCAGGTTAAATGCGTACAAGATGTTATTAAGGATGCTGGATATAACTTTATAAATTAATGCAATGAAAAGACAGCTTACTGATGTTAACTTTTCAGAACATTTTTTGCAACAATGCCTAAACGAGGAAAGAAGTCAGAGAAACAAAAATTGGTCTAAAAATATGGAAAATAAATCAAACCCTTCATACGCTATTCCTGTAGAGGGGAAATTAGTAAAGAGTGATGCAGAAAGTCAATGGTGGGTTTCAGACAAAGATGGTATCTTTAACCCAAAACAAGAACACCTGGACATCCGCACGCACCTCGCCTCCTTGATGATGCAGGGACTGATCTCTCACTACGGAGGATCCAATCCAGAATCCAATGCGAAGATGGCCGTCGAGAATGCCGACGCGTTGATTGCTAAATTGAATGAAACCAATTGAAGCTAATAGTTATTTAGAAAATATATAAATTACAATATTTTTTAGCTAAGCATTTCGTTAATAGAAACTTAATAATTATCTTTGACATAACAAAAATTTAGAGGAGGGTAATTTTAAAGACCGGTTATACGGGAGTGTATAGCCGGCTCTTTTTCTCTCACAACAACATCTTGACCAAAATAATCTTTCAAATTTAAATCTTAAAAAAAATGGGACGTGAATCAGAAGTAGTATCCGCATCAAAGAATCCAGCGAAGTATTTCCTCGAATGGAAGTCAAATGGGAAAGTTTTCTCATACTATGACAAAGATAAAGCCGCCAATTTTGAAATTAAATTACCTTTTAAGTTTCTTTTCTTAAAGCAGATGGCGACTGTAAAGGGATGGCACGATCAAAGCTCTTCAGGGATTTATTCTAATGAAGTAGCCAATACATCAGAACAACCTTTAAACGTAAAATCCTTCAAAGGAGGTCCTATCGTAAGCGGTCTTTATAAAGACATCAAAAACACGGTAGCCGCAGCCGGTGGATTTTATCATCGCTCCGTATACTTAATGACCGAGAAAGGCGCTTTACTTAATCTCTCCCTTAAAGGAACTGCTGTCGCGGAGTGGAATGAATTCTGTAAATCAAATCTTTCGAAGATGAACTCTCAATGGGTAACCGTATCTGGTGCTCGGGACGGGAAGAAAGGATCGGTGAATTACAGTGTGCCCGTGTTTGAATTGTCCGCCCAGGTAACACCTGAACAAGGCGCAGCAGCGGATGTGTTATACGATTCATTGGTTGAGTATATTGATGGCAATAAGCAGCAGGATACTTCTACACAGGAGTCTTCTGGAAGGGTTGATGCGACGCAAACAGCCTCTGCTAGCGCTTCTGTCCCTGAACCTCCTCAAAGCACTTTTACGGAGGACGAAGAGGATTCGGATCTCCCTTTTTAGAATGGTAGCAATTTGTTTGCACTTTCTGAACATTTTAATTACATTTGGAGTATGGAAAAGAAATGCTTCAAATGTAACATTGTAAAGCCACTAGGTGACTATTACAAACATAAAAAAATGGCTGATGGTCATTTAAATAAATGTAAAGACTGTACAAAGCGCGATGTAGATATTCGTGAAAAGGACTTAAGGGCAAACAATCCTGAGTGGGTAGCAAAAGAGGTTATTAGAGCGAGAGAAAAATATCATAGGCTTGGTTATAAAGATATTCATAAAGAAAGTCCGGAAGAAGCCAGGGATAGGACTAAGCAATATAGAGCTAGATATCCAGAGAAGGCCAAAGCTACCAATGCAACAAGCAATATGAAAAAAGAAAAGGGGAACCATCTTCATCATTGGTCTTATAATGAAGCTCACTATAAAGACGTAATTGAGTTGACAATGCCTGAACACAATAAACTTCACAGATACATTGTTTACGATCAGGAGCGTTTCATGTACCGCCGAATCGACACAATGGAGCTGCTTGACACTCGCGAAGCGCACATTGCTTATTATGAATCTTTAAAGGATAAACCATGAGAACTTTCCCCCAAATTCTTTCAGCGCGTCAAGCCAACAATTACATCAACATCAAGCGCCGCGACAAAGAAACGCTGAAGGATTTAACTTGCTACATGGCAACCCTTGGCGCATTGATGGTAGACGGGAGCTTTCGGCAAATTTTTGAAGTAAACCCTGATGGAAAGGTAGAAGTTGCCAGGATCAACCCAGAAGGGTACATCTCTCCGAAGAGTATCATCCGCAAGGAGGGTTGTCAGTATTATAGTAGTTACAGTAAGCAGCATGTAGAAGATAAAACAGGACATTCAAAAGAAGTATAAGATGGAGATCGCAAGAAGACAGCATAGGTTAAAAACTTGGAGAGAATATTATGCGGCAGTAATATCTGGAGAGAAAACATTTGAGGTGAGACTTGATGACAGGCATTATGAAGTTGGCGACGAATTGCATTTGTTCGACTTTGACCAAACCTCTGATGGAGTATCATTTCATGGGAGCTGCCTCTGTGATGTTGCCTATGTGTTAAAAGGTGGACAGTTCGGCATTGAACAAGGATACGTTGTAATGGGCATTAAATTGACAAAAATAATAGCATGAAAAAAGTAGCAGAAACAGAACCACCAATAATCACTTCTTCCGAGGAGAATAAACTCGCTCCGATCACCGCCATTGAAGCGGACATCGCGCGGATGAAGACACAATATCAAGGATTATCCATTAAAGGTCCTGACGACAAAGAGGGCTTCAATAAAGTCGCCGCTGCACGGAAGGATGTTAAGAAATCGATAACATCAGTTGACAAAATACGAAAATCTCTTGTTGATGATGCCGTAAAGTGGCAACGTCAGGTTAATTTAGCCAGCAAAATTATTATTGAAAAGCTGGACGAGATTAAACGTCCATTGGAATTGATGGAAACGCAGTACATCTTAGCGGTAGAGCAGCAAAAACAACATAAAGAGCAGCAACGGCAGCTGAAGATCCAAACTCGCGCAGAGTCTCTCTTGAAGCTGAATGCCCGGTTCAATGGAACGCATTTTACCCTAGGACAAGTTTCCATTTCGCAGTCCGCGATTGAACGCCTCGAAGATGCTGACTTCAATAGCGAACTACTCTTGATGACACAGGAGTCTGAAGCGATCCTTGCCCAAGAAGCCGCTGATAAGCAGGCGCAAGAGGACGAAAAGAAGCGTTTAAAGGATGAGGCTGACAAGTTGAAGGCGGCACAGGATAAGCTTGATAAAGACCGTGCAGAGCTTGAAGCGTTGAGGGCATCGTTGACACCAGTAGCTCCCGTGGATCCGATGCAGTTTGTGCAGCAATCTTCAGGCACTATTACCGAAGGATCAGCACCATCTGGGTTTACGGTTCAGCAAGACAAGACAATACCTAGTGACATTTCTTTTGAGAATATCTTGAAAAATCCACTCGAATTTGTTGGCGATTATCCTCCGAACGAAAAGGGCTTATCAAAATTCAAAGAAATGATCGCATACCCAGAAGGAGGCGCGAAGAGGGCTATCCCGCCGCAGGTGACTCCGAAAGAGGAAGGCATTGAATATGATGTGACCGTCGAAGCGGGAACCCGTTACGGAGCAAAAACGCCAGAATATACTGCTTTCGTTGCCGGCGCGCAGTACATCTTAAAAAGAATCAAAAAACAATAATGCTTGGAGATTTGAATCGCGCGGGGTTCTGCTCCGCGTACATTCTTTAAACTTTAATAGATATGACATACTCAGAATGTAAAACAAAAATAGCCAGACAATACGGTTATTTTAATATATCTGGATTCAAAGAAAGTTATCCTTTTTTGAAAATGTTACACGACGATGGATTTTATGAAGAAGTAGCCAGACTTTACGCCCAACAAGTAGCTGAAGACGTAAGACAGAAATGCGCTGATAATGCTGAGAGTTTTATCCCTTGGGATGGAGATAATAAAGACGTTTGGCTTAGTTCAATTTTAAATACCGAAATAATACTCCCATGAAATCATTCACTAAAGCAGATTACGTAGAAGCCCTTCAGGAAAAGATTGGGCTAGGTAAACAGGATTGCATCGCCTTTATGGAGGCATACGTAAAAATCACCGAAGAAGTCCTTTCGAAAGGGTTGCACATTCAACTTCGCGGGGCATGGGTTTTAAAGCCCATTATCCAAAAGGCGAACATTGGCAGGAATATGGCAACAGGAGAGCTTATGCGAATTCCTGAGCGGACCGGCATCAAGTTCACCCCGTCAGCGGCATTGCTTGAAAGGGTACGCCGGAAGGATAAGACTAAAAAAGAAATAGAATCAGGGAATCCATTTTAAAAAACGAAATATTATGTACCATTTAGTAAGATTACGCTACCAGAAAGAAGATGAAGCGGGTCATTTGAAGAGCTTTAATGAAAGTTATCTCTTTCAGACGTATTCCTGGACAGAGACCGAAGCGCTGGTCGCTGAAAAGCAAGAGACAGGGGAGTTTGCCAAAGAGCTTGAAATCCTGGCGATCACCCCGTACCAAGCCGGAGAGATTATCCCCAACGAAGAGTCTCAGGCAGACTACCTAAAGTGGTACCGTTTGAAGCATTATTATACAGAAGATACCGAAAAAGGAACTCCGAAGCGTGTGACTGGTTACATGACCATCGAAGCAGAGGACAGTAAAGATGCACTAGCCATCGCTGCGAAAGAGTTCTCGAAATGGCTGATCTCCCCTGTAGCAGAGACCTTGACAGAGACTAAAATATTGGAAGTATTCCGTCACGAAGATCGTTTGAAAGAAAAAGGTTAAGGGTTAGAATGATGATTATTCTCCGGGGGAACTTCTCCCGGAGATATTTTAAACAGAAAAAACAATGGATGCGAAGCAAAGAATTGACAGTATATATGAATCCGTCGAAGGGCTCTCAGAGGCGGATTTAAACCACTTGATCACCACACTGGTCGAGATGACCAAAAAACGCAGAGAAGCGCGCATGAAAGAGCTGGCTTCTGAGCATGCCGAACTTGAACGCGCCAATGTGGATTTACACAACACGATCGGCATTATCCAATCCACAGAGCCTCATGGATGAAAAAACAAGATATCCTTTCGGAAAATATAAGGGCGTGCTGATTGGACTCATCCCGGCGCCTCTTCTTAGGGCTGAGCTTGATTTAAATCCTAACTTTAAAAAGCGCAAATATGAGGCTTTGAAAGACTTTATCCAGCAAAAGGTTGATGACTACGACAGAGCGCGAGAAGATTGAGTTGCGTATAAAAAACCTGCAAGAGCAGCTAGCGAATACCAAGACGGAGATTATAAAGGTTAACTGCCTGCGAACGATTGAAATTTATCAGAAACTTTTAAAAGGATTGAAATGACTCTCGAAGAAAAGAAACAAATATACCTTGACAGGTTCCCTGCGATTATTGGCAGGAGGATGGCGGATCAGCTCAATATAGGAGAAACAAGTATTGTTGATTTTTCAATTGATAGGCTGTTTTTGTGTTTTGAAACTTGGAGCGAAACCAATGAAAAAGAAGATTTTTGGTTAGACATGTCGAACTTATACTTGGCTAACGAAACCATCGAACACCAGCAGATTCTTGACATCTTCCATAAACATGGAATTAAACCGTAAACAAAAAAGTAAACGAAAAATGAGTTATAGAGCAATTTACGTAGGAGATGAGTTTCCTGAATTAAATGGAAAAGAGGTTATTGTTCTCGATAGCGCAGATCAATCTGGATTCCCTTGTTATAGTTTAGTCTGGGATGGAGAAGAGATTGGAAATATGGATGATGGTGACTTTGAATTTCTTGACTTTGATGAATAATAAACTTTAGAACCCAATGTCAACACGACACAACGACAGAAATCCATCCAATAAAGTGAAACGCCTTTCAGGAGCGCACCCGAAGTTGGAACTTTGTCCGAGGTTACCCCGTATACTGGGACTATCCGACATACGAAACTCTTTCGGAAGAGATGCTTTGCTGATTACGAAAGGGAGTTTTATTTATAATGTAAACCAATTTCCAGAACTTTATCAAGAAGGGATATGAAGACAGAACAAGAGATTAAAGAATATTTAGTTAATCGTATAAAATCGGCAAATGAACTGCTCGATCAGCCTAATCTATCAAAAAGATCATTCCAATATTTAGTGCCCCATAAAAATGAAGCTTCTTATGCATTAGCCTTCATGGGATATCAACCTGATGGATCTATTTTAGAAGAAATAAAATAAATCACAAACCCCATGACAACACAACCTAAAGAGTGGCTTTTTACAGCCCAGTCCGATTTTTACAGCGTTACCGAGCGCGTGTTTGACGAAAAGCGCCTGAACCATCTGGCAAGATTCGTGAAGAAAGCGCATGATCATCACTTTACCTGTGCCAACGAGAAGCCAAGTTATATTCATGACCGGATTAATTATTACGCATGGAAGAAAAAGAAAAGAAATACGCCTTTAACTGTCACCATAACCCCTTATAGCCATGCCAATAATCAATGAATGGGTTCGGGAGGCGCTGAGATTAACCTTTATAGGGATCGACTTTTTAGCATTCGAAGGGCAGGGGCGTAATGAAAAGATTGGGCACCATAAAACGCTTCTGCGTATAGAAAAATGCTTGGAAAATCATTATGACACGATTGATTTCGCAAATGAAACCCGTTATGGACATTTCTACGAGGCATTTGGTTTGATAAGGCGCATCAATAGCAATGACTACATCAGCGCTGAAAACCGCTCCCTATTAAAGCTCATTCGAGACTGCCTCTACGAATACCTTGGCGAGACGCCCCCTGTAAACGACCCGAACCAGCTAGAAATTAACTTCGATGGAGAAAATCAAAATAGAAATTCGCAGTAAAGAACTTCAACGCGCGCTCTCCGTGCTGAGCACCGCGATCCCGGACAGGCCTTTAGTGCCCATTTATAGCTATGTAAAGATTGAGGGGTACACCGGATCCAGTCAACTCTTCTTGACAGCTTCTGATAGTAAAGTCACCATCAAGAGTTTCGCCCAGGCGAGCATTGTGGAAATTCTCGACCAAGAGACTTCTTTCGTGGTTCCTTTTGATGATATGAGCAAGTTATTGAAATCACTTCCTGACGGGCCTATTTCGATGCTTTACACCCACGAAGAGCACAAAGACTACGCGGGGAGAGCGATCTCAGACCAGTACACCATCACCGTGACGTCCCAGGCACAGGAATATTCTTTCATGGGAGAAGATGTCAGAACGTTCCCTTCGATCAAAATCTTGCCAAAGAACACTTTTCAAATCGACTGTGCGCAACTGAAAGAAGGGATTGGGTACTTGAAGGGACTTCCTGTAGATTTGGAATTCCAGCAGCAATATAATGGTATATTCTTTGATGCAAGACGTGAATACTTAACATTAGTGGCTTTCGATGCCAAGATGACCATTGCGTTCTTTGAAACAGATATAAAGTCGCCTGCGATCGAGAATTTCACCTTACCCGCGCGCGTGATGACATTTCTGTACGCACATCTTCCCAGTGGATCGGACCCGATCGAGATATCCGTTTCCGAAAAGCAGGTGTCCGTAGAATTTGGCAAGATGGTCGTGCATGCTGTGCTTCCTGATTGTGCCGCTTTCCCGGCTTACCGCTCCGATGATCCGCCGCTGCCGGAATTCTCTGCTGGGATTGATCTTGAAGACTGGAAGCCTGTATTAACCCGCTCGATGATCACCGCCTCGCAAGAGAAAGAAATCGTGCATACTTTTCAAGAGGGTTATTGTTTTGTCACCTCAGAGAATGTGCTCTTAAATAAAAAATCTTCTCAAGATTTGAACGTGATTAATCCAGAAGGGAAGGATGTGGAAATTTGCGTGAACGGGGATAAACTCCGAACGTTGCTGGCTCCGATTGGAGGTGACACCAAGTTACACATTGCGAAAGCCTATGCCGGTGCACAACACCCTGCATTGTTTCTTTTCCCTGAAACACAAACAGGCCGGTCGCTTACAATGTTTTTAATGCCCATTGCAAGAACAAACGGATGAAACCACCCAAACCCTGTAAGGCACCCTCTTGCAAGCGCCCCTCCTTTTCGCATGGGTACTGTGCCGATATGAACCACCAGGCGCTGCGTACCGATGAGGCTTACCTGCGAAAGAAAGCGGCACAAGAGGTTAAAGAGAAGGAGAAGCGCGGGAAGAGGGTGCCGATCAGGAAGGTGAGTAAGAAGCGGGCGACGCAGCTGGCACAATATAGCAAACGAATGCCTCAATGGAAACTGGAGCACCCTGTATGCGAATACCCCGGCTGCGAGGCTCCTACAGTGGATTTGCACCATGCTTATGCCCGCGACAACGAACACCTGAACGACGAGAAGTTCTGGATTGCGCTCTGCCGGCATCATCATGAGCTCATGAAGCTAGAAGGAAATAAATCTCTTGCACTGGGGCTTATTTATTTACGTTCTGCAAAGAAACCTGCTCAAAGGATAAAATTAAACGAAGATGATTGAACATGAGGCTATATAGGGTTTAAACACCAAAAAAGTATTTCTAAAATCTATCAAAATGAAATTATCTCGAATTCAAAAGAAAAGGATTTTTAATACTATCCAGTCAGCTTTTATGAAAACTTGTGAAAATGCTGATATTGATTTTACAAAGCGTCAAGACGACATGAATGAAGAGCAAGCTAAACTGTTTCCTGCTCTCACCGATTTCGCTTCTGATTGTGAGGTTAAAATAATTCAATCTCTGGAAACTGGAAAAGTAATTCAATAACGACATTTCCCGTATATCGCAGATGGAATTAATAGACGTAAGACCAAAACCGAACCAATAGCGAGCGCTGCCGGTCGAGTCCAGATTCAAATCCTTGAGTGGTTAAGCGCAGAAGTTTCGCACTTCGAAATACTTATAGGTGCTGGCGAATTGGAATAATTTCATCCGGGCTACGGGAATATTAAATTTAAACAAAGATGACAACAATGAAAGAAATTGAAGAAAAAGCGACCGCTTACGCGAAGTCAGTCTCACAGGATGAAACCTATCAGCTACAACTCAAGCTGGCTTATCTGCAAGGGTATGTGGCAAGTGCAAAAAATGAGCCGATAATAGAAGATCTGGCTCCGGTTAGAAATAAAAGATTGGCATTAGTGTCCGCAAATAGAGCATGTGAAAAGTGCAGAGACGGGAAGATGTTTCATACAGGATGGATAATCCATGAGAAGTCCCCTAAGTATGAAATCCAATGCAACACATGCCTTGATAAAGTTTTCACCACAGAGGCTAATGCTTATTAAATGAACCACTTGACAAAATCCACCATCTCTGAGGTAATGCTTTCCACGCAAGCTTTCGAGCTGGACATTCCGCTCGGATTCACCCTGGGCGAGAAAGGCAAACGGGTGTACTTTTCGATCATGCGCACGGAAAAAGAGGACCACTTTTTAGCGGTGGACTTTTACGGGAATGTCTTTCGGAAGGTGCGCGGGCGAGATGTTGTTAATTTTTTGCGCGTGAAGTGAAACTTTTAAAATATTTTACTTGGTAAGTCGAAATTCTTGATTAAATTTGTATTGCCTGAATGAAGGCCGTCCGCCTGGGAAACGGATTGTATTGACGAATAAGATATTCACCCGAAGAGGGTAGGTAAAAGCGTATTCGTCCGCTTTGTTGGTTCCCAAGCCGCCTACACTCTTCGGGATTTTTTATGACTAAATTTTATGACTTATTCTGTAACTATCGACAACATTCACGCTTACGAGTGGGGATTGACAATACAAGAAGCGTATATATTTGCTTGGTTGCATTCATTGCCGTCTTGGGCAACAAAAAAACAGATTGAAAACGTTGATTATTACTTTGCCTCTCGCCATAAAGTAAGCGAAGAATTGCCTTTATTTACAGACAAACCCGACACGGTTTACAGATATTATAAACGCCTTGAAGAGAAGGGACTTATAACTCTTCAAAAAATTGGTTTTCAAGATTATGTGTGCCTTACTGAAAAAGGAACAACATGGAATAGGCGCACAGAACTCGGAAAAAAATCCGAAGACTCGGAAATAAATCCGATTATAGTCGGAAAAAAATCCGGAAGTAGCTCGGAAAAAAATCCGACATATAATAATATAAATACTAATAAAGAAATAAATATAACGTTCGATGATTTTTGGAGTGCCTATAATCACAAAATAGGCAAAAATAAAGCTGCACTTAACTGGAATAAACTAACTATCGAAGAACAGGCACTAGCATTTAAAGATGCTCCAATTTACAAAGCATCCCTACCTTCCTGGAGACAGCCGAAAGATCCTGCAACTTACCTTCACCAGAAGTGTTGGGAAGATGATCGAACAGAGGCCCCAGAAGTAAAAGAAGACGTTCACGTTAATTCATCCTCGAGAAGAATCGTTATTTAGAGCATGGCAGAGAAAACAGTTTTTTATACGTCATGGGATGAAGCTGGCATTGATTTAAGCACATTGGTTGGGAGAAAGTGCGCATGTCCATTGTGCGGGCCTTCCAGGAAGAATTCGAAAGACAAATCGCTATCTGTTGACAAAGATAATAATCAGGCACTATGCCATCATTGTGAGACGGCAATCGTAATAAAAGAAAAAACCATTAAAGTGGACTACACGCCTAAAGTATACCAGAAACCTAATGTAATACAGCTGCCTTTATCGGAGAGAACTATCTCGTTCTTCAATTCAAGAGGGATTTCCCCTGAAACACTTAAATACTTCAAAGTTACCGAATCAAAGCAATGGATGTATGAGAGAGGGGAAGCTAAGGCGGGCACAACACTATGTATCGATTTTAATTATTACGATGATAATGATTTGATTAATGTCAAATTCAGAGGATCACTTAAGCGGTTCAAATTAGTGTCAGGAGCGAAGCTTATTTTTTATAACCTTAACGCTATTAAAAATTCTGACTGGTGTGCAATCCAAGAAGGAGAGATTGACACGATGACAGCCCACGAGTGCGGTATTAAGCCGTGTGTTTCTGTGCCTAATGGAGCTAGTAAAGGCAATCAAGTATTAGAATATTTAGATAATTGCTATAAATGGTTTGTCGACAAGAAAAAAGTGATATTGGCAGTAGACAACGATGAAGCAGGGTTGGCACTTCAAGACGAACTCGCCAGAAGGATTGGCATAGAGAAATGCTGGACATTGGAATATCCTGAAGGATGCAAGGACACCAACGAGGTTAAGTTGAAATACGGTTCCGAGGCGGTGGTTAAAATGTACGCAGAAGCGAAGAAGATTCCCTTGGAAGGTGTTTTTACAGGTGACGATATATCGAGTCGTGTAATCAATATTTATAAGAATGGATTCCCTCGGGGACTCAAGACTGGATATAAGCTATTCGATGATCATTTTACAGTTCGTTATGGAGAAGTTACTACGATAGTTGCTCCGCCCGGGTCGGGTAAATCGGAGTTCACTGACCAGATTTGCGCAAGAATGGCAGCAAGGCATGATTCAAGGGTTGGGGTATTCTCTCCTGAACAACAGCCTCCTGAGCTACACGCATCAGCCTTGATATCAAAATACGTAGGCGAGCAGATTTATGGAAAGTCTCGCATGAACGAAATGCAACTTCAAAAAGGAATGGAGTTTATAAACGAACACTTCTTTTTTATGAAAGTCGGAGAGATTGACTCGACAATAGATGGAATTTTAAAGAAGGCTCTTGAAATGGTGGTAACGAAGGGGATTAATATTTTAATCATTGACCCTTACAATTATATCGAACACAAAATTCCGAAAGGATACACAGAGACGCAGTATATAAGTGAGTTGATGACCAAGATCAGTAATTTTGCTAAAAAGAATTTGGTCCATATCTTTTTAATTGCGCACCCTACC
>Ga0247732_10000034_pt1 | contig 98390 bp, 103 predicted proteins | sample UWRJL163409C2_FD_180940 | JGI IMG/M metagenome (GOLD analysis project Ga0247732, IMG submission 180940) | Plant litter microbial communities from Arlington Agricultural Research Station in Wisconsin, United States - UWRJ-L163-409C-2 | ecosystem: Environmental > Terrestrial > Plant litter >... | reverse complement strand
GATTATTGTGACCCAAGAGAACCTCCGGTGCTTGTGACGGCGTTAGATCCCTCCACTAAGCCCGGAGGTTCTCGCCATGCACAAGACCCGAAAGTGTCACCCAGGTCATGGCCTAGTACACCTAGGCTGGCGACATGGAACTCCTCGAGCCGACCCGCATCCGCTCTGAACTCGACCAGGTGTCTGCTCACTGGACGCCCCGGATCGTCGGGCGCGTCAACGACCAGTACATCAAGGTGGCGAAACTCCTGGGCGAACTGGTCTGGCACGCGCACGACGGCGAGGACGAGATGTTCGTCGTCGTCTACGGGAACCTGCGCATCCAGCTCGAGGGAGGTCGTGAGGTCGCTCTCGCGGCGGGAGACTTCTACGTCGTCCCGAAGGGCGTGCGGCACAACCCCGTGGCGGCCGAGGAGGTCGGGATCGTGCTGATCGAGACGGTGACCACCGCGCACACGGGCGACGTGGTCGTCGCGGGGACAGTGCCGATCGAGCGGCAGCTCGGTGCGCAGGAGACGACCGCCCGCTGACTCGTCAGGACTCGGGCGTCGACTCCCGCGCGGCACGGCGGCGGAGAGCCGTCGCTTCGATCACGAGCACGCCGCCGACGATCGCCATGCCGAGAAGGACGAGCGCGAGCGCCGGGCCCGCGTCGCTGCCCGGAGCCTGCACGCCGCTGCCGTCCTGCCACGGCCAGAGGGCGCGCAGCGACCCGAGCATCAGACCGGTCATCAGCGCGAGCATCACGCGACGGCGGTTCTCGAGCAGCCACTGCAGCACCGAGACGAAGAGCCCCAGGCCGACCATGGCGCCCAGGATGAAGACGCCCAGATAGACGATGTCCCTCTCGTTCACGGCGGCCAGCGTGGGCGCGTACATGCCCACGGTGAGCAGCAGGAAGGAGCCGGAGACGCCGGGCAGCACCAGTGCGCAGACGGCGAAGGCGGCGGCGAGCGCGACGACGACGAGCGGGGGCTCGAGCGGATCGATCCGCGGGAGGCTGGTCAGGCCGAAGCCGACCGCGACACCGACGGCCGCGATCCCGTACTCCTTGAGGCGCCAGCGCGATCCGACCATGCGGTACGGCACCACGAGAGACGCGAGGATGAGCCCGGCGAAGAGTGCACGGGACATCACGGGCTCCGCCTCGATGACGGGAGCGAGCAGCGCCGACGCCAGCAGGATGGCGGCGATCATGCCGAACCCGACCGGCAGTAGCACCGACCACCGCACGGCGGCCAGCTCCCGCCGCCCGCGCTCGCGGGCGAGCCCGCGGTGACGCGGCAGACCGACGGCCGTGTAGGCAACGCCTCGCGCCAGGTGGCCGGCCGATTCGATGAGGGTGTCGTACACGCCGACGATGAGCGCGACAGTTCCGCCGCTCACGCCGGGGACGATCTCGACCGTGCCGATGAGCGCACCGCGCCCGACGTCGAGCAGAACACGGGTTACAGGCACAGCGGACCTCCGAAAGGCGACAAGGGGTCCACGCAGGCTACGCGATCAGGTCGCGCGCTCGATGTGCGTCCGCAGAACCCGCCCGCGCTACGCGCGCCAGATCGACCTCAGGAGCGTCGCGATCGTGCGGCACCGATCGGCGTCGACGTGACGGGCGAGCTCTGGTCGTGCGTGAACCGAGCGGATGCCGCGGCCGGCCACTCCTCGTAGCGGAAAGCCCCGCGCCCGGTACATTGTGCCCATGCGTCCAGCCGGATCCGCCGCGCCCGCCGCGCTCGTCACGGGCGTGCTCGTCGCGGGCGTGCTCGTCGCGGGCGTGCTCGTCGCGGGCGTCCTCGCCTGGTCGGAGGGGCTGCACAGGCGCGCCAGCACCAGCCGGCTCGGCGATCGGGTGCCGAGTGCCGGCCGCCAGGCGATCCTCGTCCTCGGGTACCGCAACCGCGGCACTCGGGCCAACGCCGTCAACCGCCACCGTGTGCGCGTCGCCCTGCGGTCGATCGACCCGCGCGCGACGGAGACGGTACTCGTCTTCTGCGGCGGGGCGGTCGGCAGCGCGACGCCCGAGGCGGACCTCCTGCTCCGATACGCCCGGGACCACTTCGGCTATACCGGCCCGTATCTGCTGGAACGCGCCAGCGGGACCACGTGGGAGAACATCCGCAACTCCGTCGACCAGCTGCGCGGTTTCGACACCATCACGATCGCGTCGACCGCCCTCCACGCGGAGAAGGCGCGAGCGCACCTCTGGGCACTGCGCCCCGACCTCGGCCGTCGCCTGGTGCGCGCCGACGACTACCGGTTCGGTGAGATCCCGGTCATCAAGCTCGTCGAGGCCGCCCGCACTACCAGCGCGACGCGGGTCAAGAAGTATACTCATTTATACGCGTCACGGCACCACGCTCACCGAGTCGTGACCAGCAGCGCCAGCACCACGAAGAACGCGCATTCACCCTGAATGAACAGACACCCAGCCTTGGAGGCCGCACAGTGAGCAGCGACGGAACCGACAACCGCGAACCGCGACCCGAGGGCGGGAATCCGCCGCCCCCGCCCGCGCCGCCTCAGGCGCCCGCCGCCGGGCAGGCCCCGTACGGCCAGCAGGCGCCGCAATACGGTCAGCAGCCGCCGCAGTACGGCCAGCAGCCCCAGCCCGACTCGGCGCAGCAGTCGCCCTACGGGCAGCCCGCCCAGCCCTACCCGTACCCGGGGCAACCCGGAGCGCAGCAGCCGCCCGCAGGCGGCCAGGCACCGAAGAAGGGCCTCAGCGTCGGCGTGATCATCGGCATCGTCGTCGGCGCTCTCGTTGTGCTCGCGGTCATCATCGGCGCGATCTTCTTCGTCGTGCGTCTCGTCAGCTCGCCCTCCGCGAGCGGCGGCGGAGGCGGAGGCGGAGGCGCCACCACACCCGTCGCGGTCGTCGAGGGCTACCTCGAGGCGCTCGCCGCCTCCGACGCCAAGACGGCCCTCTCGTTCGTCGACGCTGTCCCCTCGGACTCGCCCTTCCTGACCGACGAGGCGCTCGAGGCCTCGAACGAACTCGCCCCCCTCACCGGCATCGAGGTCACCGAGCCGACCGACGCAGACTTCTCGACCAAGGTCACCGCGACCTACTCCCTCGGCGACGTGCCCGTCACCACGGAGTTCTCGGTGAACGAGTACGCGGCCGACGGCGAATGGAGGCTGACCACCGTCACCGCCGACCTCGACTTCGGCGACCGCTTCGACGGCCTCGACATGACTCTCAACGGGGAGCCGCTCGAGTCGTCCTCGGTCGAGGTCTTCCCCGGCACCTACGAGGTCGCCACAACCACCCCCAACTACGCGGTGACCGGCCAGACGGTGCTCACGGTGCGCGACCCCTTCGACTACCCGACTCTCAGCGACACGAAGGCCGGCCTCTCCGAGGAGGGCGTCCTCATCTTCCGCCAGGCGGTAACGGACGCCGTCGCAGCCTGCGTCGCGTCCACGACCCTCGCCGCCGGCTGCGGCATCGACGTTCCGCAGGTGCTCTCCGACGGCAGCCGTCTCGCCGAGGGAACCATCGTGCGGACGCTCCGCGCCGAGACACAGACCAAGCTCGACAGCCTGCAGCCGCAGCCGAGCTACGGCGACCCGCTCATCATCACCGGCGAGTACATCGGCGGCATCAGCGTCACGGCCGGCCTCGAAGGCGGCGGCAGCGGCAGCCTGCTGTTCGGGCCGAGCCTCGGCGCACCCGTGGTCGACTTCACCTCGGGCACACCGGTGGTGACCTGGGACTGACCCCCACCAAACTCCCAGAAATATAACGGTTCGATAACTAGCGCTTCGTTACCTCCCCGTTATATATTTCTAGAGCAGAAGTTGTTTGCTGTGGCAACTGAAGCGGAATGTGATTGCAGGACACTCTTGGTGCAAGGGAGAGGGTCGGTTTCTAGCCTCTGAAACCGACCCTCAATCCTGTTTAACGGGCGATTCCCCTTTTAGGCGTGACGACCCACCGCTGTAAAGCCCGCACCGCCCATTGCCGCCACATCGGTGCAGACGCATACAGTTGTGCTGTGAGCGACAAGACACTGGCCGTAGACGCCTGGGAATCCCTGTTCCGAGCGCAGGTGTCGGTGCTCCGGCAGCTCAACATCGAGTTCCCCTCCGCCGAACTCTCCTTCAACGAGTACGACGTGCTGTTCAACCTCTCCACACAGCCGGGCCGGCGGCTGCGCATCCGCGATCTCAACCGCTTCCTGCTGCTCACCCAGCCGAGCGTGAGCCGCCTCGTCGACCGCCTGGTGCAGGGCGGCCTCGTCACCAAGGAGAGCGACCCCGACGACGGGCGCGGAACGATCGTCACCCTCACCGAGGAGGGCTACACGCTCTACCGCCGCGTCGCCGCCGTGCACGCCAAGTCCATCAGCAACCGCGTCGGCGGCGCGCTCGACGCCGACGAGATGCGCCAGCTGATCGCGCTCACCGACAAGCTCCGCCGCGCCGGCGAATGAGCGCCACCGACACCCGGCCGTCCATCGTCTGGCTGCGCGACGACCTGCGCCTCGCCGACAATCCCGCCCTGACCGCCGCCGTGACGCGGGGCGCACCCGTCGTGGTCGTCTACCTCCTCGACGAGGTGAGCCCCGGCATCCGCCCGCTCGGAGGCGCGGTCAAATGGTGGCTGCACGGCAGCCTCAGCGCCCTCGCCGCCGACCTGGAGTCCCGCGGAGGGCGGCTCGTGCTGCGCCGGGGCGACGCCGCGACCGAGATCCGGCGGCTCGTCGACGAGACGGATGCCGGGGCCGTCTACTGGAACCGCCGTTACGGCCGGTCCCGCGACATCGACGCCGCCCTGAAGTCGTCCCTGCGGGAGAGCGGTCTCGAGGTGCAGAGCTTCAAGGCCAATCTGCTGTTCGAGCCGTGGACGGTGACGACGCAGGAGGGCAACCCGTACCGCGTCTTCACGCAGTTCTGGAAGACCTGCATTGAGCTCGGCGTCGACCGCGAGCCGCTGCCCGCCCCCGAGCGCGTCGAGGGCGCGCCGGCCGCGAGCGACGACCTCGAGAGCTGGGGCCTGCTGCCGACCACGCCCGACTGGGCGGGCGGGCTGCGTGAGCACTGCTCCCCCGGCGAGGACGCCGCGCACGAGCGGCTCGAACGCTTCGCCGACGACATCCTGGAGAACTACAACCGGCGCGACGAGCCCGGCTTCGAGGCGACGAGCGGACTCAGCCCGCACCTGCGCTTCGGCGAGATCAGCCCGCTGCAGATCTGGGCGCGCCTGCACGGCTCGCTCGACGCATCCGCCCGCCAGCAGGCCGGCGGCTTCCTCCGCGAGGTCGGCTGGCGCGAGTTCAACTGGAACATCCTCTTCCACTTCCCCGAGCTGCACACCGACAACTTCCGCCCCGCCTTCGACGCCTTCCCGTGGAACGACGTGCCGCAGTGGGAGCTCGAGGCCTGGCAGCAGGGCAGAACCGGGGTCCCCCTCGTCGACGCGGGCATGCGCGAGCTGTGGGAGTCCGGAACGATGCACAACCGCGTGCGCATGGTCACGGCGAGCTTCCTCATCAAGAACCTGCTCGTCGACTGGCGGGTCGGCGAGCGCTGGTTCTGGGACTGCCTGGTCGACGCCGACGAGGCCAACAACCCGGCGAACTGGCAGTGGGTGGCGGGCAGCGGGGCGGATGCCGCGCCCTACTTCCGCGTGTTCAACCCGGTTCTGCAGGCCCGAAAGTTCGACAAGCAGGGACGCTACATCCGGCGCTGGGTGCCGGAGATCGACGCGGGCGAGTACCCGCCGGAGCCGATCGTCGACCTCGGGCAGTCGCGCCGCGACGCCCTCGCGGCCTACGACACGATGAAGGCCACCCCTCCCGCTCCCGCTCCCCAGGCCCCGTAGCAGGCGAACACCGTTCGCACTGCCAGCACTCACTCAGGAAAGCTGAGCGATCACTCGAACTTCCGCGGCATGGCGCGGCAGAACGTGCTTCGAGAAAAGTCGGAATCGGTCGATTCCCACCCCGAACGGGGGTCGGATCGCGATTTCCACCAATCCGATTCCGGCGATCGCCACGGACCCACTGTGCACTCGGAAACGACCGGCCTTACTGGTTCGGGGAGATTCGGGTGCGGCTATCTGAAGGAGTTCAACCATGAACAACATCAAGAAGACCCTGTTCGCCACCGGTGGAACCGCTGCCGTCGCAGCACTCGCCGTCGTCGGTTTCGCCGGCCCCGCTTCCGCGGCAACCTCGAGTGACACGGTCACCTCGACCGAGTCCAGCACGAGCGAGACCGCCACGAGCCTCTTCACCGAGCTCTCCGACCTCTTCGCCATCGGCGACGTGTCGAACAGCTCCCCCATCGTTCTCGCCCCGCAGGTCGGTGACATCGCCGGCGGCGGTATCGCCAACGGCGTTCTCGGTGGCGACATCCTCAGCGGCAACGACGTTGCGGCCCCCGTCGCATCCGGCAACGAGGTGACCGCACCCGTGACCGCCCCGGTCGAGGCCCCCATCGCCTCCGGCAACTCGGGTGAAGTGACCGCCCCGGTCACCGCTCCGGTCGAGGCCCCCGTGACGGCTCCCGTCGAGGCCCCGATCAGCGGCGGCGACATCTCCAGCGACGTGAACAACCTCGTCGACGGCCTCGTCGGCGACGTGACCGGCGACCTCGGACTCAGCTCCATCCTCGGCCGCTAAGCAGCAGCCTTTCGAACGGCCCCCGGCGCACCGCGGCGGGGGCCGTTCGTGCGTGCGGCTGCTGTCGCGACCGCGGCCGGCGCGCCTAGACTGGCCGCCAGATCCTGTCGTCCGGCACAGACGCGCGCCGGGTGGCGCTCGTGGCAGGGGGCGACCGCATGAGAAACCCGAACTGGTGGCGACAGGCCACCGTCTACCAGATCTACCCGCGCAGCTTCGCGGATGCGAACGGGGACGGAGTGGGCGACCTCGCCGGAATCGCCTCCCGGGTGGACTACCTCGTCGCCCTCGGAATCGACGCGGTGTGGCTCAGCCCCTTCTACCCCTCCGCCCTCGCCGACGGCGGCTACGACGTCGACGACTACCGCGACGTCGATCCGCGCATCGGGACCCTGGACGAGTTCGATGCGCTGGTGTCCGCCCTGCACGAGGAGGGCATCCGCGTGATCGTCGACATCGTTCCGAACCACTCCTCGAACCGGCACGAGTGGTTCGTCGAGGCGCTGGCCTCGCCGCGCGGCTCGGCGGCCCGCAGGCGCTACATCTTCCGCGACGGGCTCGGGCCCGACCAGACCCTGCCGCCGAGCGACTGGGAGTCGATATTCGGCGGACCGGCCTGGGAGCCGGTGGGCGACGGCCAGTTCTACCTGCACTTCTTCGCGCCGGAGCAGCCGGACTTCAACTGGGCCAACCGCGAGGTGCACGAGGACTTCCTGCGCACACTGCGCTTCTGGAGCGACCGCGGCGTCGACGGCTTCCGGGTGGACGTCGCCCACGGCCTCGCGAAGAACATCGACGAGGGGCCGCTGCCCAGCCACGCCGACCTCGCCGAGGTGCTGCCCGACGGCTGCCACATGCTCTGGGACCGCGACGAGGTGCACGACATCTACGCCCAGTGGCGGGCGGTGTTCAACGAGTACGACCCGCCGCGCACCGGGGTGGCCGAGGCCTGGGTCGACGCCTCCCGCCGCGCCCGCTACGCCAGCCCGGAGGGGCTCGGGCAGGCGTTCAACTTCGACCTGCTGAAGGCCGACTTCGACGCCGCCGCCTTCCGCGAGGTGATCGAGTCCAATCTCGAGCTCGCGCGCCAGTCCGGGTCGTCGACCACCTGGGTGCTCTCGAACCACGACGTGGTGCGGCACGCCACCCGGTACGGGCTGCCACCGCAGGGCGACGCGGAGCTCGAACCCAGCAGGCAGTGGCTGCTGCACGGCGGCCGTCCGCCGCTGCAGCGCGAGCTCGGGCTGCGCCGGGCTCGCGCCGCCACGATGCTTCTGCTCGCGCTGCCGGGGTGCGCCTACCTGTACCAGGGCGAGGAGCTCGGGCTGCACGAGGTGGTCGAGATCGACGACGCCGACCGGCAGGACCCGGGGTTCCTGCGGAACCCCGGCGTGGAGATAGGACGTGACGGATGCCGCGTGCCGCTGCCCTGGACGAGGAGCGGCCCCTCGTTCGGCTTCGGTGCCGCCGGCGCGCACCTGCCGCAGCCGCCCTGGTTCGGCGAGGTCTCCGTGGAGGCGGAGACAGGCGACCGCGCCTCGACCCTCTCGCTCTACCGCGCGGCCATCGCACTGCGGCTGCGGCTGCAGGCGGTCGAGGCCCTGGAGTGGGTGGACGGAGGCGCAGCCGGGGTGCTCCACTTCATCCGCCCCGGTGGCTGGCATTCGGTGACGAACTTCGCCGAGTCGCCGGCGGCGCTGCCCGCGGGCGAGGTGCTGCTGGCAAGCTCGCCGCTCGGCGCCCCGGGCGAGCTGCCGGGCTCGACGACGGTGTGGATGCGCTGATGGCCGACACGCGCGCGGCGGCAGCACTAGCCTGAGACGGTGGCATCCCGCGCAGACACCGCCGACCCGCAGCGGAAGGCCGTTCTGCGGCAGGGGCTCTCGGTGGCTTTCGCCACCAGCCTCTACGGCGTCAGCTTCGGGGCGCTCAGCGTCGCCAGCGGATTCACCATCTGGCAGACCTGCGTGATCTCGCTGCTGCTGTTCAGCGGCGGCTCGCAGTTCGCGCTCATCGGCGTGCTGGGCGGAGGCGGCGGGATCGGCTCGGCGATCGCCGCGTCGTCGCTGCTCGGCGTGCGCAACACCCTCTACGGCCTGCAGCTCACCACCACCATGCGGCCGCGCGGCCTGATGCGCATCCCCACCGCGCAGATGACCATCGACGAGTCCACCGCGGTCGCCGTCGCGCAGGAGTCGCTGCCGAACAAGCGTCTGGGCTTCTGGGTTACCGGGGTCGGCATCTACATCGGGTGGAACATCATGACGCTGGTCGGCGCCCTCGCGGGGAACGCGATCGGCGACCCGAAGACCTATGGACTCGACGCCGCGGCATCCGCTGCCTTTCTCGCCCTGCTCTGGCCGCGCCTGCACCGCCGCGAACCGGTGGCGGTGGCCATCGCCGCCGCCTTCGTCGCGGCGATCCTCGTTCCGGTCACGCCCGTCGGCATCCCGGTGATCGCGGCCGCGCTGGTGGCGGTGGTCTTCGGACTGTTCAGGCGGTTCGGCGACGGCGATGCGACGGCGCCGACGGGAGACCTGACATGACCTTCTGGATCGCCATCATCGGCGCCTCGCTCATCGCCTTCGGCCTCAAGTTCGCCGGCTACACCGTGCCGCCCGCTCTGCTCGAGAAGCCGCGGGTGTCGCGCGTGACCACGCTGCTGCCGGCCGCACTGCTCGCCGCGCTCGTGGTGATGCAGACCTTCACCACCGGCTCGCAGCTGGTGCTCGACGCGCGCGCCGCGGGTCTGCTCGTCGCCGCGGGGGCGCTGCTGCTGCGGGCGCCGTTCCTCGTGGTGGTGGTCGCCGCGGCGGCCACGGCCGCGGGGCTGCGCCTGCTCGGGCTGCCGTGAGCGAGGCCGCCGACTTCATCGACCTCACCCTGCGCAACGAGGGCGACTGGTACCGCGCGCAGGACTCCCGCGAGCGCTTCGGCGGCTACCTCGACTTCTACGGCGCCTCGGTCGGCGCCGTGCGCGGCACGGTGCGCGATGCCCTGCGCAAGTTCCCGGGCCTGGGCAGGGACGAGGTGGCCGCCCTCGCATCGGAGCTCTGGGGCGTGCCGGTGCTCGAGCGCCGGCTGGCCGCCGTGGTGCTGCTGCAGTCCCGCATCCGCTCTCTCGACAACTCCGACCTCACCCGTCTCGAGGGCTTCGTGCGCACGGCCGGGTCGGCGGCCCTGGTCGACCCGCTCGCAGCGGATGTGATCCGCCCGCTCATCGAGGCGCTGGACGAACCGCGCCGCACGCGCGCCGACGCCGCGATCGCACGCTGGGCGCGGGAGCCGAACGAGTGGCTGCGGCGGGCGGCCGCCGCGGTCTCCGACTGAGCACCAATCCCCTCGGCGGGTGCCTACGAACCTGCAGCGATGGATACCCGCCAGCGCGCCCTCACCGACGCGCGCCCTTCGAAAGACACGACGATGCGCCTGCTCGAAGAACGCCCGAACACGACCGAGCCGCTCTGGGCCCAGCCCGCGGACCAGCTCTGGATCGCCTCGGTGGACGGCGAGTTCGCCGGCATGATCGAGTTCGCGGACGACCACTTCATCGCCACCGACCGCACCGGCATGCTGCTCGACACCTTCAGTGGCGTACCGCGCGCCATGCACGCGGTCGCTACGCAGGCGGCCTGAGGCCTTCTACCAGGTGCCCTCGGGCGACTTCACGACGGGAACCGGCGCCTGCGACCAGTGCGCGCCGTTCGCGTAGTGCGAGCTGGCCCAGGGCGACGCCCAGATGGCCGCCTCGATGGTGGCGGTGGGGGCGGATGACGCGAAACCGGCGACGATAGCGGAGTATCCCGGGTTGGCGTGCAGGCCCTCCGCCGCGTTCTGCGCGGCGATGTCGAGGTTGGCGTAGCTGCCGAGGCCGCTGCCCCCGCCGGAACCCCAGCCGTTGTTGAGCGGGTTGTTGCGCAGCCACCAGCTGTCCACGCCGTTCTCCTGGCGCATCCAGCGGGTGAACACCGCGATGTTCGACTCGCTCGCGGGGAAGCCGGCGTAGGCCATCACGAGCTTGGCCCAGTCGTGGTTGGTGCCGCCCGCGGCGATGCTGGCGTAGCCGCCTGTGGAGGAGAAGTCCTCCCGGGCGACGGGCGTGGCCACGGCGGTCTGCGGCACGGCGAGAGTCTGCGCGTTCGCGTCGACGAAGGTCTTGAGTTCCGCCTTCGTCTGGGGCGTCGCATCCGTTGCCGTGTCCTGCGGCACGGCGAGCACGGCACCCGCGCAGACCGACAGCACGACGGCGGCGGCTCCGACGGCGACGAGCTCGCGGACTCGCAGCAGCGAGCCGAGCGAGCGCGGGAGGGCGCGGCGGGCGCGGTAGGGGCGTGGTGAAGGAGTCATAGATGAGGGGTGAACCGGAGGGTGTTCGGGTACGTCTCGGGGTTCAGCGACCCACCCTTGCAGCGTTCCTTGGGAGCGACCTGTGTATCCGCGGTCCCGTTCAGGCCTCTGACACCTCGGCGAGCAGCGCCGGGGCGGCCTGCCCGTCCCAGGTTCCGGTGATCACGTCGGCGGGCCTCGCGGCGCCCCCGGACGTCGTCGCCGGGGCCGGGTAGCGGTGCAGCACAACACGGATGCCGCCCGCCGCCGCGACCGAGTCGCGGCCCTCGACGGACACCGCCGGCGACGCCAGCGCGGCGGCGGCGACAGCGCCCGTACCCGATCCGCTGCCGGCCACCAGCGCGGTGGGCCTGCGCCGCTCGCTCTCGCCGTCGACGACCAGCTCGGCCTCGCGCCCTCCGGTGCGTGCCGCGGTCGCGAAGGCGGCCAGGCAGGCCGGGTCGCCCGCTCCGTCGTAGACCCAGCGGCGGCCGAGCACGGAGTGCTCCATCTCGCCGACGAGGTGGGCCTCCGCGCCGGCGAGCGGGGCGCCGCGGTAGGTCAGGGGAACCTGCACGACGGCGCCCTCCGCCGTGCGCAGCAGCAGGCTCTCGACGCCCACCTCGCCCTCCGGGTCGTCGAAGCGGAAGGCGGCGTGCGCGCTCAGCCCGTCCGGATCACCGGCGAACCACGGCTGCGCCGGGATCCAGCGCTGCACGAGCTCGAGCTTGGACGGTCGGATCTCGCTCTTGTAGATGAGGGCCATGCACCCACCATAGGCCGACCCCTTTATCCGTGTCGGACGTCGGTTCTATCGTGGCCTCATCCTGACCGAATCGACACGTACGGGAGACGCCATGTCCGACATTCCACGCACCTACCCGCAGGGCGTCCCCTGCTGGATCGACACCGAGCAGCCCGATCCGGAGGCGGCCGCCCGCTTCTACGGCGAGCTGTTCGGCTGGGAGTTCTCGAACGCCGCGCCCCCGGGCGCCCCCGCCTACCTGATCGCCGCCCTCGACGGCGCGGACGCCGCCGCGATCGCCGCCGGCCCCGAACCCGCGCGCTGGAACACCTACATCGCGGTGGACGACGCCGACGAGGCGGTGAGGCAGACAGCGGATGCCGGCGGCTCGGTTCTCGCGCCGCCCGCGGACGCGGGACCCGCAGGTCGAACCGCCTCCGTGGCCGACCCGCAGGGGGCCGAGTTCAGGCTCTGGCAGGCGGGTCGCCGGCCGGGCGCCCAGGCGGTGAACTGGCCTGGCGCGTGGAACTTCAGCGACATCCGCGCGACCGACACCGTCGCCGCCCGCGACTTCTACACGCGGCTGTTCGGCTGGCGCTACCTCGACCTCGGGGAGAGCGTCGAGTCGATGATCGCCGTGCCGGGCTACGGCGACCACCTCGAGGCCACCGCCGATCCGCAGATCCGCGAGCGCCAGGCCGGGGCGCCGGAGGGCTTCGAGGACGTGGTCGGCGCGATGGAGGCGACACCGGGCGGGGAGCGCGCGCACTGGCGGGTGAAGATCAGCGTCGCCGACCGCGCCGCGGGCATGGCCACGGCGCAGCGGCTGGGCGCCACCGTGCTCGCGACGGACGACCAGGTGTGGGCGCTGCTGGCCGACATCCGCGACCCGCAGGGCGCCGAGTTCACGATCAGCGAGTTCCGCGAGCCGGCGTAGCGCGGGCGGCCAGCCGGCGGCGGTCAGCCGCTGCCGGTTCCGCCGCTGTCATTTCCGCCGCCGACGTTCCCGCCGCTGACGATCCCGCTCAGGCGCTCGAGCGCCGCACGGGAAGCCGCGTCGACCGGCCGCCACACCATCAGCACGTCGTCGTGGTCCTCGGCCACCCAGAGCTGGCGGTAGCCGAGGGTGAACGAGCCCACCGCGCTGTGGAAGTAGTTGGCGGTGCCGGTCGCGCTCGGGCGGGCGCCCTGCGCCCAGACCGCGGAGAACTGGTGGCTCTTCGCCGAGAGCTCCCCCACGATGTCGCGGAACCGGGCGTCCTCCTCGTGCTGCTCCAGCGAGTCGCGCAGCATCGCCCCGACCTGTCCGCTCACCTCCGGCCAGCAGGGGTCGTCGCTGAACGCGGCGGAGTCGAGGAAGGTGAAGCGGGCGATGTTTACGCCCTCCGCGTAGCCGGGCGAGAGCGCCCTGGCGAGGGCGTTCGAGGCGACCACGGTGAGGTGCCGGTCGCGCAGCAGCGCCGGGACGCCCGCCCAGTCGCCGATCATCGACCGGATGTCGTCGCGTTGGGGCGCGGACGCCGCTGAACCGCTCATAGGCTCACGATAGATCGGGCGGCCCGGCGGGGCGTAGCCCTCCGAGGGCCACCCATAGCATGCGCGCTGCGCGTGTCCGGAGTGTCCCGGCGGCGGGTAGCGTGGGGGCATGACACGGCCCCGCCAGTTCGACGAAGAACTGCTCCTAGAGAGTGCGCAGGACCGATTCTGGGCCAGCGGCTACGACCGCACCTCCATCGACGACATCTCGCGCGTCTCCGGCGTGGGCAACGGCAGCATCTACGCGGCCTACGGCAGCAAGCTCGCGCTGTTCCTCGTGGTCTTCCGGCGCTACTGCGCCCAGCGGGTGGCGCTCGTCGAGAGCGTGATCGACGCGCACGACGGCGGCTTCGAGTCGGCCGTCGCCAACTACCTCGAGCAGATCATCCTCGACTGCGGCTCCCACCCCGACCACCGGGGATGCCTGATGCTGAACAGCCTGTCCGACCTGGCGCTGCGGTTCCCCGAGGTCGTGGAGGTCGGGCGGGAGTCGATGACCGCCATGGAGCGCATCGTGACCGCGCGGGTGCTGCGGGCTGTCGAGGCGGGCGAGCTCGACCTCACGCCTCGCGAGGCCGAGGCCCTCGGCGCGCACATCGTGCTCATCTCCCAGGGCCTGATCCAGATGGACCGGATCGGCGTCGACGGCGCGCACCTGCGGGAGATCGCGTCCGCGTCGACGCGGCTCTCCTCGCCGCCCCGCCCGGCCTGACGGAAGCGCTAGAGCGACCCGGTCGCCTCCCACAGTCGCGCCAGCTTCAGCGCGAGGTGGAGCGTGCTGCGCTTCATACCGTCGTCGAGTGCGTCGCGCACCAGAGGCGGCATGTTCTCGAGCCGGTAGTAGAGGGTGGTGCGGTGGATGTGCAGCCGCTCGCAGGCGGAACGGGCCTGGCCGCCGGAGTCGAGGTAGGTCTCGATCGTCTCCCGCTGCAGGCTGTCGGCGGCCCGGCAGAGCAGCTCGGCGGCGGGCGAGAAGTCGCCGAGCCGGCGGGAGCCCGCGGCCACGGCGTGCAGCAGCACCCAGCCGCCGAGGTCTCCGATGCTGCTGGCCGGCTGCAGCTCGGGCAGCGCGGCCGTGAGGTCGGCGGCGATGCGGGCCTGCTCCGCCGCGTCGGCGAGGTCGGTGGATGCGGTGTCGTGCGGCGCCGAGCCGATCGAGACCAGCTCGACGCCGAAGCGGGCGGCCTCCTCGCGGATGGTGCCGTCGAGGTCGAGGTCGGCCCCGGTGTCGCGCGTCACCAGGTACACCACCGAGTCCTGCTCGCGCACGAAGGTGGTGCGGGAGTGGGTCGCCGCGGCGAGGTGTCGCCCGAAGGCCACCCGCTGCAGGCGGCCGACCGCGTCGTCGAGCAGCACGGCGCGCAGCATCGTGCGACCCCCGCGGTCGAGCCAGCGGTGGGTGACGGCCTCCACGAAGGCGGCCCGGCGCACGGCGGCGTCGTCGTGGAGCAGGCGGCTCATCGCCCAGTCCCTGCTCGACCCGGTGCGGTTCGCCTCCGCGTCGTCGATGAGGTCCCTGGCGATGCTCGCGGCCGCGTCGATGAGTCCGTAGTCGGCCGAGCTCAGGGGCGTACGCCCCGCATCCGCTAATTGGAAGTACGCCACCGGAGCGCCTCCGCCGCGGATGGGGATGGCGAGCCGGTCGGTCTCGACGACCGGGGACGTGTCGGCGCCCACCACGGTGGCCGTTCGACCGATCTCCTCGGACAACTGCTCAGCCAACTGCTCGAGATCCATCTGACCGTCTCCGATTCCGAATGCGATAGGGGGGCGTACGGACTCTCTCAACCTAGGCAGCGGCCCCGCGGCGCGCGTGGCCCTCTCACTCCCACCCTGCGGGGCCGGCGCGACGTCGAGGCTCACGCGGACACACCGCGCTCGACGGATGCGCCGCTGCGGGTGGTCTGGAACCGCCGCTGGTAGTCGGAGGGGGTGATGCCGGTGCGCGCGGCGAAGGCACGGCGGAAGGCGACCGGGGTGCTGTAGCCGCTCGCCACCGAGGCCTGGGCCACGGAGGAGCCGGACTCCAGGGCGCTGGTGGCCAGGTCGATGCGCATGGAGTTGACGTAGTCCATCGGGGTCATGCCGAGCTCCTCGCGCACCACCCGATTGAGGTGCCGCGTGCTCACGCTGGCGTGGCGGGCGAGGTCGGTGAGGGTGCACGGGCGGGTGGGATCGGAGTTGACGTAGTGGGCGACGGCCTTCACCACGTCGGTGCGCGGCGCCGGCCCGCGCAGCGACACGGAGAACTGCGACTGGCCGCCCGAGCGCTGCATGTAGACGAGCAGCAGCTGCGCGACGGCGCGCGCGACGTCGGCGCCGTGGTCCTCCTCGACCAGCGACAGCGCGAGGTCGATGCCCGCTGCGACCCCGGCGGAGCTGTAGATGTGGCCGTCGCGCACGAAGATCGAGTCGGGCTCGACGCTGACGCCCGGGTACATCGCCGCGAGCCGTTCGGCGAACTTCCAGTGGGTGGTCGCCGTCCTGCCGTCGAGGAGGCCGGTGGCGGCCAGGGCGAAGGCGCCGCTGCAGATCGAGGTGACGCGCCGCGCGCGCGAGGCGAGCAGGCGCACCGCCTCGAGCAGCGCCGGGTCGTCGTAGACCGCGGGCGCCGACTCGCTGCCCGGCACGATCACGGTGTCGAAGTGCCCGCCGTCGGCCGCCGACGCCTGCACCCCCACGCGCATGCCCATCGAGGTGGTCACGTCGCCGCCGCTCGGCGAGAGCAGCACCAGCTCGTACGAGCGCGACCGCTCGACCCGCTGGTTCGCCTCGAGGAAGACCTCGGCCGGACCGACGAAGTCGAGGGTCTTCACCCCGTCGAAGAGCAGGACCCCGATGCGCCGCCGCACCCTCTGCGAACCTGCCACGATGAGCCTCCCGGAATCGACGATCCCGCCCGGAGTGCTGATTCTGGAGCGGTGACTCCATTACAGCAGAGCGGGCGGCGCAGTGCGGGGTGACTGGTACTGGCAGGGTCATGCACGGTAGGGCCCGCGGGTCCGGGCGGTTCAGACATTCGTCGCAAGAACTGTCGACCGGCGTCGAGTCCGACGCCCGGCGGCCGGGAGTTAGCTGGATGGCGACACCCACGTCGCCGCGTCACGAAACCCGTCGCGAAACCGTCACGAAAGCAGGAACCATGCCTTTCATCACCACCACAGATGGAACCGAGATCTACTACACCGATCAGGGCTCCGGCCAGCCCGTGCTGCTCAGCCACGGCTGGCCGCTGTCGTCCGACGCGTGGCAGAAGGAGGTCAAGCTGCTGGCGGATGCGGGCTTCCGCGCGATCGCGCACGACCGCCGCGGTCACGGCCGCTCGTCGAAGACCTACACCGGCAACGACATGGACACCTACGCCCGCGACGTCGCCGAGCTCGTGGAGGCCCTCGACCTGAAGGACCTCGTCGTCGTCGGCCACTCCACCGGCGGCGGCGAGGTCGTGCGCTACGCCGCGCAGCACGGCAAGGGCCGCGTGGTGAAGGTCGTCACCGCGGGTGCCGTGCCGCCGCAGATGCTCAAGACCGAGGCCAACCCCGACGGCCTGCCGATCGAGGTCTTCGACGGAATCCGCGCCGGCGTGCTGAAGGACGCCTCGCAGTTCTGGATCGACCTCTCGGAGTCGTTCTTCGGCGCGAACCGCGAGGGCTCCTCGGTGTCGCAGGGCGCAAAGGACGAGTTCTGGCGCCAGGGCATGCTGGTGAACCTCGCCGCCGCCTACGACTGCATCGCCGCCTTCTCCGAGACGGACTTCACCGAGGACCTCAAGGCCATCGACGTGCCGATCTTCATCGCGCAGGGCGACGACGACCAGATCGTGCCGATCGGCGACGCCGCGCTCAAGGCGATCGACCTCGTCCAGAACGGCACCCTCAAGGTCTACCCGGGCGCCCCGCACGGCATCTACGGCGCCTACCAGGACGAGCTCGACCAGGACATCCTGGCGTTCATCAAATCCTAGCGCGCCCCTGCCGAATGAAGGAGATTTCGCCGCGGCAGTCCGTCCCGCCACGCAAACGGGCGCGGCGGGACGGTTTCTCCTTCATTCGGCAGCCACCGCGGGCTGGGCGGTGAGGCCCTCGGGCCACGCGGCGGGCCCGGCCGCCGCCAGGTAGGTGGCCTCGAGGAAGTCGAGCACGAGCCGCTCGGGATCCGCCGCGGCACGCACCGTCTCCCACGGGAGCAGGAACTCGCCGAGTTCCGCGCTGTAGAACGACCCGGCGGGAACCGCCGCATCCGCGAAGCCCTCGGGGGCCGGGTAGGCGTAGGAGTAGAACGCGCCCTCCTCGCCGCCGCCCGGCCAGAAGCCGGCGCTGCTCAGCTCGTGCGAGTAGCCCTCGACCATCACCGAGTCGGGGCAGTTCGGGGCGCCGCCCGGGTGCGGCGGCGCCACCCGGCCGGAGAACCGGGTCACCGCGAGGTCGAGCGCTCCCCAGAACAAGTGCACCGGGCTCACCTTGCCGATGAAGCGCGAGCGGAACTCGCCGAGCACCCGCTCCGCCTGCACGAGCTGCCGCCAGAAGGCGTGCACCGCCGTCGGGTCGTAGGAGGCGTGGGTCGTGTCGAGCGCGAAGGGGATCGCCGGGTCCACCTCGTTCGGCGTCGCGTGGATGCGCACCCGAACGCCGATCTCGTCCAGCGACGCCATCGTGCGGGCGTAGAAGGCCGCGACGGTCATCGGCTCGAGCGCGAAGGCGGTGCCGCGCCCGTCGCTGCGCCGGAACCGGATGACGTGGTCCACAAGGTCGAACTCGATGTCCAGCGCGTCGTGCCCGTAGGGGATCGCACTCGTCGAGAGCCCGCGGGCGCTCACATAGAGCGGCACGTGCCACCAGTGGTTCACGTGCGGCGCGAGCATCAGACGCACCTTGCCGACGACCTGGGTGAACATGTGGAAGGTGGCCCTCGCATCCGCCCAGTCTGTTGTCTTCAGGGCCGGCCAGTTCTCGAGTGTCTGCGAGGTCGTCGTCATGCGGTCACTGTAGCGGCGGATGCGACGTGCCGCCTCAGACAGGAATCGAGCATGTTCGCGGCGTAGCCTGACGTCGACCCCGCTCGCCGATCTCGAGGAGAACGACCATGACCACCATCGCCATCATCGGAGCAGGAACGGGGCTCGGCGCCGCCGTCGCCCGCCGATTCGGACGCGAGGGCTTCGACGTGGCCCTCATCTCGCGCAACGAGGACCGCCTCGACGCCCTCGCCTCCTCGCTGCAGGACGACGGGGTCAACGCCCTCGGCTTCGTCGCCGACGTGCGCGAGCCCGGCGAGCTGGCCGGGGCGCTCGAGGCCGCGACCGCGGAGCTCGGCCCGATCGAGGTTCTGCAGTACAGCCCGCTGCCGCAGAAGGACTTCATGCGCCCGGTGCTCGAGACCACGCCAGCCGACCTCGTGGGCCCGATCGAGTTCTCGGTCTTCGGCCCGGTCGCCGCGGTGCACCAGGTGCTGCCCGGCATGCGCTTCCTCGGCCGCGGCACCGTGCTGTTCATCAACGGCGGCACCGCCGTGCAGCCGCGGCCCGGCTACGCAGGCACCTCCATCGCCTTCGCCGGCCAGAGCGCCTACGCGCAGATGCTGCACGACACGGTCGAAGCGGATGGCGTGTACGTCGCGCAGCTGATCATCCCCGGCGCCATCGAGCCCGGGCATCCGCGCAAGGACCCGGCCGTCCTCGCCGACACGCTCTGGGCGATCCACAGCGAGCGCACCGGATTCCGCCACTTCGCCGACGAGCTGGATGCGTAGCCGCGCATAGCCACGGGGCCCCGCGCGGGGCTATCGTGAGCGGATCATGGCCAGGCCCACCGCTCCCGCCTCGCGCGCGGCGGTGGGCTCCGCCCTCGACTGGGGCTTCTTCGTCGTCGCCGGGCTCGCGGCGATCTGGCTCGCGGTGCTCGTGGGCCAGGCCAGCTTCGAGCTCGGCTGGGGCGAGCTCTGGTTCGCCGTCGTGTACTGGGTGCTGCTCGCCTACCTCGTGCTGCCTCGACTGCACCGGATCCTCACCAGCATCTACGTTCCCGACTACTTCATCGGGCGGGCGCGCACGAGCGACGGGCTGCTTGGCGACCCCGTGAACGTGGCGCTGCTGGGCGAGGAGCCGCAGCTGCACGCCGCTATGACCGCGGCCGGCTGGATCCGGGCCGACGACCTGTCCGCCACCACCGGCGCGCGGATCGTGCGCTCCACCCTGCTGCGGCGCAGCTACCCGGAGGCGCCGGTGAGCCCGCTGCTGCTGTTCGGGCGCACCCAGGACTTCGCCTACCAGCAGGAGGTGGACGGCACCCCGGGCAAGCGGCACCACGTGCGCTTCTGGCGCTGCCCGGACGGCTGGCGGCTGCCCGGCGGACGGGAGGCGCACTGGCTCGCTGCGGGCAGCTACGACCGCAGCGTCGGCCTCTCGCTCTTCACCCTGCAGGTGACGCACAAGATCGCGCCGCAGACCGACGCCGAGCGAGACCACGTGGTGGCGACCGTGCAGCGGGCGGTGCCGACCGCGTCCGTCTCGGTGATCCGCGACTTCTCCACCGGCTACCACGCGCGCAACGGCGGCGGCGACTCGATCGCCACCGACGGCGACCTGCCAGTGATCGACCTGCGCGGCACGCCGGACGGGGCCGCGCTCCCTGCGCCGACCGACAGCAGGGACAGGCGCCCGGCGCCCACGGTGGTCGGCGCAGTGCTCGTCACGGTTCGCGGTCTGTACGCCGCCCTCGTGCTGCTGCTCGTTGTGCTCGGGCGCGAGGAGATGGTCTCGGCGATCCGCGCCGCGATCCCGTCGATCGCCGTGCCCGCCGCCCAGGCCGTGCACCTGGGGATCGCGATCGTGCTCGGCGCCCTCGCCGTGTTCGAGCTGCTGGTGGCCTGGCGGATCCTGCGCGGCAGCAACGGAGCGCGCCTGATCGCGATGGCCGTGAGCACGGCGGCCATCGTGGTGCAGGCGGTGGCCCTCGTCGCGGGCGGCCCGGGCATCACCGTGCAGACCAACCTGATCGGGCTCTCCCTCGACATCCTGCTGCTGCTCGCGCTCTCCAGCCACCGCGCCCGGATCTACGCGCTGCGCCCGCGCAAGGCGCCGAAGCGCATCTCGGGCCGCCCCGGCGACGCCGCCGCCCTCTGAGCTGAAGAGAAGCGGGGCAAGCTTTCGACCTCCGCGGCGGCGCGGAGGGTGGGTTCCTTGCCCCTCTTCCCGCCCCTCGAGCACAGGGGCAAGCTTTCGACGCTCAGAGTCGCCGGGAAGGTCGATTGTCTGCCCCACTGCCCGCGAGCGGATGCCCGTGGCCGGTACCGCGAGCGGCCGACGCCGAACCGGCAGCCCGGGGCCGCGTACCACGCGAATAACTTGAGGCAGAGTGCTCTATCCCGCGCCGGACAGAGCATTCCGCCTCAAGTTATCGACGAAGGCGGATGCCCGTGGCAAACCCGTGAGCGGATGCCCGTGGCCGGTACCGCGAGCGGCCGACGCCACGTTCGGCAGTCCGGCGGCGCAGAGCCGGGCGCCGACCGGGGACGGCTCAGTGCACCTCGTCGCCGTGCACGAGGTCGGAGATCCTCCGCTTGACGAGGTTGAACTCGGGCGAGTTCACGTCGCGATCGAGGCCGGGGTCGATGGTCACGATCTCCTTGACGTGGCCGGGGATGCCGTGGGACGCTCCCCCGGTCATCACCACGACGCGGTCGGCGAGGAACACCGCCTCCTCGATGCTGTGGGTGACGAAGAGCACGGTGGTCCCCGTGGTCTTGTGGATGCGCGAGAGCTCGATCTGCAGGCTGGACCGGGTGAGCGCGTCGAGCGCCCCGAACGGCTCGTCCATAAGAAGCACCGAGGGCTCGTTGGCCAGCACCCGGGCGATAGCGACGCGCTGCTGCATGCCGCCGGACAGCTCGTGCGGGTACTTGCCGGCCATCCGGCTGAGGCCGACGGCGTCGATGAAGCGGTCGGCGACGGCACCGGCGGTAGGCCTGGCCGCCTTGCGCTGGCGCGGGCCGCACATCACGTTCTCGCGCACCGTCAGCCACGGGAAGAGACCGTAGTCCTGGAAGACCACGCCGCGCGACGGGCCCGGCCGGGTCACCGCCTCGTCGTCGACCGAGACCGTGCCGTCGGTCGGCTTCTCGAAGCCCGCGATGATGCGGAGGAGCGTGCTCTTGCCGCATCCGCTCGCCCCCACCACGGCGACGAACTCGCCGCTCTCGATCTCGAGGGTGACGTCGGCCATGGCGGTCATCCCGGTGCCGTAGCGCTTGCTCAGGCCCGCGATGGAGATTCCGCCTGCGCGCGTTGCCGCGGGAGCTGTGAGTGTCGTAGTCATGTGGTTCTCCTTCTGGTCGAGCAGTCAGCGGATGAGGGGGCGGCCGCGCAGGCAGATCCTGATGAGCCCGACCATGATCCGGTCGCTGAGGAAGCCGGCCAGACCGATCACGATCATGCCGCTGACGATGAGGTCGGTCTTGCTCATGTCTCGGGCCTGCGAGATCAGCGAGCCGAGGCCGATGTTGATGCCGACGGTCTCGCCGACCACGAGGATCACCCAGGCGAGCCCGAGTCCGATGCGGAGCCCGCCGAGAATGCCGGGGGCGGATGCCGGGATGACCACCTTGAGCAGGGTCCCGGCGCGGCTGATGCCCAGCATCGAGGCCGCCTCGAGCAGGCGCGGCGACACGTGCAGCACCGCGGTGATGGTGTTGAGCAGGATCGGGAAGAAGGCCGCGAGGAAGATGAGGAAGATCGTGGCGCGGTCGCCGAAGCCGATGATCAGCAGGCTGAGGGGCGCCCAGGCGGTGACGGGGATCGGTCGGATGAGGTTGACGGTGGGGTCGGCCAGCCTGTTGATGAGCGGGAAGCGGCCCATGATCACGCCGAGCGGGATGGCGATGGCGGCAGCGAGGAGGAACCCGGAGAACACGCGCTGCGTGCTCGCCCAGAGGTGCCGCCAGAGGGTCCCGCTGAAGGAGTCGGCGATGAGGCCGCCGAAGGCGAGATCCCACAGGCGCACCGCGGTCTCGTAGGGGGTCGGGAGGAAGGCCATACGGATGCCGAAGGGCAGTTCCCACTGCATCGTGACACCGAGATGCCAGAGGATCACCAGCAGCACCGGCAGCGGTATGCCGATCGCGGCCACGCGGGCTCTCGACATCGTGCGGCGCGCGGTACCCGGCGGTTTGGCCTCGCCGGAGTCGGTTCTGCGTCGTGGGGCGGACGGTGCGAGGGTGGTCTGCGTCATGGGGGTTCCTCTGTGTCGCGGGCGGGGCGGCCGGAGCACCTGGCTCCGGCCGCCGATGGCGAAACGGTCTAGTCGACGAACTGGGTGTCGAAGATGTCCTCGACGGCGGGGACCTCCTGGATGGTGGTGAGCAGTTTCATCTGCTCGGCCAGGGCGGTCACCTGGGTCTGGTACTCCTCGTCGAGGTCGTGGCGCAGCCAGACGTTCTCGATGGCCGTGTCGACGACCGCCTGGTCGAGGCCGAAGGTCTCCACCAGGCCGTCCGCCCACTCGGAGGTGTTCGCGAGCATGTAGTCGACGGACTCCGTGTGCATGTCGACGACGCTCTGCACCAGCTCCGGATCCGAGGCGATCAGGTCGTTGCTCGTGATGAGACCGATGTTCACGCGGCCGACCGGGGTGTCGTACGGCGACGCGATGATGTGCGCGCCGTTCTGCATCGCCGTCGACGGGCCGAGCTCGGCGCTCAGGAAGGCGTCGATGGAGCCTCCCGCGAACGCGGTCGCCATGTCGCTGAACGGCAGGTTCACCAGCGTGAGGTCGTTGATGTCGATCCCGGCCTCCTCGAGGGTGAGGCGCAGCAGGATCTCCTGCGAGGAGCCCTGCGGGTAGCCGACCGTGGCGCCGACCAGGTCGTCGAGGGTCTGGATCTCGTCGGTGCCGACGAGGTTCGAACCGCCGTCCGCGGCGCTCGCGATGACCTTGATGGCCTCGCCCTGGCTGATGCCGGCGAGCGCAGACGGCACCCCGGTGATGCCGAAGTCGACGGAACCGCTGACGACCGCGTTCTTGATATCGGGCGAGGAGTCGAACAGGACGATCTCCACCTCGGTGCCCTCCGGTGCGAACTGCTCGTAGAAGTAGGGCTGGTAGAGGTGCGGCTGGCCGCGGAGGGTGCCGATCGTGATCGTGCCCTCCGCGCTCTCGGCCGGCTGCTCGTCGATGGAGCAGGCGGTCACACCGAGGCCGACCATGACGGCGGCCGCGGCGATGGACATTCCCTTGAGTACGCTTTGTCGGTTCACTAGAGTTCCTAATCGTGTGATGTTCCCAGTGGTGCATTGCCGTTGCGGCTGGAGGTCTGAACTTCAGCCGCAACATCCGTCGGCCGGCTACTCGATCTGGGTGTCCAGATAGGCGAGCCAGCCTCCGAAAGCTGTGATGTCCTCCCCCGCGACCGCGGCGGACTGGAATCCGCTCACGGTCCGGCCGTCGTCGAGCGTGATCGGGCCGATCGACATCGGCGCGGTGAGTCGTGCGACGACCTCGCCGAGGCCGGCCGGGGAGAACAGCCACTCCTCGCCGAGGATCGGGGCGCCGGCGCCGGGTGCCGGCACCAGGCCCGGGCGCCGGATCGCGCCCGGCACGTCGAACAGGCGGTAGTCGGCGCTGGTGCGCACGGCGCCGACCCGGCGCCCGCCCGCGCTCTCCAGCTGGTGGTTGAGGGGCTGCCCCGCCATGTGCGCGCCGAACACGACGAGCGGGCTGCTGGTCGCGACGACCAGCGGCGGCCGCTCGGCGAGCAGCGCGCCGGCGAGGTCGATGGCCAGCTGGTCGGCGAAGCCCCGGGTGACGAAGGTGACGCCGAACAGGCCGCCGTCCGCCTCGCCGCGTGGCACGGCGACGGCCGCGAGATCGAAGAGATTCACGAAGTTCGTGTAGCGGCCGAGGCGCGAGTTCACCGCGAGCGGCTCGGCGAGCACCTCGTCGATGCTCGGGTGCTCGGGCGCGGTGGGGAGCAGCAGAGCGTCGAAGCCGGCCAGGGCCTGCACTCCCGTGTTGCGGTACTCCTCCACGAGCCGCTGGTCCCTGGCCAGATCGGAGCCGGTGAGCGCGGCGGCGTTCCCGGCGATGGCGAGCACGGACGGGTCGGCGTTGCCGGGGTGCGCCGCGAGGAATGCGCCGAAGGCCTCGTGACGCTCCGCCACGAGGGCGCCGCTGTAGAGCAGATGCGAGGCGTCGAGGAAGGGGGCGATGTCGATGGCGGCCGTCTCGATGCCGAGGTCGCCGAGCCGGTCCACCACCGCGGCGAACGCGGCCCTGGCCTCGGGCGCGAGCCGGGCGAGCTCGGCGTCGTCGGGCACGGCGACCCTGGGCCGCGCGGGCGCGGCGAGCGGGGTGGACGCCGGCCACACCCGCGAGTACGGGTCCGCGGAGTCGGCGCCGGCCACGACGCGCAGAACGTCCGCCGCCGCCGCGACCGTCGGCGCGAAGATGCTCACGCAGTCGTAGGAGAGCGATGCGGGCACGACCCCGGTCACAGGGATGATGCCGCGCGTCGGCTTCAGGCCGACGAGGCCGTTGAAGGCCGCGGGAACCCGGCCGGATCCGGCCGTGTCGGTCCCCAGCGAGAAGTCGACGATGCCGCTGGCCACCGCGACCGCCGAGCCGGAGCTGGAGCCCCCGGAGACGCGGTCGGGCTTGACCGCGCTGCGCACGACGCCGAAGGGGCTGCGCGTGCCGACCAGACCGGTGGCGAACTGGTCCATGTTCGTCTTGCCGACGACGACGGCGCCGGCCTCGATGAGGCGGGCGACCACGGTGGCGTCGGCCTCCGGCGCGTAGGCGAAGTCCGGGTGGGCGGCCGTCGTCGGCAGGCCGGCGACATCGATGTTGTCCTTGACGGCGAAGACCGCCCCGTGGAGGGGCAGCGGGTCGCCCGCGGAGAGGCGGGCATCGGCGGCGTCCGCGGACGCGAGGGCCTCCTCGATCGGACGGATCGAAATCCACACCGTGGGCTGCGCCACCAGGGCGAGGCGCTCGTATGCGGCGAGCACTCGTTCGCGGGCGGTGGACGTCGTGGCAATGGTGGTCATCGTGCTGCCTTCTCTGATCGGTCGTGTCATCGTGTGCGCTGGCCGGTGGCCGCGTTCCTGGCCATCAGCAGCGACGCGGAGACCCGCGACATCACCACGTCCCGGGATTCGCCGATGTGCTCGCGGAGCGCGGCCTTGGCACCGTCCATGTCGTCGCCCAGGGCGAGCTCGCCGATCGCGATGTGCTCGGTGATGGTGGCGAGCATGCGGTCCTCGGTCATGTAGTCGTACATGCGCACCGGGCGGATCCGCTGATTGACCTGGCGCAGCGAGTCGGTGAGCGCCGTGTTGCCCGCGGACCCGAGCAGCGCGGTGTGGAAGCGCTCGTCGTTGGCCACGAAGCCCGCCTCGGGGGCAGGCACGTTCAGGCGGAGGGCCTTCCACCACTCGACCTCCGTGGCGAGCGCCGTCGCGTCGCGCTTCAGGGCCGGGTTCTCGATCATGCGGTCGAAGCCGCGGAGCTCGAGGAGGATGCGCAGCTCGTAGTAGTCGACCATCTCGTCGAAGCTCGGCATGTACATGAAGAACCCGCCGTCGCGCTTCTCGATGAGGCCGTCGGCGGTGAGGCGGGCGAGCGCCTCGCGCACCGGCGTGCGGGAGACCTCGAACTTCTCGGCGAGGCGCTCCTCCGTGAGACGCTCCCACGGCGAGACACGGCCAGACATCAGCTCGTCGCGCATCGCACCGTAGACGCGTTCGGCGTGGGATATCCGCTTGCTCAGCTTTTCCGTATCCGACTCTGTATCCATAGTTGTATACAGTCACAGAGTCGTGTTTCGGGCTCTCGCAGAACGTATGACGGTCGTGTTACATCACGCGAACACCGAGAGCGGATGCCCGTGGCCGGTCCCGCGCGCGGCCACGCATCAACCCGATTAACTTGAGGCGGAGTGCTCTATCCGGCGCCGGGTAGAGCACTCCGCCTCACGTTATCGACGCGCGCGCAGCGCCGCCGCTCAGCCGAGCAGCTCGGCCAGGCGCTCGAGCTGGGCGGGGTCCTCGAGCGCGGAGCCGACCGCCGCCACCCGCACGCCGGCGTCGAGGAACTGCCGGGCGTTGCCCGCGTCGAGCCCGCCCGTGGCCACGAAACGCACCTGCGGGAAGGGACCGCGGATGTGGCGGAACCAGTCCGCCCCCAGCCACTGCGCCGGGAAGGCCTTGAGCCAGCTGAGGCCGAGGCTCGACGCGAGCTGCACCTCGCTCGGGGTGGACACCCCCGGCAGGATCGGGATGCGGTGGGTGCGGGCGGCGGCGACCACGCGCGGGTCGAAACCGGGCGACACGAGGTAACGCGCCCCGGCCGCGACGGCCGCGGGGATCTGTTCGGGCGACACGATGGTGCCGGCGCCGACGATCTTCCCGCGTTCCGCGCCGAGGCGGGCGACCTCGGCCAGCGCGCGCAAGTCGTCGTCCGACTGGAGGGTCACCTCCACGGAGTCGATGCCGAGGTCCCAGGCCGTGGTCGCGAGGCGGACGGCGCGCTCGACGCCGGTTCCGCGCAGGATCGCCATCAGCGGCGCCCCGCCGTAGGTCGCATCGAAGAACGCCGCGGTCTCGGTGAAGTAGTCGGTGCCGGTGTCGCTCATCGGTGGGCGCCCTTTCTATGGTCGGAGTGTTCGGATAGGTCGGGACGGGTATCGACGGAGTCCCCGGTGGTCGCCAGCGTGAGGGCGGCGCGGGCGTGCCCGGCGTGCAGCCGGTCCCGCGGCTCCGCGCCGTCGAGGAGGGCGGCGAGGTAGCCGCCGGCGAAGGCGTCGCCCGCGCCCACCACGTCGACCACCTCCACAACGAGCGAGGGCTCGAAGACCTCGAGGGTGCCGGTGAAGACGGTGGCGCCCACGTCGCCGTCCTTGACCACGAGCTCGGCCACGCCGGGGAAGCGGGCGCGCACCTCGGCCGCGGTGGCGGTGCCCCAGAGGCCCTCCGCCTCGTCGCGTCCCACGAAGAGCAGGTCGGCGCGCCCGGCCAGCGCCTCGAGCGGGCCGGCCGCCGCGTCGTGGCCCCAGAGCGCCGGCCGGTGGTTCACGTCGAAGCTCACCAGGGCACCCGCCTCGCGGGCGCGGTCGATCACCCGGGAGAGGAAGGCTGCGGCCGTCGCCGAGATGGCGGCGGTGATGCCGGAGAGGTGCACGATGCGCACGCCCGCGAGCGCCAGCGCGTCGGCGTCGGCCGGTGCGAGCCGCGAGGCCGCGGAACCGGTGCGGTAGTAGGCCACGCCGTGTCCCGGATTCTTGAAGTACACCCCGGTGGGGTGCGCCGGGTCGAAGGCGACGGCCGACACGTCGACGCCGCGCTCCGCGAGCTGGCCGGCCACCCGGCGCCCGAGGGCGTCGTCGCCGAGCCGGCTGAACCAGGCGGCGTGGTGGCCGAGCGTCGCCACGTGCGCGGCGACGTTCGACTCCGCGCCGCCCGCGTCGAGACGGAAGCGCTCCGCCGACTCGAGCCGGTCGCCCGCGAACGGCGCGACCATCGCCATGGTCTCGCCGATCGCGAGCAGCTCCGGTGCCCCGCTCACTGCAGTTCGGAGACCGGGGCGGCGTCCATGTCGTCGAAGGCCTGGTTCTCGCCGGCCATCGCCCAGACGAAGGAGTAGGCGGCGGTGCCGACGCCGGAGTGCAGCGACCAGCTCGGCGAGATGATCGCCTGGCGGTCGGCCACCACCAGGTGGCGGGTCTCGTCGCGCTCGCCGAGCAGGTGGATGACCCGCGCGTCCTCGGGCACGTCGAAGTAGAGGTAGCACTCGGTGCGCCGGTCGTGGGTGTGCGCCGGCATGGTGTTCCACATCGAGCCGGGGTGCAGCTGGGTGACGCCCATCACGATCTGGCACGACTTCACGCCGTTCTCGTGGATGTACTGGTTGAGCGTGCGCCGGTTGGAGGTGACCTGGTCGCCGAGCTCGCGCACCGTGCCCTCGCCGGGCGAGACGAGCGCGGCCGGGTACGAGGTGTGCGCGGGCGCGGAGAACAGGTAGAACTGCGCGCCGGAGTCGCCGTCCGCGTCGGCGAAGACCACGTCGCGGATGCCGCGGCCGAGGTACAGGCAGGCGCCGGTGACCAGCTCGAACACCTCGCCGTCGGCGGTCACGGTGCCCGAGCCGCCCACATTGATGATGCCCACCTCGCGGTGCTCGAGGAAGTACTCGCTGCGGATCTCCGGGTAGCCGGTGAGCGCCAGCTGCGTGCCTGCCGGCACGGCGCCGCCGAGCACGATGCGGTCGTGGTGCGTGTAGGTGACGCGCACCTCGCCAGGCACGAAGAGCTCGGGCACGAGGTACTGCGCGCGCAGCTCTGCGGTGGTCATTCCCGGGATCTGGGCCGGGTTGGTGGCGTAACGCTGTTCCATGGGTGCTCCTGAGGTTGTGGGTCGGGTGGTCAGCGCACGAGCCAGCCGCCGTCGACCGGCACGACGGTGCCGGTGACGTAGGCCGCCGCGTCTGACGCGAGGAAGACGAAGGCGCCCTGCAGGTCGGCGGGGGTTCCCCAGCGGCCGGCGGGGATGCGCGACACGATCGAGCGCTCGCGCTCGACGTCGGCGCGCAGTGCCGCGGTGTTGTCGGTGGCCATGTAGCCGGGCGCGATCGCGTTGACGGTGACCCCGGATGCGGCCCACTCGCTGGCGAGCGCCTTGGTGAGGCCGGCCACCGCGTGCTTCGAGGCCGTGTAGGCGGCGACGTTGATGCCGCCCTGGAAGGTGAGCATCGAGGCCACGTTGATGATGCGCCCGGAACCGCGGGCCACCATGTGCCGCCCGGCCGCCTGCGAGAGATGGAACACGGCGTCGAGGTTGACCGAGAGCACGTCGTCCCAGTCCTCGGCCGCGTAGTCCACGGCAGGGGCGCGGCGGATCGTGCCCGCGTTGTTCACCAGGATGTCGAGGCCGCCGAGCTCGTCGACCACCTCGGTCACCGCCGAGGCCAGCTCCGCGGGCGAGGCCGTGACGAGGTCGCGCCGCACGAGGTGGGCCCTGCGGCCGAGGTCGCGGATCAGCCGCGCGGTCTCGCCGGCGTCCCCGCGGTCGAGGAGCGCGACATCCGCCCCCGCCTCTGCGAGCGCGATCGCCGCCCCCTGGCCGAGGCCGCGGGTGGAGCCGGTCACGAGGGCGACCCGTCCGTCGAGGCGGAAGCTGTCAAGAATCATTGCGGTGTCCGATCGGGTCGATGAAGCGGGTGTTCAGCTCGCCGAGGCCGCCGATGCGCACCGTGACCGCGTCGCCGTGCGCCAGCGGCCGGTGGCTCTCGAGGGCCGCCGGCAGCTTCTGCGGCGTGCCGGTGGAGATGATGTCGCCCGGCTCGAGCGTCATCACCTGGCTGAGGTAGTGCACCACGTAGGCGAAGGAGAAGATCATGGTGGAGGTGCTCTGCGACACGGTCACCTCGCCGTCGCGCACCACCTCGACGAGCAGGTCGTGCGGGTCGGCGATCTCGTCGGCGGTCACCAGCTCGGGGCCGAGCGGGCCGAAGCCGTCGAAGCACTTGCCGAGCGCCCACTGGCTCTGCCTGCCCTGCCAGTCGCGGTCGGTCACGTCGTTGAAGATCGCGTAGCCGGCCACGTGCTCCATCGCCGACTCGAGCGGCACGGCGTGGGCGCGGCGGCCGATCACCAGCGCGATCTCGCCCTCGTAGTCCACGTGGGTGCTCACCGCGGGGATCAGCACGGCGTCGCCTGGCGCGGCGAGCACGTTCGGCGTCTTGACGAACACGTCGGGAAACTCGGGGTCGCCCGCGGTCGGATCCTCCCCCGCCGGCACGTGGCCGCGGTAGTTGTAGCCGAGGCAGACGATCGCGCCCGGGCGCACCGGCGGGCGCAGCACGGCGTCGGCCACACGCGGCAGCTGAGCGGATGCGGCCTCCGCCGCCCCGACAGCGGCCCGCGCCGCCGAGAGGGCCGCGTCATCCGCCACGATCTGCACCACGCCGGCCGCCACCTCGCCCAGGTCGAGCAGCCGGTCGCCGCCCTCCGCGGCGATCACCGCACCCGGACGGTCGCCGCCGGGGTGCGCGAAGGTCACGAGGCGCATGGCGCCCCCTGCCCGGATCGCATCAGACCGCTCACCACGACGGCTTCCAGCCGGGCAGCGAGACCCGGGTGAGCGCCTCGAGGTAGAAGTAGTCGCCCCAGAGGGTGCCCTCGTCGACGCCGGTGTTCTTCGGCAGGTCGTAGACGCCGTGCAGCAGCAGGGCGTCGGAGTCCTCCGGGTTCTGCGGGGTGTAGTTCTCCATCAGCGAGGCCAGCATGGTCGCCGCCGCCTCGGCGGCGCGCGCGCCGCGGGCGCTCCCGGCCTCCAGCTCGGCGAGCTCGAGCAGCCCGCACACGGCGATCGCCGCGGAGGAGCTGTCGCGCGGGGCGTCGCTGCCGTCGGTGTAGACGAGGTCCCAGAAGGGGACCGAGTCGGCGGGGAGGTGCGCCAGGAAGTAGTCGGCGCAGCGCCAGGCGGCCTCGAGCAGCTCGGGGTCGCCGGTGGCGCGGTGGTTGAGCGCGAAGCCGTAGACGCCCCAGGCCTGGCCGCGGGCCCAGCAGGAGTCGTCGCCCGCGCCCTGCTCGGTGGCGCCGCGCAGCGGCTCCCCGGTCTCGGCGTCCCAGTAGAAGGTGTGGAAGGTGGAGTCGTCGGCGCGCAGGATGTGCTCGCGCAGCTGCGTGGTGTGGCGGCGCACGGCGTTCGGGTAGCGCTCGTCGCCGGTCTGCTCGCCCGCCCAGGTGAGCAGCGGCATGTTCATAAGGCTGTCGACGATGGTGCGGCCGCGCTGCACGGGGTCGCTGAGGTCGCCCCAGGCCTGGATGATGCCGGCGGGCTCGAGGTAGCGCAGCATCAGGTGCTCCGCGGCGAGCAGCGCCGCCTGGCGCGCGTCGTCGTCGCCGAGCAGTCGCCAGGCCGGCACGGTCGACAGGCTGTAGAGGAAGCCCAGGTCGTGGGTGTCGAGGTCGTCGCCGGAGCGGACGCGCCGGGCGAAGTCGGCGGAGTGGGCGAGTGCGGCGTCGCGGAACACCGCGTCGTCGCTCAGCTGCCATGCCAGCCACTCCATGCCGCTGAAGAAGCTGGTGGTCCAGCCGCGGTTGGCACCGGCCGCGAACTCGGCGGTGGCCGCGCGCGGCTCGTAGCGGCCGTCGCGGGTGGTGTCGTCGGGGTAGGAGGCGCCGAAGGTCTGGATGTTGCGGCGCACGGTCGCGAGCGCCGCGGCTCTCGCACGCTCGAGGTCGGTCGAGCTCTGCGTGGGGAGTGTCGTCATCGTGGTGGATCCTTAATGCGAGTCCGGCTAGAGCGCCGGAGCCTCGTCGATTTCGAGAACGGGGCGGAGGGTGTACCGGGAGTTGGCCCAGGCGAGGTAGAGCGCGGGCGCCGCGGTGAGGCCGAGGGCGATCGCCGGGATGGTGGAGAACAGGGCGGCCTGCATGCCGAGCACCAGCAGCGAGACCGCGGTGAGGTACCAGCGGCGCAGGCCGAGGTAGAGGCTCGCCTTGACCACGTCGCGCAGCCGGGCCTGCGGCGCGTCGGAGATCGCGACCAGGCCGAGCAGCCCGACGGCGGCGATCACGACCGCCAGCACCCCGAGCGCCGGCACGATGGCGACGCCGGCGACGCTGTCGGAGAAGAAGCGCACGTCGACCAGGAGCACCACCACCGCGCCGGTGACCAGGGCGCCGAGCGCGAAGGCCCGCCGCCAGGTCGCCCGCCACGCGGCGAAGAAGGTGCGCACCGGCGTGGTGCCGCCGCGCCCGAAGGCGCGGAAGGTGCTGAAGGCCGCGCTCAGCGCGGGGGCGGCGAGCGGGGCGGCGGCCGCCAGCAGCGGCCACGACAGCGCGGGGTCGGTGGTGATCAGCAGCAGCACGAGCGGCAGGCAGGCGAGCACCAGCAGCACGTTCGTGACCAGGCCGAGGTAGAGCACCCCGGCGATCGTCGCGTAGGTGTTGTGCGAGATGCGCTTCACGGCCGCTACCCCTTCATCCCGCTGGTGGCGAGGCCCTCGACGAAGTACTTCTGCCCGAGGAGGAAGATGATCGCGATCGGGATCACCGAGATGGTGAGGCCGGCGAAGAGCAGCGCGTAGTTCGTGTCGAAGAGGTTGCTCACGAAGCTCTTGAGCCCGAGCTGCACCGTCCACAGGTTGGGGTCGCGCAGGTAGATGAGCGGCCCGAGGTAGTCGTTCCAGGTGTTGACGAAGGTGAGCAGCGCGAGGCTGGCGAGCGCGGGCACCGACAGCGGCAGCATGATGCGGCGCCAGATGCCGTACTCGCTGAGTCCGTCGAGGCGGGCGGCCTCGGAGAGCTCCTCGGGGATCGTCTCGTAGTACTGCTTCATGAGGAAGACGCCGAAGGCGCCGAAGGCCTGCAGCAGCACGATCGACCAGAGCGTGTTCGACACCTTGAGCTCCGACAGCAGGATGAACTGCGGGATCATGTACGACTGCCACGGCACCGCGATGGTGCCGATGTAGACGAGGAACAGCACGTCGCGGCCGGGGAAGCGGATGCGGGCGAAGCCGTAGGCGGCGAAGGAGCCGGTGAGCACCTGCAGGAAGGTGACGACCACGGCGAGGAACAGCGTGTTGCGCAGCCAGGTGAGCATGTCGGACTGGGTCCAGATCGCCACGTAGTTGTTCCAGACGAAGATCTCGGGGAACCAGGTGACGGGGATCGAGAACACCTCGTTGGAGGTCTTCAGCGAGCTGAGCACCATCCAGATGAAGGGCGCGAAGAGGCCGACGGCGGCCACGACGAGCACGATGTACCCGAGGATGCGGCCGGTGCGGCGCCACGGCGAGGCCGGGCGGCGGTTCTTCTCGGGCGACGGCGAGTCCGCGAGCTTGCGCAGGGCTCGGCGGTCCTCGGTGGGGACCAGGAGACCGGTCATCAGACGCTCCTCTTCTTGTTGATGACGAACTGCACGACCGTGACGATGATGCACATGAAGAACAGGGCGACGGATGCCGCGGAGGCGTAGCCGAACTGGCTCTCCTCGAACCCCTTGGTGTAGATGAACTGCGACAGCACCAGCGTCGACTGGCCGGGGCCGCCCTCGGTCATCACGAGGATGAGGTCGAAGATCTTGAAGGAGTTGATCGTGAGCATCACGGTGACGAAGAAGGTGGTGGGGCGCAGCGAGGGCAGCGTCACGTTGAAGAAGCGCTGGATGGTGTTCGCGCCGTCCATGCGTGCGGCCTCGTGCAGCTCGCGCGGCACCGTCTGCAGCCCGGCGAGGAACAGGATCATGTAGTAGCCCATGTCGCGCCAGGTGCTCACGATGACCACCGCGGGCATCGCCCAGTCGGAGGAGGTGAGCCAGCCGGGCGGGTTCTCCATGCCGAAGAAGCGCAGGATCTCGTTGATCGGGCCGTAGTCGGGGCTGAAGAGCAGGTTCCAGACGATCGCGATGGCGACGATCGAGGTGATGTAGGGGAAGAAGGCGGCGGTGCGGAAGAAGGCGACGCCGCGCAGCTTGTTGTTGAGCAGCAGTGCGAGGCCGAGCGCGACCGCGAAGGTCAGCGGGATATGCAGGGCCGAATAGTAGAGCGTGTTGAGCACGGCGATGCGGAAGCTGCCGTCGCCGACGAGCCGCTCGAAGTTGGCGAAGCCGACCCAGTTGGCGGTGCCGAACACGTTCCAGTTGGTCATCGACATGTAGAAGAGGATGACGATGGGGACCAGCGTGAGCGCCGCGAAGCCCACGAAGTTCGGGAGGATGAAGCTCCAGCCGATCAGGGTGTTGCGCCGCGCGAGCTGGGAGCGGCGCTTGCGCTGCGACGGCCGCGCCTGGGGCGCCGGGGTCGACGGCGGCGGTGCCGCGACGTCTGTGGCGGGTGTCGCCATGGTGGATCTCCTTACGCTGTGGGGAGGGTGCTCGAGGGGGTGGGGCCGACCGGGCGTGAACGCCGCGCCCGGTCGGCCGCCTGGGGTGCCGGCTAGTCGAGCCCGACTTCGTTCTTCACGCGGTCCTCCGCGGTCTTGATCGCGCTCTTGACCGGCTCGGATCCCGACATGACCGCGGTGTGCAGGTCGCCCAGCACTCCCTGGATGGCCGCCGTCTTGCTCGAGGTGGGGTTCTCGGGGCGGGTCTCGTGGGTGGAGATGGCGAACTTCGACAGCTCGTCCTCCGGAGCGCCCTCGACGCCGAAGTAGGTCTCCACGACCGCGTCGTTCAGCAGGGCCGGCGTGATGCCGATCTCGGCCAGCGACTGCGCGGCGTCCTCGCTCGCCGCATAGGCGAGGAAGTCCTTCGCCGCCGCGAGCTTCGCGCCCGTGACCGCGGCGTTGATGCCGAAGCCGGTCGGGTCGCCGAAGGTGACAGGGGTGTTGTCGAGGCCGGTGGTCGAGTCGTCGTACTGGGGCGCCGGGGCGACGCCCCACTCGAAGGTGTCCGACTCGCCCGAGGCCTGCTGGGCGATCAGGGTGGCGACGTACCAGGAGCCCATCGGCAGCATGGCGGTCTTCTGCTTGCCGAACTCGCCCTGGTAGGTGAGCTGGTTGGCGTTGCGGGTGTTGAAGCTCACCTGCGCGCCGTCGTCCTGCAGCTTGATCACGCGCTCGTAGTACGGCGCGAGGTGCTCGAAGTCGCCCTCGAGGATGTCGGCGTCCGGCGTCTGCGCGTTGGCGAAGCCCTGCACGGTCGACTGCCAGGTGTGCTGGTAGCCGCCGAACACGGAGCCGGCGGCGAGGCCGGCGGTGAGCTCCTCCTCGGTGTCCGCGTAGTCGTCCCAGGTCCAGGTGCCGTCGGGGTAGTCGACGCCGGCCTGGTCGAAGAGCGCCTTGTTGTAGTAGACGACCCAGGAGTCCTGGCGGTACGGCACCGCGTAGCTCTTGCCGTCGATGTCGTAGGCGTCGGTGCCGCTGAGACCCTCGGGCAGCTCCACGTCGGAGACGTCGACCAGCTGGCCGCCCTCCTGGAAGGTGGAGACGAACTTGACCTCCTTCTGCGTGATGATGTCCGGGCCCGAGCCGGCCGCGAGGTCGGCGGTGAGCAGGGTGTTGTAGTTGATCGGGTCGTACTCCTTGAGCTCGACGGTCACGTCGGGGTTCTGCGCCTCGAACCCGTCGGCGAGCACCTGGAACTCGGGCGTCGTGGCGATGCTCCACCCCGAGAGGCTGAGGGTGACGGGCCCGCCGGCGTCGGCCTCCTCGGCCGCTCCCCCGCTACAGGCGGCGAGTGCCAGCGTGGCGGCCATGGCGATGCCGGCCGCGGCTACAAACTTGCGCTTCATTGCTGCTCCTTTGTGATTGCTGTCAAAACCCGTGGCACGGGCTCTGTCGGTCTACCGTTCTGCCGCGTCGGCAGTGCGGTGGTCTGTGAGGCGGGTCGAGGTGCGCAGGCCGTCCGGCCAGGTCGCGTCGACCGACCAGGTGTCGCCCGCGTCGACGATCTCGACCGCGGCGCGGTGCTCGGCGCCCTCCGGCGCCGCGCTGAGCTCGACGAGAACCGCAGTCCACGAGCCGACGAGCACGGGGAACTCGATCGACGGCACCAGCGCGGTGTCGGCGAGCGGGTTGGAGTGCGGCCGGTTCGTGAGGCGCGGCTCGCCGGTGCCGATAAGGGGGCGGATGCCGCTGCGCAGGCCGCCGACGGAGGCGGAGGCCCCGCGCGCGCCGGTCTCGTGCGCGTCGGTCTCGTGCTCGCCGGAAGCGGGCTCGTCGGACGCGGGCTCGTCGGACGCGGGCTTGTCGGACGCGGGCTTGTCGGACGCGGGGAGCGGTTCGGCCGCCGCGAGCGGCCAGCCGCCGATGCGCAGGCGCAGGGCCTCCGCGGCGACGCCGGACGCGAGCGAGTCCACGCGCACCAGCCGCAGCTCCCAGGGTCCGCGCACCAGCGAGTGCACCCCGATCGTGCCGGCCGGCTCGATCGTGCCGTCCAGTCCCGATCCGTGGCGGTGGTCGCTGGGATGCGGGGTGACCCAGTGCGCGAGGGAGACCGACGCGGCGATGCCGACCGCGGCATCCGCTTCGCCGTCTATGCGCACGTCGACCAGCGTCATCGCCGCGCGGTGGCTGGACCGGCCGCGGCCGTCGACGAGGGCGACGGACTGCTCGAGCGGGTTCTGCCAGGCCTCGGCGTCGAGCAGCGGGCTGGTGGCGGTGGAGTAGCCGATGCGGGCGTAGAGCGGGGAGTCGCCGACGAGGCTGCCCTCGGTGGCGTGGTCGGTGCCGTGGTTGACGATGCGCACGATGCCGTCGGCCGCGGTGCCCGAGACGATCCAGCCGGCCGCGGTCACCGCGCGCAGGCTGTCGTGCGTCTCCGCGGGGAGCGGCTCGCTCTCGGCGGCCCAGACCGGGTGGTCGGCGGGCAGCATCACGCCGAGCAGGCCCTTGACCGCCCAGTACGGGGAGCCGGGACCGGAGTAGGACTGCGCGAGGGAGCGCCACTCGTGGTGCCAGCCGAGCGTGAGGAGCCCCTCGGCGTCGGGAACGGCGTTCTCGGCGAAGTGCCCGACCACCAGGCCGGCCGCGTGGCGCAGCGCGCCGGGCGAGAGCGAGGGGACCTCGGCGAGCACCCCCACCCAGAAGGGGGCGGCCGCCGCGAAGCGGTAGATCAGGCTGCGGCCCTGCAGCAGCGGGGAGCCGTCGGCCCCGATCAGCGACACCGCGTCGACGAGGAAGCGGTCGAGGGCGGCCACGTCGGCGGCGGTGCGGCCCGCGGCGAGCTCGTCGGCGCCGCGCATGCGCGACCAGAGCACCGGGTAGAGGTGCAGCGCCCAGCCCACGTAGTGGTCGTAGGAGCGCTCGTCGCCGTCGGACATCCAGCCCCCGGAGCGGCCGAAGGAGTCGTGCCTGGCGAGGTCGGCGGCGATGTCGCCCGCCGACCACGGGCCGCCGACCGAGCGGAGGAAGGTCTGCACAACGAGGCGGAACCAGACCCAGTTGGTCTGCGGGTAGCTGTCGTCGCCGACGGCGGGGGCGAGGTAGTCGATGACCCGCTGCTGGGTGAGCGCGTCGAGGCGGTCCCAGATCCAGGGGCGGGTGAGGTCGAGGATGAGCGCGATCGACGCGGCCTCCACCTTGGCCTGCGCGTGCTCGTCGAGGCGCACCCAGCGGTCGGGCGCGTCCGGGTCGACGCCGGTCGCGATGCCGCGGGCGAAGAACTCGGCGAGCGCCTCGGTGCCCACGCCGCGCTCGCCGGCGATGCGGAAGCCGGCGAGCAGGAAGGTGCGGGCGAAGCCCTCCAGCCCGTCGACGGCGCGGCCGTAGCCGCCCTCCGCGCCGGGCGGGGTGATGCGTGCGTGGCCGGGCGAGGCCCAGGCCTGGGCTCCCGAGATGATCGAGTCCGCGTAGGCGACCCACTGTGCGCGGGTCCAGTCGCCGTGTGCGCCACTGCGGATGCCGGTGGCCGGGCGGTCCGTGTCGGTACGCGTGTCGCTCACCAGCTTCTCCTTTGAATGGCTGAACCGGTCAGGAACTCGACCGTTCTGGGAACATATCAACCTTTTTCGTTCATCGCAAGATTGTTTTGGTTGAGTATGATCGCTTATGATCGTTTTACGGCCACCGTCGGCTTCCCGTCGACACTCTGTGTGGGCGCGCCACGGGTGGAATGGAGCAACAGAAGTGCCGGATAGAGCGCAGATACCGTTCCACGGAGCACTCGCGGCCGCACTCGAGCGGGCCGCAGGGGAATCCCTCGCCGATGCGCTGCCGAGGCTGCTGCGCGCGGCGCCCGAGAGCCTGCCCGTCGCACCGGCCGAGGACCGTTCCGTCTGGGGCGCCGTCGACGCCGCCAGCGCACAGGACCTCCTCGCGCGGGCGCGGGCCGATCTCCCCGAGCCCTGGGGCACTCCGCTCGCGAGCGCCGCCGCCCGGGTGCACCGCGACGGCAACCGGGACGGCTGGGAGCGCGTGGCCTTCGCCCGGCAGCGCCGGCTGAGCCGGGCGGCGGTCGCGGCGGCCCTGACCCTCGACGACCGGGCCGCGCACGAGCGCTGGATCGACGAGGTCGCCGACGGCGTCACCCTGCTCTGCGAGCAGAGCTCCTGGTGCTGGCCGGCGCACGACGACGCCTTCTCCGCGCGGGGCGAGGTGCTGGCCAGCGTCGCCGCGCCCTTCCTCGACCTCGGCGCCGGCGAGGTCGCCGGCCAGCTGGCCTGGATCGACCAGCTGCTCGGCGAACAGCTCGACGCCCGCTACCCCGGCCTGCGCTCCCGTGTGCGCGGGGAGGTGCGCATCCGTGTGATCGCCCCCTTCCTGCTGCGCCGCGACTGGCACTGGCTCGGGCTCGACGGCGACGTGCACAACTGGAACCCGTGGATCCACGGCAACGTCCTGGTGGCCGCCCTGCGCCTGCTCGACCGGCCGGGAGACGAGGCGGATCGCGACCGCGCGGTGGCGCTCGTGGTGGAGGGCCTCGACCGCTACGTCAGCGCGCTCCCTGCCGACGGCGCCATCGACGAGGGCTACGCCTACTGGTGGAACGGCGCCTGCCGCGCTCTCGAGGCGCTCGACGTGCTCGCCCACGCCAGCGGAGGCGCCCTCGACGCGGCCGCGTCGATCGAGGCGCTGCGCGAGACCGTGGCCTTCCCGCACCGGATGCACCTCGGCGGCGACTGGTACCTCAACCTCGCCGACGGCCAGGCGCGCCCGCCGCGCGACCAGCCCTGGCACGCTCTGCACCGCGCGGCCCGCGCGGTCGGCGACGCCGCGGCCGAGGCGCACGCCGCCTCCCACCGCGAGCCGGGGCTCCCGGCCGCGAACGAGAACGAGGGCCTCGGCCGCCTGCTGCGCGGCCTCAGCGACCCGGCCTGGATCGCGGCGGCGCCCGCCGAGCCCCCGCTCCCGCGCGACGTCTGGCTGCCCTCCACCCAGGTGCTCCTCGCGCGCACCGCCGCGGGCAGCACCTCCGGGCTCACCGTCGCCACCAAGGGCGGCCACAACGCCGAGCACCACAACCACAACGACGTCGGATCCTTTCTCGTCGCCTCCGACGGGGTGCCCGTGATCGTCGACGCCGGCCGCCCCACCTACACGCTCGCCACCTTCGGCCCCGACCGCTACTCGATCTGGACGATGCAGAGCTCCTGGCACAACGTGCCCGAGATCGGCGGAGCATCGCAGTTCCCCGGGGCGCGCGCCGCGGCATCCGCTGTATCGGCCGATGTCTCCGACGCGGTCTCCTCGCTCGAGCTCGAGCTGGCCGCCGCCTACGAGGCGCCCGGCCTGCTGTCGTGGCGGCGCAGCGTGCGGCTGCACCGCGCGGAGGGCTCCGTGGCCGTCGACGACGCCTGGGCGTTCGAGCCCGGCGCCGCGGACGCGGGCACCTCGGTGCGGATGCTGCTCGCCGGCGGGGTCGAGCTCGGCGACGGCGAGGCGCTGGTGACCCCGCTGCACGGCGCTCCCGCGGTGCGCATCCGCTGGCCGGCCGGCATCCCCGCCATACTGGCTGTGCGCCCGCTCGACGACGCGATGCTCTCCGACGTCTGGGGGCAGAGCCTCACCCGGCTCGACCTCGACGTCACCGGCCGTGACTCCATCTCCGTCACGGTTCACCTCGACCGACCACTAGGAGGGGACGGACGATGACCGACCAGGCCCATCACACACCCTTGGCCACCAGCCGCAGATCCCACGTGCTCGGCGCGCTGCAGCGCGACGGCGTGGTACGGGTGTCGCAGCTGATGAGCGAGCTCGGCGTCGCGCCGGTGACCCTCCGCCGCGACCTCGCCCAGCTGGAGCGCGAGGGCCTGCTCGTGCGCGTGCACGGCGGCGCGGTGCCGGCCGGCGCGACGGACCCGGCGGGCGACGGCGAGCGGATGGCCCCCGCCTCCGCCGAGCCGGTGTCCACCGGCTCGATCGCCGTGCTCGTCCCGTCGCTCAACTACTACTGGCCCGGCGTGATGCGCGGCATGGAGGCCGAGGCGGAGAAGCACGGCATGCGGGTGCTGATGCGCGGCGCGTCCTACGAGCTGCAGGACGAGCGCCCGGTGCTCGAGCGGCTGGTGCTGCGCGACGACGTGCGCGGGCTCATCGTGGCGCCGAACACCGAGACGCCGCACGCGCAGGACGTGATCCAGTGGCTGGCCGACTGCGGCACCCCGAGCGTGCTCGTCGAGCGCGACGGCCTGCTGCTGCCCGGCGGCACCCCGGTCGAGTCGGTCGCCACCGACCACGCCCTCGGCGCCAAGCTGGCCGCCCGCCACCTCGCCTCCCTCGGCCACCGCAGGGTGGGCCTGATGCTGTCGCGGTTCTCGCCCACCTCGCGCAAGATCGCGGCGGGCTGGGAGGCGGCCTGCAGCGAGCTGGGGCTCACCCCCACCGACCATGTCGAGCAGATGCTGCCCGACCGCCGCAGCCCCGAGTTCTCCGACGCCGTCGACGCCACCCTCGAGATGGCGCTGCGCACCGGGATCACCGGCCTGCTGGTGCACTCCGACCCGGAGGCGATGGCCTTCGTCGACCTCGCGCTCACCCGGGGCATCTCGATCCCCGACGACCTGTCGATCATCGCCTACGACGACGAGGTGGCCCAGCTCTTCACGCCGGCGCTCACCGCCGTCAGCCCGCCGCGCGCCGCCGTCGGCGAGACGGCCGTCGAGCTGCTGCTGAAGCGCATCGCCGACCCGGCGCGACCCGTGCACCGCGTCACGCTCAGCCCGAGCCTGAACGTGCGGGGCTCCACAGCTCCCCCGCGCGAGCGCACGCCGTGATCGACCGCTTCGAGTACTCCCCCTGGGACTTCTGGACGGGCGCGGACGACGCGGCGAAGACCGCGCAGCTGGCCGCCCAGCGCGCGCTGGTGGCCGGGCATCCCGGCTGGAGCCTGGGCGAGCAGTGCTTCGTCTCCGCCCTCGCCTCCGTGGACAACGAGGAGCTGCGGCTCGGCGACCGCAGCTACGTCGCGGCCGGCGCCTACCTCTCCGGCACCCTGAGCATCGGACGCGACTGCAGCGTCAACCCGTACACCGTCATCCGCGGCGACGTGCGCATCGGAGACGCGGTGCGCATCGGCGCCCACACCTCGATCCTCGGGTTCAACCACACGATGACCGACACCACGGTGGAGTTCTTCCGGCAGCCGCTCACCAGCCGCGGCATCCGCATCGGCGACGACGTCTGGGTGGGTTCGCACGTCGTGGTGCTCGACGGCGTCACGGTCGGCGACCAGAGCGTGCTCGCCGCCGGCGCCGTGGTCACGAAGGACGTGCCGGCGGGCGCGATCGTCGGCGGCAACCCGGCGAGGTTCCTCCGCTGGCGGGTGCCGCCGGCCGGGGTCGCCGAGCCCACGGGCCTCGCCGCGCGGCTCGCCGCCTTCGGCGACCGCGCCCGCTCCCAGGCGGCCGCGCTGCTCGAGCGCTCCTTCGACGCCCGCACCGGCCTGTTCGCCGACCGACCGGGCGAGGCCCCGACGGTGCGCGCGCAGTGCGACGCGATCGAGATCGCCGACCTGCTGCTCGGCACCGCGCCGCCGCAGCTGCCCGCGGCCGAGCAGGCCGCCCGGCTGCGCGGCTGGCAGCATCCGGCGACGGGCGCGGTCGCCCCACTCGGCCCCGACGGCGGGCAGACCGCCCCGGCGGGCTTCGACGAAGCGGATGCCGCGTACCACGTGCTCTGCGTCGGCTACGCGCTCGAGCTGCTGGGCGGCACCCTCGACGCGCCGCTCACCCTCGTGACCGAATCCTCGGCGGCCGGCATCGTGGCATCCGTCGACGCCCTGCCCTGGGGCAGCGACGCCTGGGCCGCCGGCCACCAAGTGGACGCCCTCGGCACGGCGCTGCACTTCAGCCTGCTGCGCGGCGACGCGCTGCCGGTCGGCGCCGTCGAGGCCCTCTTCGGCTGGCTGCTCACCCACGCCGACCCGCAGACGGGCATGTGGGGCCGCGCGGATCCGCACGACGCGCTGCTGCTCGTCAACGGCTTCTACCGCGCATCGCGCGGCACCTTCGCGCAGTTCGGGCTGCCGCTGCCGTACCCCGAGCGGGTGGTCGACACCGTGCTGCGGCACGCGGAGGACGCGCGCTACTTCGCGAGCGGCCGTCGCAACGCCTGCAACGTGCTCGACGTGGCCCATCCGCTCTGGCTCGCCCGTGCCAGCGGACACCGCACCGCGGAGACCACGGCGCTGGCGCGGCGGCTGCTCGACGACGCCCTCGACGGCTGGGCGGATGACGCGGGCTTCGCGTTCCTCGCCGCCGACGCCACGACCGCCGGCCTGCCCGGTTCGACCCCCGGGCTGCAGGGAACCGAGATGTGGCTGGCGATCGTCTGGTACCTGGCGGATCTCGCCGGGTTGGCGGACGCGCTCGGCTACCGCCCGCGCGGCATCCACCGGCCGGAGCCGGCGCTGCGCTGAGCCGGGGCGGGAGCTGCCTGCCCTGCTACTGCCGGCCCGAGAGGTTGTGGTTCTTCACCTGCGCCTCGGGGAGCACGGTGGAGTAGAGGGCGATCTCGTCGAGGGATCCCGCGAAGAAGTTCGTGTAGGTCTGCAGGCGACCGAAGGTGATGGTCGCCGTCGCGGTGAGGGCGGACCGGTTCGAGCTCGTCACGGTGGACTGGAGGGTGCCGTCGACGTAGATCCGCACGACGCCCGTGCTCTGCGTGCGGGTCATCACCACGTGGTGCCATGCGCCGTCGTTGAAGCCCGCGGCCGAGAGCGCCGTGGTGTCGGGGTTCCCGACCCCGGCGGCGACGCGGCCGTCGGCCAGGAGCGTCACGCCGAAGTCGTTGGCGGTGCCGGGATACTCGGCGTCGACCAGGCCGGCGCCCTCGTACCAGTTGCTGCCGGTGCCGAGCCCCTGGGTGGAGGCGAACCAGAACTCGATCGAGAAGTCGCCGGAGATCTGGCGGGTCACCGAGCCGAAGTCGTCGTAGCCGTCGAAGGCGACGGCGGTGCCGGAGTCGCCGTAGATGGCGCCGGCGACGCCGCGGGTGGCGGAGCCGCCCCAGCTGCCGTTGTTTCTGGCGGCGGCCGAGTCGGCGATCACAGTGCTCGCCGCGGCGTCGTCGAGACGGTAGTAGTTGAGCGGGGCGCTGGCGGCCACGATCGCGGCGTAGTCGCGGGCCTTCACCACGCCGGTGCTGGTGGAGGTGAGCAGGTTGCCGACGTTGTCGGCCACGACGTACTGGAAGCGGTAGCAGTAGCCGGTCGTGATGCCCACGGTCTGCGTGCCGCTGGCGTTGGCCACGACCGTGGCGAAGGCGCCGTAGCTGCCGCAGGCGTTGCCCGAGAGGGTGGCCGCCGACCGCTGCAGGAGGCGGGTGGCGACGCCGGATCCGCTCTCGGTCAGGGCGCCGAGGGTCACCGCCACCGTGGAGGCCTTCGTGTAGCCGCTGGTGTAGCCGACGGCCCCGCCGGTCGGGCTGGTGTTGTCCACCGTGAGGGCCACCGAGGTGGTGGCGGTGTTGTTGTTCGCGTCGGCGCCGGTGACGGCGATCGCCGCCGCGGCGGTGGAGGTGCCGGCGCTCCAGCCGATCGTGCCGGAGACGAAGGGGCCCGCCTTCGGGGTGGAGACGGTCGACGCGGTGTGGGTGAAGCGGGAGGCCGCGCTGCCGGAGATCGAACCGGTCGTGCTCGACACCGGCCCCGACCCGGCGTCGGTGAGCGCGTTCACGATGGTCGTGGATCCCGCGGCGGCGCCGCGGTAGTAGAGCGTCGCGCCGCTGAGGAAGGAGCCTCCCGAGACCGCGGCGCTCGAGAGCGCGTTGACCGGCGGGGTGGTCTCGGTGGTGACCACGGCGCTCTTCGCGCTCGCGGCGCCCGCCCAGTTCGTGGAGAAGCGCGGCGTGACCGTGTAGGTCCACAGGCCGACGGCGACCGCCGACTCGGTGCAGCTCGTGGTCGCGACGGTGCCGGAGCATCCGCTCGACACGGTCTGCGCCACATTCGACGAGTTGTACCGGGTGATCGTGTAGCCGGTGACCGCGCGTCCGGTGGAGAGCGTGCTCGCCGCCCAGCTCAGGGTGACCGCGCTGTTGCGCACGGTCGCCGTGGGGGTCGCCCCCTGCAGCACCGTGGCGGCCTTCGCGACGCCGCTGCTGGCGGCCGAGGTGCCGACGGTCCAGAAGGCGTTCGCCGGCGCCGCACCGAGCAGGATCGATGCGAGCACCACGAGCGCCACCGCGGCGGCGCCCCTCGCGCGCATCAGGACCCTGCGACGAGGTAGACGACGATGGTCGCGCCCTGGCAGGCGCTTGCCGCGTCGGCGGACATCGTGATGGCGTTCGGGAGGCTGATGGTCGTGGTCGACGACGGGCCCAGGGTCCACCCGGTGGTCTGGGTGGTGAACCCGAGGGCCGCCGGGAGGCAGCCGCCGGCCGGGGTGTCGCCGCTGATGGCGAACCCCCGGGTGCCGCTGCCGGTGTCGAGGGCGAGGGCGGCGATGCGCACCTGGCTGTCGTTGCGGTTCGTCACGATTGTTGAGACGCTCGCGCTCCCGCCCGGGTAGAGGTCGGCGGAGACAGAGCCGGCACCGAGGGTGACGGCGACCGTCGAAGCCGTGGTCGCCGAGGTGGTGCCCGTCCCGGTCCCCGCCCAGTGCGCGACGGCACCGGTGGCGCCGATAGCGACGAAGGCGACCACGAAGCCGCCGACGACGGCGATGCGTGTTCGAGTCTTCATCGTCGGCCCCGCCCGCTCGTTCTGCTAGTTGGCGACGTAGTTGATGGTGACAGCGGCGTTCTTGCACGCGTCCTGGTTGACGGTGCCCTTGTTGTTGAAGGTCACGGTGGCGCCGGTCCAGGTGCCCTGGTTGCCGCTCGGAACCTGTGCTGCGACAACCATGGTGCCGCCGGTGATCGTGTAGTCGGTGGCGTCGCATGTGCCCGTTGTGGCGCCGGTGGCCTTGACGACCGTGCCGACGGTCGCAACGACGTTGGCGACGTAGGCGGGACCGTCGTTCGTGTTGTTGAAGGTGCCCGACAGCGTCTGCGCGGGCGCACCGGGGCGAAGGTTGCTGACGGTGCTGGTCTGGACCACCGTCACGGGCACGTTGGTGCCGGTGCTCGCCGATCCCGATCCGGAGCCGGTCGTGGTCCAGTAGGCGAAGGCCGCGCCGCCACCGGCGACGAGCACTGCGGTGACGATCAGGATGGCGAGGGGCTTCTTCGAGCGCTTCTTGGCGTGCGACATGGAGGTCTCCTTTGAGACTGAGAGGGGGGGGAAATGAGGCGTGCCCGGCTTTGCCGCGGAAAATAGCCAAGTTGGCTCCTGATCCGGCGAAACGGCCGGCGGAGTCCTGGAGAATCTCAACAGAATCGATGAACAGATTGATACGTTAGCATCGACTTTTCCCGCCCCTCCCCCATTGCTATTCGCGGAAAAGTCCCGATAAATCCCGGGATGGGACATCGGCTCGCTGAGTCCAGCGAACGGTAAGACGACAGGTGTCTAATAGTTGGATACGCGTACGCGCATCTCTCAACTAGCTAAGAAGGCATCATGAACAGCTTCACCGACAAAGTCGTCCTCATCACCGGCGCGGGCTCCGGGCTCGGCCGCGCAACCGCGGTCGCCGTGGCCTCGCAGGGCGCCAGCCTCGCGCTGGTCGACATCTCGGAGAAGGGCCTCGCAGAGACCCGGGCCGCCATCACGGAGGCCGCCCCCGAGGCGAAGACCATCGTTGTGACCGCCGACGTGTCGGACGAGGCGCAGGTCGAGGCCTACGTCGCGGCGACCGTCGAGGCCTACGGCCGCATCGACGGCTTCTTCAACAACGCCGGCATCGAAGGCAAGCAGAACCCCACCGAGCAGTACAGCTCCGACGAGTTCGCCAAGGTGCTGTCGATCAACCTGAACGGTGTCTTCTTCGGCCTCAAGCACGTGCTCGCCGTGATGAAGACGCAGAACTCCGGCCACGTGGTCAACACCGCGTCCGTCGGCGGCATCCGCGGCATCGGCAACCAGTCCGGCTACGCGGCCGCCAAGCACGGCGTCGTGGGCCTGACCCGCAACTCCGCCGTGGAGTACGGCGAGTTCGGCGTCACCATCAACGCGGTCGCGCCCGGCGCGATCTGGACCCCGATGGTCGAGAACTCGATGAAGCAGCTCGACGCCGAGAACCCCGAGAAGGCCGCCGAGCAGTTCATCCAGACCAATCCCACCAAGCGCTACGGCAAGGCGGACGAGGTCGCGGCCGTCGTCGCCTTCCTGCTCTCCGACGCGGCGTCGTACGTGAACGCGCAGGTCATCGCCATCGACGGCGGGCAGTCGCAGAAGTACTGATCGTTTCGCGGCGATAGTGCACCTGTGGCGGGTGCGGATGCGCGAGCACCCGCCACAACCGCACTATCGCGCGGGAGTGCCGCGGCCGCGCAGCGGGCGCATCCGCTCGCGAGGAGCTCGCCGGCTACACCGCAGGCGGCGGCGTCGCCTCGCCGGGCTTCGGCTCCCGCCCGCTGAGCAGCTTCCAGACCGCGACCCCGGCGCCCACGAACACCGCGAGGTCGTCGGTGAGGCCGAGGGGTCCGGTGAGCAGCTCCGGAATCACGTCGACCGGCGAGAGACCGTAGATGATGGCGGCCATGGCGACCAGCACTGCGGAGATGTTCCTGCGACTGCGATTCATCCGCCCAGAGTACCCAGCGCGCCTGAGTGGCACAGCCCCCGGGACTAGTTCTTCGACCGCCGCGTGCGCCCGGCCGCGGGAGGCGGATCGGCTGCGGCGTCAGGCTCCCCGCCGAGCAGGTCGAAGGCGACGAAATCGCGCAGCCGCTGCTCCCTCTGGGACGCGTAGTCCGCATCCGCTTCGACCGGATCGAGCGCGAGCCGGGTGTTGATGGCGCGGAACATCTCGTCCACCGCCTGCACGCGCGCCTCCTCGACCAGCGACCCCACCTCGGCGTCGGACTCCGACAGCTCGCGCAGCAGCACGGCGATCGACCGGAGCACCAGGGGCCGCCTCCGCTGATCCTCCCGCTTCTGCCGCACCAGCTCGTCGTCCATGTCGGCCTCGTGCTCGACCGGGGCGCCAGACGCGCTCTCCAGCCGTTCGGCCGTCTCGTCGTTGGCCGCGGCGAGGCTCTCGAGCTCCCGGCGCAGCGCGGCATGCAGGGCGGCGGGCTCGTAATCCTGCTGCCTGCCGATGGCCGCGACGATGATCCGGTTCTTCACCGCCATGCGGGCGGAGGAGATGTAGATCAGCGCGCCCTCCTCGACGACCCGCTCGATCGGAGCGAGCGGGACGAGCGGCGCCTCGACGTAGGTCCCCACCGTCGCGCGCCGCTTCCTGCCGAACAGGGTGCGCCGGGTCACACCTGGCCGGTTCCCGCCGCGAGGGACAGCGTGCGCTCGAGGCGCGATCCGGCGGTCGTCATGTGGGCGCGCATCGCGGCCTCGACCGCGTCGGGGTCGCGGGTGAGCATCGCCTCGTAGACACGGTGGTGCTCGTCGAGCGCCAGCTGCGCCTCGGTGTCGTGGGCCAGACCGCGCTCCACCCAGACGCGGAGGAGAGAGCGGATGCTCTGCAGCAGATCGAGGAGGACCTGGTTCTCGGCCGCCTGGGCAATCTGCAGGTGGAACTTGAGGTCGGCCTCGATGAAGCGCGTGCGGTTGTCGAGGTTGGAGCGCATCGCCTCCACGTGGTGGCCGAGCTGGCGCAGCTGCGCGTCGGTCGCGGTGGTCGCGGCGAGGCGGGCGGCGAAGATCTCCAGCTGGCTGCGCACCGCGATCAGCTCCTGCGTGCGCGGGGCGGCCAGCATCAGGCCCCAGTTGAGCGTCTCGGGGAGCAGCTCGGAGACGGAGCCGCGCAGGTAGGTGCCCGACCCGGGGCGCACGTCGACGATGCCGAGGATCTCGAGCGCTGCGAGGGCCTCGCGCACGGCGGAGCGGCCGATGCCGAGCGAGGCGGCGAGCTGGCGTTCGGCGGGCAGCCGGGTGCCCGGCTCCACCTCGCCGCTGGTGAAGTAGTCGAGGAGTCTCTTGGCCACGGCGCTCACCGCGGTGCCGGAGGCGACGCGTCCGATCGCTGCGGTCATCGCGTCGGAGGAACTTCCGGGATAGGCGGGCACGAACGTCACGATAGCAAGAGTTGGGGCCGATCGCCGTGACCGCTCGGGATTTGACACATATTTTGGTTGACCAATCCAATTGCAAAATTGGTCAACCGGTTGCTAAGTTGTTCACCTGACGGTCCTCCGACCCTCGGCATTCACTTTTACGTCTGATCTAACAAAGGGGTTACCTTGGCAGACACCCGCGTGGGGCGACCGCCCCTCAGCGTCGAGAAATCGACAATCCGCAAGATCTCGATTCGACTCGTGCCCTTCGTCGCCCTGATGTTCTTCATCAACTACCTCGACCGCTCGGCCATCGGCTTCGCCGGCCCGAACGGCATGAACGACGACCTGGCCCTCACGGTCACCCAGGTGGGCTTCGCGTCCGGTGTCTTCTTCATCGGCTACATCCTGCTCGAGGTGCCGTCGAACCTGGCCCTCGCCCGCTTCGGCGCGCGCCGCTGGCTCGCCCGGATCATGGTCACCTGGGGGATCGTCGCCGTGCTGTTCACCTGGGTCGGCAGCTTCGAGCACCTCGCCATCCTGCGCTTCGCGCTCGGTGTGGCCGAGGCCGGGTTCTTCCCCGGCGCCATCCTCTTCCTCAGCCTGTGGGTCCCGGCGCGCCACCGCGGTAAGGTGCTCGCCCTGTTCTACCTGGCGCAGCCGCTCAGCACCGTCATCGGCGCCCCGCTCGCCGCCCTGCTCATCGGCGCCGACGGATTCCTCGGCCTCGAGGGCTGGCGCGTCATGTTCCTCGGCGTCGGAGCACCGGCCATCATCGTCGGACTCATCGCCTGGTTCTACCTCAAGGACAAGCCGAGCGACGCCAAGTGGCTGACCCGCGAGGAGCAGCTCTGGCTCACCGCCGAGCTCGACTCCGAGCGCGCCAAGACCGAGGCGCTTCAGGTCGTCGGCAGCAAGCACAAGGGCGGCTTCAAGACCGCCGTCACCAGCGGCCGCGTCTGGGTTCTCGCCTTCATCTACTTCGGCTTCATCTACGGCCTGTACATGCTCGCGTTCTTCCTGCCGACGATCATCGCCGGCTTCCAGGAGATCTACAACGTCGAGTACAACGTGTTCGAGCGCGGTCTCATCACGGCGATCCCCTACATTCCGGCGGCGTTCGCGCTCTGGTTCTGGACCAAGGACGTCTCCAAGCGCGGACTCAAGACCTGGCACATCGCCGGTCCCGCGATCGTCGGCGCCCTCACCATCCCGCTCGCGCTGTTCGCCGGTTCGCCCGCCCTCACCATCGCGGTCATCGCGCTGACGGCAATGGCGATCTTCGCGGTGCTGCCCAACTTCTGGACGCTGCCCACGCAGTTCCTCACCGGAGCGGCAGCAGCGGCAGGCGTGGCGCTGATCAACACCGTCGGCAACCTCGCCGGCTTCGGGGCCCCGTACATCACGGGCGCCGTGGCCGACGCGACCGCCGACGCCGACGGCAACCCGCAGTACTTCCTCCCCATGGCGATCGTCGGCTTCTTCCTGCTGACCAGCGCCGTGCTGATGGTGCTGCTCGCCCGCTTCGGCAAGAAGCGCACCCCGGTCGACGGCGAAGCCGCCGTCACGATCGCCCACTAGGTACACCCGGGGCGGCCGTGCAGCACGGCCGCCCCACCCCCGACTTCCCCTGGAGCAGAACATGACCCGCCTCTACAACGACCCGGTCGACTTCGCCGACGAGATGATCGACGGCTTCGTCGCCGCGAACAAGAGCCACGTGCGTCGCGTCGCCGGCGGTGTCGTTCGCAGCACCCGCACCCCCGAGGGCTCCGTCGCCCTGGTCGTGGGCGGCGGCTCCGGCCACTACCCCGCCTTCGGCGGCATCGTCGGCTCCGGACTGGCGCACGGCGCGGCCATGGGCAACCTGTTCGCCTCGCCCTCCGCCCAGCAGGTCGAGTCGGTCTCCGTCTCCGCCAACCGCGGCGGCGGCGTGCTGCTCGGCTACGGCAACTACGCCGGCGACGTCCTGCACTTCACCCAGGCGCTCGAGAAGCTGAACGCGGCGGGCATCCCCACGCGCAGCATCGCCGTCACCGACGACATCTCCTCCGCCCCGCTCGCCGAGAAGCACAAGCGCCGCGGCATCGCCGGCGACCTCACGGTCTTCAAGGCCGCCGCCGCAGCTGCCGAGGCCGGCTACACCCTCGACGAGGTCGTGCGTGTCGCCGAGCTCGCGAACGAGCGCACCCGCTCCTTCGGCGTCGCCTTCGGCGGCTGCACCCTCCCCGGCGCGGAGGCCCCGCTGTTCACCGTGCCGGAGGGCCGCATGGCCGTCGGCATGGGCATCCACGGCGAGCCCGGCATCGACGAGACCGACGTCCCGACCGCCGACGAGCTCGCCGAGCGATTCGTCACCGCGCTGGTCGCCGAGCTGCCCGACGGGATCGACAGCGCGGAGGGGCAGCGCGTCGGCGTCATCCTCAACGGTCTCGGCTCCGTCAAGTACGAGGAGCTCTTCGTGGTGTACCGCCGCGTCGCACAGCTGCTCGAGGCGGCCGGCATCGAGATCGTCGACCCCGAGGTCGGCGAGATCGTCACCAGCTTCGACATGGCGGGCACCTCGCTCACCCTGTTCTGGCTGGACGACGAGCTCGAGAGCTTCTGGCGCGCCGCTGCCGACACCCCCGGCTACCGCAAGGGATCCGTCGCCGCGGTCGAGCAGCTCGACCCGACCGAGATCGCCGAGGAGGAGGCCGTCGTCATTCCCGAGGCCAGCGCCGAGTCCCGCGCCGCCGCGCAGGTGGCCTACCGCGCCATCGCCGCCCTCAACGCCGTGATCGACGCCAACGTCGAGGAGCTCGGCCGCATCGACGCCGTCGCCGGCGACGGCGACCACGGCATCGGAATGCAGCGCGGAGCACGCGCCGCGACCGCCGCCGCGCTCCAGGCCCTCGAGGCCGGCGCCGGCGCCAAGACCACCCTCGACATCGCGGCCGCCGCCTGGGCCAACAAGGCCGGCGGCACCTCCGGCGCCCTGTGGGGCGTCGCGCTCTCCGCCGTGGGAGCCTCTCTCGGCGACACCGCCGCACCGCACGCCGCCGACGTCGCTACGGGAGTCGCCGCTGCGAAGGACGGCATCATGTCGTTCGGCAAGGCCGAGGTCGGCGACAAGACCATGGTCGACGCGCTCGTGCCGCTCAGCGAGACCCTCAGCCGCGACACCGCGGCCGGAGTGCCGCTCGCCGTCGCGTGGAAGAATGCAGCGGATGCCACGACCGCGGCAGCCGAGGCCACCAAGGACCTGCTCCCCCGCATGGGCCGCGCGCGGCCGCACGCCGAGAAGAGCCTCGGCACCCCCGACGCCGGCGCCTACTCGCTCGGCCTCATCATGCAGTCCATCGCCGTCGTTCTGGCGGAAGACAAGGAAGACAACTCATGACAGACACACTGCGAATCGTCATCGGATCCGACGACGCCGGATTCGACTACAAGGAGATCGTCAAGGCCGACCTCGAGGCCAACGGCATCGTGGCGTCCGTCGTCGATGTCGGAGTCGACGCCGACGGCCACACCGCCTACCCGCGGGTGGCCATCGCCGCCGCCGAGCTCGTCGCCAAGGGCGAGGCCGACCGCGCCCTGCTGTTCTGCGGCACCGGGCTGGGCGTGGCCATCGCCGCCAACAAGGTCGCCGGCATCCGCGCCGTCACCGCGCACGACAGCTTCTCGGTCGAGCGCGCCGTGCTGAGCAACAACGCGCAGGTGCTCACCATGGGCCAGCGCGTCGTCGGCATCGAGCTGGCCCGCCGCCTCGTGCGCGAGTGGCTCACCTACCGCTTCGACGAGTCCAGCGCGAGCGCCGACAAGGTCACCGAGATCTCGAACTACGAGGCAACAGGCTCCTGCTGATGACCTCGCCCACCCTCGTCGGCGTGAGCCTGAAGATGTACTTCGGGCACCGCCAGAGCCTCGACTGGTGCGCCGGTGTGGCCGAGATCGCACGCGTGCACCCGGCGGTCGCCTCGGGCGCCGTCGAGCTGTTCGTGATCCCCGGCTACCTCTCGGTGCCCGCGGCGGTCGAGATCTTCGAGGGCAGCCCCGTGCTGGTGGGCGCGCAGGATCTCGCGTCCGCAGACAGCGGAGCCTTCACCGGCGAGGTGAGCGGCGTCGAGCTCGCCGAGGTCGGCGTCGGCGTCGTCGAGGTCGGGCACGCCGAGCGCCGCCGCCTCTTCGGCGAGAGCGACGAGATCGTGGCGCAGAAGACCGCCGCCGCCCTGCGCAACGGCATCGCGCCTGTGCTCTGCATCGGCGAGGCCGTCGAGGGCGATCCAGCGGATGCCGCGGCCGAGTGCCTGCGCCAGCTCGCCTCCGCGCTCCACGGCGCCGCCGCCGGTCGCGTCATCGTCGCGTACGAGCCCGTCTGGGCGATCGGCGCCGCGCACCCCGCGCCCGCCAGGCACATCCGCGAGGTCTGCGCGATCCTGCGCGAGAACCTGTCCACCCTCGACGGACGCGACGGCAGCGCCGTGATCTACGGCGGCAGCGCGGGCCCGGGCCTGCTCACCGACCTCGGATCCGACGTCGACGGGCTGTTCCTCGGGCGCTTCGCCCACGACACCGGCGCCCTCGCCCTGGTGATCGACGAGGCGGCCGCGGTGGCCGCCCGCAACTACCAAGGAGCAGCACGATGATCGGCCTCGGCACCTACTCGTTCTTCTGGCAGCACTCGACGCTTGCGGCGCATCCGCTCACGCTCGCCGACATGCTCCAGCGCACCCGCGACCAGGGCGTCGACCTGTTCCAGATCTGCGACTACGCGCCGATCCTGGGCTACTCGGCCGCCCAGCTGCGCGAACTCCGCACGATCGCCGACGACCTCGGCGTGCAGCTCGAGCTCGGAACGCGGGGCGTTCTCAGCGACCACCTCGCGAGCTTCCTGGGGATGGCGGAGACGCTCGGCGCGACGGTCGTGCGCAGCATGATCAACACGGCCGAGCACCAGCCCTCGCTCGCCGAGGCCGAGTCGCTGCTGCGCACCGCGCTGCCTGCGTACGAGGCGGCCGGCGTCACCGTCGCGCTCGAGACCTACGAGCAGGTGCGCTCCACCGACCTCGTCTCGCTGGTCGAGGCCGTCGGCAGCCCCAGCCTCGGCATCTGCCTCGACCCGGCCAACTCGGTCGCCGCGCTCGAGAACCCGATCGACGTGATCGACCGCTGCGCGCCCTACGTGGCGAACATCCACTCCAAGGACTTCGCGTTCACCCGGCGTGGTGGCTGGGTGGGCTTCACGCTCGAGGGCGTCCCCCTCGGCACCGGCCTGCTCGACTACGACTACCTGCTCGAGAAGGTACGTCCGGCCGAGCGCGGCATCAACCAGATCGTCGAACACTGGCTTCCGCTCGGCGACACCATCGAGGCGACCATCGCCCTCGAGAACACCTGGAACACATCCAACCTGCAGTATCTAAGGAGCAAGTAATGTCGAACCCCATTTCCATCGCTGTCATCGGTGCGGGCGGAAAGATGGGCACGCGAGTGTCCAACAACCTCGCCAAGACCGACCACACCGTCTACTACAGCGAGAACTCGCCCGGTGGACAGGCACGCATGGCCGAACTCGGCCGCACCGTCACCGCGAGCGAGGAAGCAGTGCTGCTTGCCGACGTCGTCATCCTCGCCGTGCCCGACCTCGCCCTCGGCCCGGTATCGAGCGCGTTGGTGCCGCTGCTCCGCCCGGGCACCGTCGTGCTGACGCTCGACCCCGCCGCCGCCTACGCCGGTCTGCTCACCACCCGCGAGGACGTCGTCTTCGCCGTCGCGCACCCCTGCCACCCCTCGGTCTTCCTCGAGCGCCACACGCCCGAGGAGTACGCAGACACCTTCGGCGGCATCGCGGCACCGCAGGACGTCGTCGCGGCCATCGAGAGCGACGACGAGACCAAGCGCGAGATCACCGAGGCGACCATCCGCGCGATGTACGCGCCGGTCATCGACGTGCACTGGGTCACCGTCAAGCAGCTCGCCCAGCTCGAGCCCACCCTCGTGGAGACCATCGCCTGCATGATCGGCGCCCTCCTCAAGGAGTCGCTCGACGAGGCCATCAACACCATGGGCGTCCCGGAGCCCGCCGCCCGCGCCATCCTGCTCGGCCACACGCAGGTCGCGCTGGCCAACTCGCTGAAGGGCGACAACCCCTTCTCCGACGCCTGCCTCATCGCGATGGACTACGGCCGCAGCAACATCATCAAGGAGGACTGGAAGAAGGTCTTCCAGGACGACGAGCTCGACAAGAACCTCGCCGCCATGCTGCACCTCGACGCGATCAAGCGCTAAGCAACGCAGCACCGAGGTGCGGCGTATTGCTCCTCCTGGTCGCCCGGGACGGCAATACGCCGCACCTCGGCTGCTTAAGACCTCGCCAGCAGTCCGCGGCGGGCCATCACCACCGCGATCACGGAGACCGCCACTAGCGGCACGCCGCCGGAGATCAGCATCCCGGTCGGGGCGCCGAGGTGCTCGACGACGACGCCCATCACCGGCCCGCCGATGGCCTGGCCGCCGAGCAGCACGAGCACGTAGAGCGCCATCACGCGTCCGCGCACGCGCGTGTTCGACGAGAGCTGCACGAGCGAGTTCGCCGCCGTGATGAACAGCAGCCAGGTGAGCCCTACCACCGCGAGCGCGACGCCGAAGGACTCCTCGGTGGGCATCAGTCCGCTCAGCGTCTGCACCAGCGCGTAGCAGAGGGCCGCCACCACGATCCCCCGCAGGCCGAAGCCGCGGCGCCGGGTCGAGAGCACCGCACCGACGAGGGCGCCGACCGCGACCAGCGTGTTGAACAGCCCGTAGCCGGCCGCGCCGACGCCGAACACGTCCTTCGCGTACGCCGACAGGATGACCGGCATGTTCTGCCCGAACACGGCGAGGAAGCCCATGATCAGGATCGTGTAGAGGATGGCCGGCTTCGACGAGGCGTAGCGGATGCCCGCCCTCAGCTGGCCGGGCTCGCGCGGCATCGCGCGGGTGCGGAACAGCTCGCTCGACCGCAGCCGCGCGAGGCTGGTCACCACGAAGGCGCAGGCGAGCGCGTTGATGGCGAACGACCAGCCCGCGCCGACCGCGACCAGCAGCGCGCCGCTGACGGCTGGTCCGATGAGGGCGCCGAGCTGGAAGATGGAGGAGTTCATGCTGATCGCGTTGCGCAGGTGGTACGGGCCGACCATCTCGCCCACGAAGGCCTGGCGTGCCGGGTTGTCGACCACGGTGACGAAGCCGAGCAGCAGCGCCGAGGCGTAGATGTGCCAGACCTCGACCGTTCCGGAGAGCACGAGCACCGCGAGCGTCGCGCTGGTGAGCACGGAGACCGTCTGGCAGATCATCAGCAGCGTGCGCTTCGGGTAGCGGTCGGCGATCACGCCGCCGAGGAGCCCGAAGACCAGCAGGGGCGCGAACTGCAGGGCCACCGTGATGCCCACGGCCGTGACGCTGCCGGAGAGCTCGAGCACCAGCCAGTCCTGGGCGATGCGCTGCATCCACACGGCCGTCATGGCGATGATGTTGGAGAGCGCGAAGATGCGGAAGTTGCGCACCTTCAGCGATGCGAAGGTCTGCTTCCACGGCGGCGGGGAGGTGAGCTGGGTGAGGGGTTCTGTCGGGGGAAAGTCGAGGGTCGTCGGGGAAGTCACGTATGTCCTGGGAGTAGTCGCGTATCGGCCGGAAGCGGCACTATCGACCGTAGCGAGCGGCACATTGATCGCGATAGTCAATCGAGGGTATAACTGGCATTACGTTTTCGAATGAGAGGCCCCGCGATGTTCGACCCGGTACTGCTCAAGACATTCCTCGCCGTCGCCGAGACGCGCAGCTTCACCGGCGCCGCGGCGCAGCTCGGGCTCAGCCAACCCACGGTGAGCCAGCAGATCCGCAAGCTCGAGGGCGCGGCCGGCCGCCAGCTCGTGGCCCGCGACACCCGTGAGGTGCGGCTCACCGACAACGGCGACGCCATGGCGGGCTTCGCGCGCACCATCCTGGCCGCGCACGCGGCGGCCTCGACCTACTTCAGCGGGTCGGCGACGCGGGGCAGGCTGCGCTTCGGCGCCGCCGACGACCTGGCCACGACGCAGCTGCCACGCATCCTGCGGCACTTCCGCCAGTCGCATCCGCACATCTCATTGGAGCTCGTCGTCAACCAGAGCGGGGTGCTGCACCGCAGGCTCAAGGCGGGGCAGCTCGACCTGGTGTTCATCAAGCAGTTTCCCGAGGCCACCGACCCGGCGTCGACCGAGGTGGGCACCGTGGTGCGCACCGACGAGATGGTGTGGATGGCGCAGGAGAAGACGCTGCTCGAGCCCGGCGAGCCGGTGCCGCTGGTGATGTACCAGTCGCCGAGCATCAGCCGGCGGCTCGCGATCGAGGCGCTGGAGGCGGACGGCCGCACCTGGCGGATCGGCTGCAACACGCGCGAGGTGAACGGCGTGCTCGCCGCGGTGCGGGCGGGGCTCGGCGTGGCCGTCTACCCGCACACGCTCATCCCCGACGACCTGGTGAAGGTGAGCCGGCGCTTCGACCTGCCGACGCTCGGCCAGGTGCGCTTCACCCTGCTGTCGAACCCGCTCGCGCCGGCCGAGCCGGTGGCGGCGCTGTCGTCCGCGATCATGCAGCGCTCGCTGATCTGAGCGAGGCTAGGCGGGCTCCCGCAGCGAGACGACGCAGAGGGCGAGCATCGATCGCAGCTGCTCCTGCTCGTGCGCGTCGAGGCCACCCCGCATCCGGTCCTCGACGCCCCTGACCGCCGCACTGGCGGTCGCGAGCTGGCGCCGGCCCGCCGCGGTGATCCGCGTCGGGAGCACACGGCCGGCCGCCGGCTGCTCGGGGCGGCTGACGAGACCGTCGCGCTCCAGGGCCTGCAGCAGCACGTTCATCGACTGCCGCGTCACGAAGGTGCCGCGGGCGAGTTCGGAGTTCGACAGCCCGGGGCGCTGGGCGAGCAGCTCGAGGCAGGAGTAGTGGGTGATGTTCATCCCGAGCGGGCGCAGCACCGCCTCCATCGCGGAGCGCAGGGCGCTGGAGGCCTCCTTCAGCAGGTACCCCAGCGACGTCTCCAGATCGATTCCCTGCCCCGATTGACTCATGTCAACATTCTGACATAGAGTTCTCGATGTCAGCAGACTGACACAAGAGAAAAAGGACATCATGACGACATCAGGACCCGGCTTCATCTCCCTGCAGGTGCGCGACGTTCCCGCATCCGCCGCCTTCTACGAGAAGTACCTCGGCTTCGCCCGCCAGCCCGGCCCGCCGAACGCGGTCGTCTTCGGCACAGCACCCGCGTCGTTCGCCGTGCGCCCGCCACTGCCCGGCGTCGACCTCGAGTCGGGGGCGCCGCTCGGCCTGGGCGTCGGCGTCTGGATGCACTCCGACGACGCGCAGGGCGTGCACGACGCCCTCGTCGCCGACGGCCACACGATCGCGTCGGCACCGGTCGACGGGCCGTTCGGGCGCACCTTCACCTTCGCGGATCCGGACGGCTACCTGATCACCCTGCACGACCTCGTCAAGTAGGGCGGGCGCCCTGGCGCGGGAAGCGCGGCTTGTGCTGCTCGGAGCGCACACCCTCCGCGGCGAGCAGCGCCTCGTCGCGGTAGAACCGGCGGGCGCGGTCGCGCACCTCGGGGTGCGCGTCGAGCGCGGCCGCCCCGCGCGGCGAGACCACCAGGGCCGCGCCGGTGTCGTCGAGCAGGCCGTCGTCGAGCAGCAGCTGCACCGTTGCCGCCTTCACCGCGCTGAAGGAGGCGTCGGCCAGTCGCGCCTGGGGGAATTCGCCCGGCACCCAGAGCCGGATGCCGACGGCGTCGATGCGGGCGAGCAGCTCGATCGCGGCCCGGCTCACGACACCACCGCCGCGGGCTGGCGCGGCAGACGGGGCACCCAGCAGCGCACCGCGTCGCGATAGCGCGCGTACTCGTCGCCGAAGCGCTCCTCGAGGTCGGCCTCCTCGAGGGGCGCTGACCGCGTAGTTCCAGAGCAGGGAGCCGATCAGGGCGTAGGCGACGACGAGCCACGACCCGTGGCATGAGCCCCACCGCGACGCCCTGCACGATGCCGGCGACGGCCATCGGATTGCGGATGTACCGGTAGGGACCCGCCACGACGAGCCGGTTCGGCATCGCGGACGGCAGCGGCGTGCCCCGGCCGCGCACCGACATCGAGACCGCCGAGGAGATGCCCAGCGCGCAGGCGAGCACCAGCACGACCACCCCGACGATGCCGGAGATCCACGGCCACTCGAAGCCGACCGCCCAGCGCCGCTCGAGCCAGCCCACCACGATCGGGAGCACGACCAGGAAGAAGCCCCAGAACACGACGATCTGCGCGAAGGTGGCCGCCACGTGGTGGAGGGCGCTGCTGCGCGGTGCCGCGGGGCGGAAGGCGAAGGGGCCGGCGATGATCCACTCGGTGGGGATGCGGCCGCGGGTGAGCAGGCACAGGGCGAGCAGCGAGCAGCCGGCGGCCGCCGCCATCACGAGCACGCCCCAGCCGGCCTCGGTGGTGACGGTGGCGTACACCGCGAGCGCGACGGCCACGAGGAGCGTCCACGCGGCGGCGATCCAGGCGGCAGGGCGCAGGCCGAGGGCCGCCAGCGCCGAGGCGATCACGAAGAGCGGGATGTCGGCGGCGGCGACGGCCACCGGGTCGAGACCGCCGAGCGTCGCCTCGCGCACGAACGGCGAGAGGGCGACGGCGATCCACCAGGCGGCTCCGGCGAGCGCCTGCGCGGCGAAGTACAGGCGTCCCCAGAGCATGCCCTTACGCTAACCCGGCCCGGCCGTCCCGTTCGCCCGACGGGCGAAGACGGCCTAGACGGCCTTCGCGAGGCCGAGCACCCGTGCGGCCTCGTCGGCGTGCGCGCTGTCGACGAGGATGTCGTAGCGGCCGGCCTCGAGGCGCTGGCGCGAGGCGAAGTCGCGGCGTCCGCGGGTGGCCCAGTGGCCGGCGAAGCCGAACACCGCGCCCCAGATCGCGCCGAACAGCACGGCGCTGAGCGCAAGTGCGATCCAGCTGCCGACCGGGAGGAAGATGCCGAGGAGGACGCCGAGGAGGAGGCCGAACCAGGCTCCCCCGGCAGCGCCGTTCAGTGCGGCCTTGCCGTTGGTGAGGCGTCCGGTGACGTCCTCGACGATGCGGATGTCGCGCCCGACGATGTTGACGTGCTCCACCGGGAAGCCGGCGTCGGAGAGGGCGTCGACGGCGGCCTGCGCCTCGAGGTAGCCGTCGTGCGTGCTGATGGTCTGCGTGGTGCCGGTCGGCTGCGTGGTGATGTCCACTGTGTCCCCCTGATTATTAGTTGGTGTGCACCAACTATATTCGGGGTGTCGGCCCGGCTCCCACGAAAGCGGCCCCGGCCAGCGAACACCCAGAGAACACACAGACAGTCGAATTCATCCGTCGCGGGTGACCCGCCCGTCCCACCGCGGGCGGAGGCTGTGCGCATGAGCAGCGCGAGGAGTTCGACACACGCCCTGGGGTGGACCGACTGGGCGAGGTTCGCCGGGGTGATCCTCGTCGTCAACGGGATCTTCGGCCTGGTGCAGGGCCTGGCCGCCCTGCTCGGCCCCGACGCCTACTTCGCGGAGGTGCGCGGGGAGCTGCTGGTCTTCGACGTGGCGGGCTGGGGCTGGTGGACGGTCGCCATCGGCGCCCTCACCCTCCTCACCGGGCTCGCGCTGCTGAACGGGGCGCTCTGGGCGCGCATCGTCGCCGTCGTGCTCGCGGTCCTCGGCTGCATCGTGCAGATGATCCTCGTGCCGGTGCAGCCGTGGTGGTCGTTCATCATCATCGCCGTCAACCTGCTGATCATCTACGCGATCGTCGGCCACGGCCGCGAGCTGCGCCCGACGACCTAGCGCGGGCGCTCCTGCTCGGGCAGGATCACGAGGTCGAGGTAGCTGCCGAGGATCGCCACCACGTCGATCTCGTCGGGCGCATACAGCCACTGCAGCTGCAGGCCGTCCCACAGGGCGACGAGAGCGGATGCGGCCACCGCCGGATCGACGCCGGGCCGCAGCCTGCCCCGCTCCGCCAGTTCGGCGAAGCCCGCGGCGTAGTCGCCGCGCAGCGCGGTGAAGCGGTCGACGAAGAACTCCCGCCCCGGGTGGTCGGCGGTGAGCGACTCCGCGCTGAGGATCGTGTACAGCTCGATCATGCCGGGGTGCGTCTCGTTGAAGGCGGCCTGGCGCAGCACGCTCTCCACCATCGTCTCGTCGGGCGGCGGCGGGGAGCCGTCGCGGGCGACCGAGTCGCGGCGGTTGAGCACGGCCAGCAGCAGGTGGCTCTTCGTCGGGAAGTAGTGCAGCAGGCTGGTCTGGCTCATCCCCACCGTGTTGGCGACCTCCTGCAGGGATCCGCCCTGGTAGCCGCGCGAGACGAAGACCGCGTAGGCGGCGTCGACGATGGTGCGGCGGCGTTCCGTGGATTTCGCGTAGGGTCCTCGACGGCCGACGCCGGTCGGGGAGTTGGTCATGGCGGCAGCGTACCGCACATCCCGGATGAAATTCGAGTGGTCACTCGAGTTCTGTGTTAGCGTCTGTGAACCGGTGTCACTCCGGTGCGCAGTGCTCCTACGGCGCCGCGCAAACCTGTACGCCACACAACGAAGTGAGGTCACATGTCACCCCTGACCCGACGACAACTACTCACCGCGGGGCTCAGCACCGCCGCGATCGCGATGCTGGCCGGATGCGCCACACCGGGCACGACCTCGGTCAACAGCGCGCCGGTGATCGCCGCGGCCGGCACCGAGAAGGTCAAGCTGCAGTACTGGGCCTGGCTCAAGGATCTGCAGAAGGTAGCGGATGTCTGGAACGCCAGCCACCCGAATATCGAGGTCGAGGCGGTCTGGATCCCCGGCGGCAACGCGGGCGGGTACCAGAAGCTGTACTCCGCGCTCGCGGCGGGCGGCGGGCCGGACATCGGCCAGGTCGAGATGCGCTCCATCCCCGAGTTCATGCTCGTCAACGGGCTGGTCGACCTCAGCCGCTACGGCGCGGACGAGTACGCGCACCTCTATGACGAGACGCTGTGGAACCAGGTGAGCTACACCGGCGGCGTCTACGGGATCCCGCAGGACTCCGGCCCCATGGCGTACTTCTACCAGCCGGAGGTCATGGACCAGATCGGCGCTGGCGTGCCGACCACCTGGGACGAGTGGGCGGCGATCGGCGCGGAGCTGCGCGCCAACGACGTCTACATCGACTGCTTCCCCCTCGCAGACGCCTCGGTGTTCGCCGCCTTCGCCACGCAGGCGGGGGCCACCTGGCTGACGGCGGAGGAGGACGGCTGGGTCATCGACATGACCGACGACGCCACCATGGAGGTCGCGCGCTTCTTCGACAAGGCGATCGACGACGACGTGGTGCAGACCGGCTACGGCGCCTACTCCCCCGCCTGGTTCGCCGCGGCGGCCAAGGGCTCCATCGCCTCGGTGGTCACGGCCAGCTGGGGGGACGCGCTCATCGAGGGCGTCAGCGGGGGCTCCGGCAAGTGGAAGGTGGCGCCGATGCCCACCTGGAACGACACCGGCTTCGGCTCGACCTACCTCGGCGGCTCGACCGCCGCGGTCTTCGCCAGCAGCAAGCACCCCAAGGAGGCGCTCGAGTTCGCCGTGTGGATGACGACCTCGCAGGAGGGCATCGACGCGATGATCGCCAACAGCGGCATCGGCTGGTCGCCGGCCACCGACTTCATCGGCACCACCCGCGCCAAGCCCTCCGAGTTCTTCAGCGGCGAGAACTACAACGAGGACGTCTTCGTGCCCGCCGTCAAGCAGCAGAACGCCGACTGGTCGTGGTGGCCCATCACCCAGCAGTCCTTCAACATCCTCAGCGACGGCTTCCGCCGCAAGGCGTCTGGCACCAGCCTGGTGGACTCGGTCGCCCAGTCGGAGAAGCAGATCATCACCGCGTTCCAGAACAAGGGCCTGAGCATCAGGAAGGCGAGCGCATGACCGCCCCCGCCACCACGCGGCGGCGCGGCGGCCGCGTCAGCGCCACCAGCCGGGCGCCCTGGATCATGCTCGCCCCGTTCCTCGCCCTGTTCCTGCTCACCTTCATCATCCCGATCTTCATCGCTATCGGGTCGAGCTTCACCAAGGTCACCCGCAGCGGGCTCTTCGGCGAGGCCGGTGTGACCAGCGAGTTCGCCGGCTTCAGCAACTACGCCCTCGCCCTCGCCGACGGCAACTTCGTGGCGTCGATCGGGCGCATGTTCCTCTTCGGCATCGTGCAGGTGCCCCTGATGATCGCCCTGTGCACCGTGCTCGCGCTGATGCTCGAGTCGGCGTCGGCTCGCTTCCCCGGCTTCTTCCGGGCGGCGTACTTCCTGCCCTACGGCGTGCCCGGCGTGATCGCCACCATCCTCTGGTCGTTCCTCTACGTGCCCGGCCTCTCCCCGCTGTTCGACATCGCTGCGGTCTTCGGCGTCACCCCCGACTTCCTCGGTGCCAACACGGTGCTCTGGTCGATCGCGAACATCGTCACCTGGAGCTACACCGGCTACAACATGCTGATCATCGTCGCCCAGCTCAAGGCGATCCCGGTCGAGGTCTACGAGGCCGCGAAGGTCGACGGTGCGTCCACCTTCCGGGTCGCGACGAGCATCCAGCTCCCGCTGATCCGCCCGGCGCTGCTGCTCACCACCGTCTTCTCGATCATCGGCACCCTGCAGCTGTTCGCCGAGGCGCAGGTGCTCAAGACGGTGGCCCCGGCGATCGACAGCCAGTACACGCCCAACCTCAGCGCCTACACGACGGCGTTCGCCTACAACGACTACAACGTCGCGGCCGCCCAGGCCGTCCTGATCGCGCTCGTCGCCTTCGCCCTCTCCTTCGCCTTCCTCAAACTGACGAACAGGAAGCAGTCATGACCGCCACCTCGACGAAGACGTCGCCCCGAGCAGGCTCCGAAGCGGATGGGCGCCGCCGCCGGGCCCCCGGAATCCGACGGCCCCGCACCTCCGCATCCGCCATCATCGTCACCGCGGTGCTCGCCATCGTCGCCGTGTACTTCCTGGTGCCGGTGTACTGGGTCGTCGTGGCCGCCACCAAGACCACCTCCGACCTGTTCAGCACCTACGGCTTCTGGTTCGCCCCCACCTTCGCGCTCTGGGACAACCTCACCCAGGTGCTCACCTACGACGGCGGCATCTTCATCCGCTGGTTCCTCAACTCGATCCTCTACGCCGGCGTCGGCGCCCTGCTCGCCACCTACCTCGCCGCGGCGGGAGGCTACGCGCTGGCGAAGTACGACTTCAAGGGCCGCAACTTCGTGTTCGGCGTGATCCTCGGCGGTGTGCTCGTGCCTGGCACAGCCACCGCGCTGCCGCTGTTCCTGCTCTTCAGCCAGATGGGCATCGCGAACACCTACTGGAGCGTGCTGATCCCCTCGCTCGTCTCGCCGTTCGGGCTGTTCCTCTGCCGGATCTACGCGCAGGCCACGGTCGACACCTCGCTGATCGAGGCCGCACGCATCGACGGCGCGAGCGAGCTGCGGATCTTCCACACGGTGGGGCTCAAGATCCTCACGCCCGCGCTGGTGACGGTGTTCCTGTTCCAGCTCGTGGGCATCTGGAACAACTTCTTCCTGCCGCTGGTGATGCTCTCCGACACCGACCTCTACCCGATCACGCTCGGTCTCAACAACTGGCTCAGCCAGGTCGACCGTCTCCCCGAGTTCTACGAGCTCACCACCGGCGGAGTGCTCCTCTCCGTCATCCCCCTCGGCATCGCCATGGTTGTGCTCCAGCGCTTCTGGCGAGGCGGACTCACCGAAGGATCAGTCAAGTAGTGACATTCGCAGCAACCACCCCCTCCACCGACGGCTACCTGAACGACAGGGGGCCCGGCTCCGGCCGTCGCTCCCCCGCCCGCTCCTGGCTGGCGAGCGACGCCCCGACGGTCTCGCTCGCCGGCGACTGGCGGTTCCGCCTGCTGGCCGGCGCCCCCGGGACGCCGGGCGCCGCCGGCGTGCTGCCGGAGGGCGAGGGCGTCGACGATGTCGCCTCGCCCGGCTACGACGACGCGGGCTGGGACACCATGCCGGTGCCGTCGCACTGGGTGCTCGGGCACGACGGCCGCTACGGGTCGCCGATCTACACGAACGTGCAGTTCCCGTTCCCGACCGAGCCGCCCTTCGTGCCCGACGCGAACCCGACAGGCGACTACCGCCGCACCATCGAGCTGGCCGACGGCTTCGCCGGGGCGGAGCGGGTGCTGCTGCGCTTCGACGGTGTGGAGTCGATGTACCGGGTGTGGGTGAACGGCGAGCTCGTGGGCACGGGCGTCGGCAGCCGGCTCGCGCAGGAGTTCGACGTGACCGGCGTCGTGCGCGCCGGCGAGAACCTCGTGGTGGTGCGCGTGCACCAGTGGTCCGCGGCGAGCTACCTCGAGGACCAGGACCAGTGGTGGATGCCGGGGATCTTCCGCGAGGTCAGCCTGCAGGCGCGGCCGGCCGGCGGCATCGACGACGTCTGGCTGCGCACGGCCTACAGCGGGGCGGATGCGACGGGGGCCGGTTCGATCGACCCCGAGGTCGTGGCATCCGCTGCATCGTTCCCGATCACCCTCACCGTCGCCGAGCTCGGCGTCGACGTCACCTGGGCGACGCCCGACGACGTCGCGCCCGTGGACATCGCGAGCGTCGAGCCGTGGTCGGCCGAGACCCCGCGGCTGTACGCCGCGACCGTGGCCAGCGCCACCGAGACGGTGTCGCTGAGGCTCGGCTTCCGCACCGTGCGCATCGACGGCGACCGCTTCCTGGTCAACGGCCGCCGCGTCGTCTTCCACGGGGTGAACCGGCACGAGGTGCACCCCGACCGCGGGCGGGTCTTCGACGAGGCGGACGCCCGCGAGGACCTCGCGCTGATGAAGCGGTTCAACGTGAACGCCATCCGCACCAGCCACTACCCGCCGCACCCGCGGCTGCTCGACCTCGCAGACGAGCTCGGCTTCTGGGTCGTGCTCGAGTGCGACTACGAGACGCACGGCTTCGAGCGGCACGACTGGGCGGACAACCCGAGCGACGACCCGGCCTGGCACGACGCCCTGCTCGACCGCATGGAGCGCACCCTCGAGCGCGACAAGAACCACGCCTCGATCGTGATGTGGTCGCTCGGCAACGAGGCGGGCACCGGCGCGAACCTCGCCGCGATGGCCGCCTGGGTGCACGCCCGCGACGCCTCCCGCCCCGTGCACTACGAGGGCGACTACACCGGCGCGTACACCGACGTCTACTCGCGCATGTACTCCTCCGTGCCCGAGACCGAGTCCATCGGCCGCGACGGCTCCGGCTCGCTGCTGCTCGGCTGCTCGTCCGCCGAGTCGGCCCGCCAGCGCACCAAGCCGTTCATCCTCTGCGAGTACATCCACGCGATGGGCAACGGCCCCGGCGCGATCGACCAGTACGAGGACCTCGTGGACCGCTACCCGCGGCTGCACGGCGGATTCGTCTGGGAGTGGCGCGACCACGGCATCCGCACCCGCGCCGCCGACGGCACCGAGTTCTTCGGCTACGGCGGCGACTTCGGCGAGGTGGTGCACGACGGCAACTTCGTGATGGACGGCATGGTGCTCTCCGACTCCACGCCGAGCCCCGGCCTGTTCGAGTACAAGCAGGTCGTCGCGCCGATCCGCCTCGGCTTCGATGCAGACGGCCGCGCCACCGTCGCCAACCTGCGGCACTCCGCCGACACACGCGACATCGTCCTCCGCTGGCGGCTCGAGCGCGACGGCGTCGTCGCCGATTCGGGCGAAGCGGATGTCCGCGGTGCGGACGGCGGGCACCTCGCCGCCGGCGAGACGGTCGCCGTCGACCTCCCGACCCCGGTGATCGGGCCGGGTGCCGAGAGCTGGCTCACCCTCGAGGCCGTGCTGCGCGACGCCACGGCGTGGGCGGACGCCGGGCACGTGGTGTCCTCGGCGCAGACCGACCTCACCGCGGCCGCCGTCCGCCGCCCGGGGCCGCGGCCGACCGCGCCCACCGGCGACGCCGTGCCCGCACGGCTCGAGCTCGGTCCCGCCGTGTTCGAGCACGGGCGCCTCGCCCTGCTGGCCGGCGCGCGCGTGGCCGGACCGCGGCTCGAGCTGTGGCGCGCCCCCACCGACAACGACCGCGGAAGCGGGCGCGGCTCCTACGACCTGGCCGACCCGTGGCTGGACAACGGCGACGGCGTTCCCGCGCCCGACTCGGCGACCACCTGGCTCGCCGCCGGGCTCGACCGGCTCGGCGGCCGGGTGCTCTCGGTGCGCAGCACCGCCGACGGCGTGACCGTGCGCACCCGCTACGCACCCGCCGACTCCCCCGAGGCCGTCGACGTGACCGAGGCCTGGCAGCTGGTGGCCGGCGAGCTGCGGCTGCGGGCCGACATCGTGCCCACCGCGGGCTGGGACATCGTCTGGCCGCGCGTCGGACTGCGCTTCGACCTGCCCGGCGACGTCGACCATGCGTCGTGGTTCGGCACCGGACCGCTCGAGTCGTACCCCGACAGCCGGCACGCCGCGCTCGTCGGGCGCTACGCGGCGACGATCGACGAGCTTTCCGTGCCCTACGCGCGGCCGCAGGAGAGCGGGCACCGCAGCGACCTGCGCAGCCTCGAGCTGGGCTCCGGCGACGGGCCGTGGCTGCGGATCGACGCGGAGGCCGACACCGCCGGCCGCCGTCCCGGATTCACCCTCGCCCGCCACACCGCCCAGCAGGTCGCGGTCGCCGCGCACCCGCACGAGCTCCCGGCCACCGGGAGCAGCTACCTCTACATCGACGCCGCGCAGCACGGCCTCGGCTCGCGCGCCTGCGGGCCGGACGTCTGGCCCGACTTCGCCCTGCGCCCGCAGGCGCGCACGGTGGCCCTCACCTTCCGGGCCCTCCGGTAGCGTTTCCACACCCCGTCCCATCACCACGCAAGGAGCACACGACATGACCAGTCCCTCGGTTCAGCTGTACAGCATCCGCAACGCCGTCGAGCACGACATCCAGCTCGCGCTCGACCGCCTGGCCGCGATCGGCTTCACCCAGGTGGAGCCCTACGGCTTCGACTCCCGCACCGCCGACCTCAAGAAGGCCCTGGCGGCCTCGGGACTGAGCGCCCCCTCGGCGCACGCCCCGGTGATCGACGTCGCCGACCCGCAGCGCGTGTTCGACGCCGCGGCCGAGCTCGGCATCGCCACCGTGATCGACCCCTTCATCCCGAGCGACCGCTGGCAGAGCGCGGATGACGCGGCCGCGATCGCCGAGCGCGTGAACGAGCTCGCGGAGCTCGCCGCCGGCAGCGGACTTGCCTTCGGCTACCACAACCACCAGTGGGAGTTCGCGAACACGGTCGACGGGCGGCCGGTCTACGAGCTGTTCGTCGAGCAGCTCAGCGACAGGGTCGTGCTCGAGGTGGACACCTTCTGGGCGACCGTCGCGGGCGCCGACGCCCCCGCGGTGCTCACGGCGCTCGGCGACCGCGTGAAGTTCCTCCACATCAAGGACGGCACCGTCTCCGGCGACATCGCCACGGCGCTGCCCAGCTCGGAGAGCGCGCTCGAGGTGCCGGACGCCCTCGCCGCAGCGTTCAAGAACCAGGTGCCGGCGGGCGCCGGCGACGTGGACGTGGTCTCCATCCTGCGCGCGGCCCCGCACGCGCTGCGCGTGATCGAGTTCGACGACTACGCGGGCGACGTCTTCGACGGCATCGCCCAGTCGTTCGCCTGGCTGCAGGAGAACGACAAGTGAGCCGCACCGCAGTCGGGGTCGGCGTCATCGGCGCCGGGGTCATCTCCGACATGTACCTCGAGAACATGACCCGCTTCCCCGACCTGGAGGTGCTGTTCGTCGCCGACCTCGACGCCGACCGGGCGCGCATCCAGGCCGAGGCCTACGGGATCGCCGGGCACGGCACGGTCGCCGAGCTGCTCGCGATCGACGAGATCGAGATCGTGGTGAACCTCACGATCCCCGCCGCCCACACGCTGGTCGGCCACCAGATCGTGGCCGCCGGCAAGCACGTCTGGAGCGAGAAGCCGCTGGCCCTCGACCACGCCTCGGGCGCCGAGCTGCTCGCGGCGGCGGCCGCCGCGGGCGTGCGCGTGGCCTGCGCGCCCGACACCGTCCTCGGCGCCGGCATCCAGACCGCGATGCGCGCCATCGCCCGGGGCGACATCGGGCAGCCGCTCACCGCGACGACGCTGTTCCACGTGCCGGGGCCGGAGCTCTGGCACCCGAACCCCTCCTTCCTCTTCGCGCACGGCGCAGGCCCGCTGTTCGACATGGGCCCGTACTACGTCACCACGCTGGTGCACGCCTTCGGCGCGGCGAGCAGGGTGAGCGCGGTGTCGTCGACGTCGGTCGAAACCCGCACCATCCAGAGCGGCCCGAAGGCCGGCGAGTCCTTCGGCGTCGAGGTGCCGACCCACCACGCCGCGCTCATCTCCTTCGAGGGCGGGCAGTCGGCGCAGTCCACCTTCTCCTTCCAGAACGCGCTCCCCCGCACGGGCTTCGTCGAGATCAGCGGCACCGAGGGCACGATCGTGCTCCCCGACCCGAACATGTTCGAGGGCGACTCCACGCTCTGGCAGTACGGCTCGGAGACGCCGACGACGATCCCCGCGGTCGGCTCCGTCTACGGGCGGGGCTCGGGCGTGCTCGACCTCGCCCGCGCCATCCGCAGCGGCGGCGAGGAGCACGCGAGCGGGGCGGTCGCCGCCCACGTGCTCGACGTGCTGCTCGCGATCTCCCAGGCCGCCGAGCAGGGTGCACCGGTCGACGTCGACTCGACGATCGAGAAGCCGGTGCCGGTGAACGAGAGCTGGAACCCGGCCGAGGCCACTCTGTAGCGCCGGGACGACCGGGCCCCGCACGATTCGTGCGGGGCCCTTCGTCTCTCCGCGGCATCCGCTCGACAATGTTCACGCTGTCTACATAGACTGGCCCGGATCGGAGGATCCCATGGCCAGCGCAGACGCCGTCGCACACCAGCCGCCGCCCGGCGGGGCGCGCACCTTCGCCCAGGTGCTCGTGAACACGGCGGTGGCGAACGTCACCACCAGCTTCCTCTGGTTCGCCCTCACCTTCTGGGTGTACCTGGAGACGCGCTCGGTGCTCGCCACCGGCATCATCGGCGGCGCCTACATGCTGCTCGTGGCCCTGTGCTCGATGGCGTTCGGCACCATCGTCGACCGGCACCGCAAGCACCAGGTGATGGTCTTCGCCGGGGCCGTGACCCTGGTCTCGTTCGGCATCGCGCTCGCGTTCTACGCGGCCTTCCCGGAGTCGGCGCTGCTCGACCTCGGCGGCCCGATGTTCTGGCTGTTCAGCGGGATCATCCTCTTCGGCGCCGTCGTGGAGAACATGCGCAACATCGCGCTGTCGACCGTGGTGACGCTGCTGATCCCGGTCGAGCGGCACGCCAACGCCAACGGCCTCGTCGGCACCGTGCAGGGCCTCTCCTTCATGGTCACCAGCGTGTTCAGCGGGCTCGCGATCGGGCTGCTCGGCATGGGCTGGACCCTGATCATCGCCATCGCGCTCTCGGCCGCGGCGCTCGCGCACCTGCTCTTCCTGCGCATCCCGGAGCAGAAGCCGCAGCACGACGGCGGGAAGCGCCCGCTGATCGACCTCCGCGGCAGCATCACCGCGGTGCGCGCGGCGACCGGGCTGTTCGCGCTGATCGTCTTCTCCACCTTCAACAACCTCATCGGCGGCGTCTACATGGCGCTGATGGACCCCTACGGGCTCGAGCTCTTCCCGGTCGAGTGGTGGGGCGTGGTGCTGGGCGTCACCTCCACCGGCTTCATCGTCGGCGGTCTGCTGGTGGCCAGGTTCGGCCTCGGACGCAACCCGATCCGCACCCTGCTGCTGCTCGTCGTGCTGATGGGTGTTCTCGGCGCCCTGTTCACGATCCGCGACTGGTGGTGGATCTACGTCGTGGGCATCTGGCTCTACATGACGCTGATCCCGGCGGTCGAGGCGGCCGAGCAGACCGTGATCCAGAAGGTGGTGCCCTTCCGCACGCAGGGGCGCGTGTTCGGCTTCGCCGCCGCCTTCGAGTCGGCGGCCGCCCCGGTCACCGCGTTCCTGATCGCGCCGATCGCCGAGTTCGCGATCATCCCGTACATGGAGTCGGATGCCGGGCGCTCGGCCTTCGGCTGGCTGCTCGGCGACGGCGAGGCCCGCGGCATCGCGCTCGTCTTCCTGGTTGCCGGCATCGTCATGGTGCTCGCCGCCGCGGCGGCGTTCCTCACCCGCTCGTACCGGGTGATCTCCGCCCAGTACCTGGCGTCGGACGAGACAGACGAAGCGGATGCGACGGCCGAGGTCGACGAGGCCGCGGACCTGCGCTGAGGGCCGGCCCGCGTCATCCGCTCAACGCCACCGTGGGAGGCGTGCGTGCCGCCCGGATCGCGGGGCAGAGCCCGGCGACGGCGCCGATCACGATGGTGGCGCCGACGGCCGCCGCGACGAGGAGCGGCGGGATGACGGTCACCCAGCCGTTGAGCCCGGCGACGGCGATGCTGACGCCGGATCCCAGCCCGGCGCCCGCGATGCCGCCCATCGCCGAGAGCAGCAGCGCCTCGGTGAGGAACTGCGCGCGGATGTGCCCGCGCGTCGCCCCGAGCGCCCGCCGGAGCCCGATCTCGCGCCGGCGCTCCAGCACCGAGATGATCATCGTGTTGGCCACTCCGATACCGCCGACGAGCAGCGAGATGGACCCGAGCGCGAGCAGCAGGCCCGTGAAGACCTCGTCGACCGCGGCCCGGGCGGCGAGCGCATCGGAGGGTCGGGAGACCTCGATGTCGGACGGCTCGGGCGGCTGGACCGACGCGGGCAGCAGGTCGCGCACGGTGATCACGGCCTCGTCCTCCGACCGCTGGTACACGCGGGTCGGGTTCGCACCGAAGTCGTACTCGGCGCGGGCCACCGGCATGCCGACGATCGCGGAGGTGTCGAGCTCCGGCGCGAGCGCGACCGGCTTCAGCACGCCGACCACCGTGGTGTTCCGGCCGTCGAGCCAGACCAGTCCGCCGGCCTCCCGCACGCCGAGACGCTGGGCGGCCGTCGCGCCGAGCACGGTGGTGGGCAGCGTGGCCGTCGCCGGGTTGAGCCACCGTCCCGACTCCAGCTCGGCGCCGACCACGCCGGGCAGGTCGAGTTCGCTCGCGGTGACGGTCAGTCCGCCGGTGCGTCCGGCGTCCACGAGGGAGTTGGCGTAGACGTGGGTGTCAGGCAGGTCGGCGGTGGCGCTCGCCGCGACGACCCCGGTGATGCGTTCGATGCGGGCCGCGGCATCCGCGGGGAGGGGCAGCGGCGGGGCGCCGCCCGAGTTGACGGCGGCTGTGACGACCAGCAGGTTCGTGCCGAGCTCGGCGAGCTGCGAGTCCAGGCGCTCCCTGCTCGAGGTGGAGATGCCGACCACCGCGACCATCGCGGCGATGCCGATCGCGATGCCGAGGGCGGAGAGCACCGCCCGCATCGGCCGGGCGCGCAGGCCGGTGGAGCCGACGTACGCGAGGTCGGCGGCCCTCAGCCGCGAGGGTGCAGCGGGACGGTTCATGCGGTGGCCTCCCGGCGCTCGGCGGAGTCGGCGACGATGACGCCGTCGGATATGGAGACGCGGCGCGGCAGCAGCTCGGCCAGTCCGGCGTCGTGGGTGATGACGACCACGGTCGTGCCCTCCGCGTTGAGCTCGTGCAGCAGGCGCACGATGCTCTCGCCGGAGGCGGTGTCGAGGTTGCCGGTGGGTTCGTCGGCCAGCAGCAGGGGCGGGTCGCCGATGACGGCGCGCGCGATCGCGACCCGCTGGCGCTCGCCCCCGGAGAGCTGGCCGGGTGCGTGGTCGAGCCGGTGCCCCAGCCCGACGCGGGCGAGGGCGCGTCGGGCGCGGAGACGGCGCTCCCGGCGCGGGACCCCGGAGTAGAGCAGACCGTCGGCGACGTTGTCCACCGCGTCGACGCCGTCGCGCAGATGGAACTGCTGGAAGACGAAGCCGATGCGGTGGGCGCGCAGGGCCGACAGCGCGGAGTCCCCGAGCCGGTTCACGTTGACCCCGTCGATGTAGGCGTCGCCGGAGCTGGGGCGGTCGAGCGTTCCCAGCACGTTCAGCAGGGTGGACTTGCCGGATCCGCTCGGCCCGACGATGGCGACGAACTCCCCGTGGTCCACGGTGAGGTCGACCCCGGCGAGCGCGTGCACCGGCGGCGAGCCGTAGCTGCGGGTCACCCGGTCCAAGCGGATGAGGGCGGTCACGACTCCGGCACCACGACCGGCATCCCCTCGCTGACGCCCGCACCGCTGACCTGCACCCGCCCGGACGCGAAGGCGCCGACGGTGACGGGGATCCGGCGGACGACCGCGTCGTCGCTGCTGCCCGGCGTCTCGATCGCGAAGCTGCTGGCATCGATGGCGACGAGCGCCTCGACCGGCACGGTGAGCACCCCCTCGGCCAGCGTGCTCGAGAACTGCACAGTCACGCTCGCCCGCGAGAACGCGCCGACGGCCGCCTGGTCGGCGAGGGTCACCGTGACCGGCACCACGAAGGTCCCCTCCGCGGCTGCGTCGTCCCGTGCCGCGCGCTCGAGCGGGTCGCCGACGGCGGCGATCGATCCCGCGGTGGTCGTTCCGTCGGGCAGGGTGATGCCCACCTGGCCGCCCACGACCGCCAGCTGCTGGTCGGCCAGCCGCAGGTCGAGGTCGACGATCTTGTCGGTCGCCGACACCCGGTAGATCTCCGTTCCGGCGGCGACCTCGGCGCCGAGCGCGGCGGTGACGCTCGCGACCCGGAGGTCGTGATCGGCGAACAGCACGGCGGTGCGGTCGAACGTGCCGGTGCGCTCCACCCCGAGGCTCTTCTGCCACGAGCTGATCGCGGTCGCGGTCGCCGCGGTGAAGGTGGCGTCCGCGGTCCCGCGGAACACCCCGAGTGCGAGCAGATTCTGCTCGAGCTGGCGCACGTCCTCGCCGGGCGTCATGCCGGCCTCGAAGGCCCGCCATGCCGGCAGCGCCCCCCGCAGCAGAACCACGGGCCGGTCGTTGATCCGGTACAGGGTGCCGCCGGGCGCGATGACCGACCCGGCCGCGGCCAGCGCGGTGACGATGCCGCCCGGGGCGGCCGCGAGCGGCGCCTCCCGCGAGAAGTGCAGGGTGGCCTGCGCGTTCGTCGCCGAGACCATGGTGCCGGTCGTCACCGGCACGGTCTGGAGTTCGGCGGCCGCCGCCACGGCCGGAGCGGGTGGAGCGGGGGTGAGGACGATCACGGCGGCGGCCGCCGCTGTGATCGCCAGTGCTGCCGCGGTGATGACGGCGGCCCTGCGCCGCCACCGCCTTCGAGACGGGGCGTCCGACGCGGTAGACGGACGGAGATCCGCGGGGAACATGGACGGGGTCATAGCGACGCTCTTCCTGGCTGTGGGTGGGCGGGGACCGTGGGGGCCGCGACTAGTACTGGCACTTCTCGAAATGCTCCTCGGTGACCTCGGCGGGGATGAATCCGGGGTCGTCCGCCGTCGGCTCCTGGATCTCGTAGCCCAGCTCGCGGAGACATGTCGCCCTGGCCAGATTGAGCGCGAGCTCCTCGGGCGAGGCGGTCACCCCCGCGGAGGAGGGCGGGTCGCCGATCTCCTCCGCGCAGGCCGGGTACGCAGCCTGGAGCTCGGGGCTGTTCTCGGTGATACCCGTGCCGGGGAGCGGGTCCTTCACGTCGAAGCCCTTGTCGCGGAAGCACTGGGCGAGCTCGAGGTCGTACGCGTCGCGCGCCGCGTCGAGCTCGGCCGAGGTGGTCGGCTGACCGTCGTCGGGACCGTCGCCGGTGTCCGTTCCTCCCGGCATGCATCCGGCGAGCGCGAGCAGCAGAGCGGGTGTAGCGAGCAGGGCGAGCAGCCGGGAACGTCGGTTGCGCGTGATGGTGGTGGTCATGGTTCTCTCCTTGGCGGGTGTGGTGGTGCGGGGTCACTCGGTGGCGTCGGTCTTCTGCACCGGGCAGCTGCCGTCCGGCTCCGTGGCGAGCTCGAAGTGCCACATCTCGTTCGTGTAGGTCTGGCAGAGGCCGTAGTCGGAGCCGTGCTGGCTCAGCCAGCTGTTCGCGTCGGTGTAGCCGATGTCGATGCCGTCGCCGGTGACGTGACTGGACAGCTCCGGGGTGTTCACCCACTTGCGGGCCTCCTCGCGGCTCCCGTAGGTGAGAGTCGCGTCGTCGAGCAGCAGCTGCTGGTACGCCGCGCTCCTCCAGCCGGAGGTGACGACGAAGTCGAAGCCGTCGGCGACGGCATCGGTCGCGGCGGCCTGCACGGCGGCGCGCAGTTCCGGGTCGAGCTTCGCGATGGCAGGCAGATGCTCGTCGAAGGGCGACACGGAGTCGCCGACGCCGACGTAGCCGTTCTCGACCGTGCGCACGTCGTGGGACGGGGCGGATGCGAGGTTCGTCACGGCGGCGGGCAGCGAGGTGCCGCCGGCCGTCGCGCAGGCGGCGAGCCCCAGGCCGAGCACAACGACGAGCACGGTCGCGGCGATGATGCCGCGCACTCCGCGGCGGCGAGCTGGGTGGGTCATGGTCGTCCTTTCGGCCGGCGGTGCGCCGGGGTCTGGCACCCACTCCACCAACAGCGCGGTTAAGGCGGCGTTGCGCGTTCACCAGACATTTCTGCAACACGGCCCCTGCCTAGACTGGGGCTCCCCAACCGAACGCCGAGGAGGCGGGCATGCGCGTGCTGATCGTCGAAGACGAGGTGTTCCTCGCCGAGGCCCTGCAGGCCGGCCTCCGCCACGAGTCCATCGCCGCAGACGTCGCCCTCGACGGCGACGACGCCCTCGAGCGGGTGGCGGTCAACGACTACGACGTGGTCGTGCTCGACCGCGACCTTCCAGGCACCCACGGCGACGAGGTCTGCGCCACGATCGTCCGCGACCACCCGGGGGTGCGCGTGCTGATGCTCACCGCGGCGAGCCGGCTGAACGACAAGGTCGCCGGCTTCGAGCTGGGCGCCGACGACTACCTCACCAAGCCCTTCGCTCTCGAGGAGCTGATCGTCCGGCTGCACGCGCTCGCCAGGCGCCCGACCGCCGTCTCGCCGCCCGTGCTCGAGTTCGCCGACCTGCGGCTCGATCCCTTCCGCCAGGAGGTGTACCGCGCCGGCCGCTACCTCAAGCTGACGCGCAAGCAGTTCGCGGTGCTGCACCTGCTGATGCAGGCGCGCGGCGGGGTGGTGAGCGCGGAGACGATGCTGGAGAAGGCGTGGGACGAGAACGCCGACCCCTTCACCAGCGCGCCGCGGGTGACGATGTCGACACTGCGCAAGGCGCTCGGCGCACCCGACCTCATCACGACCGTCGCGGGGTCCGGCTACCGGCTGAGCGAGCCGGCACGGTGAGCACCGCACGACCCCGGATGCGCGTCAGCGCGCGCCTGCGGCTGACCCTGAGCTACGCGGTGTTCCTCGTGTCCGCCGGCGCCGTCGTTCTCGTCGCCGCGTTCGTGGTGCTGTACTACGTGCCGGACTATCCGCTGGCGCCGGCGATCCCCGGAGACAGTCCCGCCCTGCAGATCGGCTCCCGGGGCGACATCCTCAGAACGCTCCTCGCCGTGTCGGGGCTGGTGCTGGTCCTGCTCGCCGTGATCGGCCTCGTGGGCGGCTGGCTGCTCGCCGGCTGGATCCTCGCGCCGCTGCGCCGCATCACCGAGGCCGCCACCATCGCCGCGAGCGGCGACCTGCAGCACCGTATCGCCCTCGACGGCCGGGGCGACGAGTTCGGGCAGCTCGCCGACACCTTCGACCACATGATGGACCGCCTGCGCGACGCCTTCGAGGTGCAGGAGCGCTTCGCCGCCAACGCCTCGCACGAGCTGCGCACCCCGCTCGCGGTGACGGCGACGATGCTCGACGTCGCCCGCCGCGATCCCGAGGGGCAGGACTGGCCCGTGCTCGTCGAGCGGCTCCGGCTCACGAACGACCGCGCGATCGGGCTCACCGAGGCGCTGCTGCGTCTGGCCGACGCCAACGCGATCACCGCTGTCGCGGCATCCGTCGACCTCGCCGTGATCGCGGGCGATTCCCTCGACGAGTACGCCGAGGCGGCCGGGACAGCGGATGTCGCGATCACCGCGCACCTCGTCGAGGCCCGGGTGCACGGCGACGCCGGCCTGCTCGCGCAGCTGGTCGGCAACCTGGTGCACAACGCGATCCGCCACGGCGGCAGCCCCGGCGCCGCGACCGTCAGCACACGCCTCGACCCCGAGCGCGGTGTGGCGGTGCTGCGCGTGGAGAGCAGCGGCGACGTGATCTCCGCGGAGACGGCTTCGCGGCTGGCCGAGCCGTTCCTCCGGGGCGCCGGGCGTGTGTCTGCCGGCGGAACGCGCGGCTACGGCCTCGGCCTCGCGCTCGTCGCGCGCATCGCCCAGGTGCACGGCGGCACCCTCGCCCTCGTGCCCCGGGCGGAGGGCGGGCTCGTCGTCACGGTCGAGCTTCCGGTCTAGCCCGCGCCGTCGGCGGCGCTAGGCGGCCAGGTGGAAGGTGCTCGCGAAGCGGTCGAGCAGTGCGTCCCGCCCGTGCAGCACCTCCACCACGCCTGTGGAGATCGCGCTCCGCGGAGCGAGCTCGCCGGAGATGAGACGACGGATGCCGGGGCCGGCCGCGAACGCGAGGTCGGCGGGCCCGTTGCCGCGCGACACGTCGAGGGCGCTGCCGTCCACCCGGATCAGCAGCTCGGCACCGCCGAAGCGCGCCGCGTAGGAGGTGGTCGGCAGCGTCGCCGCGACCAGCGGGCGGAAGGCGGTGCGCAGGGACATCGTCATCGAGTCCGGGGTGACCACCTGCTCCTCGCGCGGCTCGCCGAGGGCCTTGAAGCCCCAGGCCCCGAGCGCGAGCACCACCGGCTCGAGCTCGCGGCCGTAGGGCGTCAACTCGTAGACGATGACGCGGGATCGCGGCATCCGCCTGAGAAGTCCCGCAGCCTGCAGCTCCTTGAGTCGCGCCGCCAGGATGTTGCTCGGGATGCGCGGAAGGCCCGCCGCGAGCTCGCCGTAGCGGCGCGGCCCGACGAGCAGGTCGCGCACGATGAGCATCGACCAGCGCTCGCCCACGAGCTCGAGGGCGCGCGTGACGCCGCAGTACTGCCCGTAGTCGCGCGCGGTCACTGCTCGGTCCTTCTTCTGTTCTCGGGGCTGCCGAGTCAGGCCTGCTGCTGGGCGAAGGCCTCGGGGCCCTGCTCGGCGGCGGCCGGGTCCATCCAGCCGAACTCGAGGAGGTTGCCGTCGGGGTCGGAGAGCTGCCGCTGGTACATGAAGCCGTAGTCGCTGGCGGGCCGCGATTCGGAGCCGCCGGCGGCGAGTCCGTCGGCAACGGTCGAGTCGACCGCCTCGCGCGTGTCGAGGAAGATCGCGGTCGAGACGGACGGGTTCTTCGCCGGGTCGCCGATCGGCAGGTCGGAGAAGGTCTGGAAGAACTCGCGCACGAGGATCATGAAGTAGCTGTGGCCGTCCTCCACCACGACGCAGGCCGCGTTGTGGTCGGTGAAGAGCGGGTTGATCGTGAATCCGAGTGCGGTGTAGAACGACTTCGCGCGTTCCAGGTCGGTCACCGGCAGGTTGACGAACATCTGGGCCATGGTCTTGTCCTTTCGAGGTGAGGTGGATCGTTGACGCCGACACTTGCAAATAACAAGCGAGGCCGTCAAGACCCCCCCGCTACTCGATTCGCGCGGGCACTCCCTCCGGGGCGGCGGATGCGGCGACCTCCCGGCTCCGGCGCGTCACCAGCCACGAGCCGCAGAGCACGAGCGCGAAGCCGACGACCGTCCAGACGGTCACCCGCTCGCCGAGCACGAGCACGCCCGCGAGGATGGCGACAGCCGGGTTGACGTAGGTGATCGTGGTGGCCTTGACCGGGCCGATCTCCGCGACGAGTCCGACCATCAGCAGGAAGGCGAGGGCGCTGCAGACCACCGCGAGCACGATGATCGAGACGGTGACCTCGGTCGACGGCCAGGCCGTCGGCCAGCTCCGCGTGAAGAGCACCACCGGGATGTAGACGAGGGCGGCGCCGGCCAGCGAGACCGCGACGACGCCGACGCCGGGGAGGTCGGGCATCCAGCGGGAGAGGATGGCGGGGCCGAGCGCGTAGCCGATCACCACGACGCCCATCTCGAGCACGCTGGGCAGGTCGGAGCCGCTCACGTCGAGCCCGACCAGGCCGGCGACCCCGAGCATGCCGACGGCGATGCCGATCCAGTTGGTTCCGGTCAGCCGCGAGGGACGGCCCATCGCGAAGGCGACCCCGACACCCGCGAGCGGCACGGCGGCGAGCAGCAGCCCAGCGGTCGAACTCGGCAGGCTGCGCTCGGCCGAGCTGAGGAAGTACCAGGGCAGCACGATCTCGACGATCGTGTAGGCGAGCATCGGCTTCCAGCGCCGCAGCACGGTCGCGACCTCGCGCCGGAACAGGGCGAGCGGCAGCAGGAGCAGCGCAGCGAGGCCCGACCGCGCGAGCACCACCATGGCCGGCTCGAGCTCGCCCACCGCCACCTTGATGAACAGGTACGGGATGCCCCAGGCGATCCCGAGTCCGATGAAGAGCAGCAGTCCGCGTCGAGTCACGACACCCATTCTGTCGCCGCGCACCGACGCTGTCGCGGCTGCGGGCCGCGCGGGCAGTCGATCGACGAAGAGTGGCAGTACCGCGCGGTCGGCAGCCGGCCTCGGCGGCCCGTCTCGGCGGCCCGCTTTCGGAAATTCAGGACTCTGCGCGCAGGCGGGCAGCGCATGCCGCGGAGTTCTGCGGCAGCGCCAGCACCTCGCACGCCGAAGTCCTGAATTTCCGATGGGGGTGGAGTCGTGACGACCGCGACGGCGCGACGAGCGGGGCGGCGTGACGACCGCGACCGCGACGACGGGGCGACCGCGGCGGCTACTCGCCGTTGTACTCGGCGTCGGTGATGTGCTCGGCCCAGGTGGTCGTGGCCGCGGCGTCCTCGCCGTTCTGCAGCATCGCGATGTGCTCCATGAACACGTCGGGGGCGGCCGCGTGCCAGTGCTCCTCGCCGGGCGGGGTGTAGAGGGTCTGGCCGGGGTGCACCTCCACGATCGAGCCGTCGCGGGTGCCGAAGCGGCCGACGCCCTGCGTCACCCGCAGGTACTGGCCGTGCTCGTGCGAGTGCCAGGCGGTGCGGGCGCCGGGGGCGAAGCGCACGGTGGCGACCACCATGGTCTGGTCGCTCTCGTGCGGCAGGGCGATCGGGTCGAGCCACACGTCGCCGGCGAACTGGGCGGGCGGGTTCTTCGAGGTGGGGGACGCGGGTTCGATGTTCACGGGGTTCCTCAGTTCTGTTCGGTGAAGAGCTTCTTGGCGACGCCCATGGCCGACATGCCCTTGGGCCAGCCGGCGTAGAGGGTCACGTGGGTGATCGCCTCGACGAGCTCCTCGCGGGTGACGCCGTTCTCCTCGGCGAGGGCGAGGTGCGAGCCGAGCTGCTCGGTGTTGCCGCCGGCGGTCAGCACGGCGACGGTGATGAGGCTGCGGTCGCGGGGCGAGAGCTCCGGCCGGTTCCAGACGTCGGCGAAGAGCATGTCGTCGGTGAGCTCGGCGAGCTTCGGTGCGAAGTCGCCGAACATCTCCCTGCCGCGTCCGACCTGCTTGGGGTTCTCGGTCATGGTGTTCCTTCCTATGCCTGTTATCTGATCTGTGCGAGGGCGTCCATAAAGCCCTCCGAGCATCCGCTCGAACCGGCGAGCCGGTCGATGGCGAGGCCGTCGACGCTGCGGCCGACGATCGCCTCGGGCAGGGCCGCGGCGAAGCGCTCCTGGTAGCCGAGCGAGGTGGCGTCCTCGGCGGGGGTGCTGATCTCCACCGCGGTGACGGTGCCGTCCTCGATGGAGAGGGTGACGTCGTGGTGGGAGGGCAGCGAGCCGTACCAGCCCGTGGCCGAGTACTCGCCGTCGCGGTAGACGGTCGCGTCGGACGACGTGGCGGATGGCGCGGCCCGCGGTGTGCCCGAGGGGGCGGCCGGATCGGGCACGGCGTCGCCGCTGCACGCGGTCAGCCCCGCCGCGGCGACCATCACCGCCGCTCCCACGGACACCCGGCTCGCCCGCATCACCGGCGCCGGGCCGCCGGCGCTAGCTCGGTGCTGCCGTAGCTGTTGTCGTCGGGGTTGATGGTGACACCCGGCGCGACGAGCTCGTCGATGCGGTCGAGCGTCTCGGTGCTCAGCGTCACATCGGCCGCCGAGAGCTGCGACTCGAGCTGCTCCATCGTGCGCGGTCCGATGATGGCGGAGGTGATGCCCGGGTGGTTGATGACGAAGGCGATGGCGAGCTCGATCAGGGTGAGCCCCGCGTCATCCGCTATCTGTCCGAGCGCGTCGACGACCTCGAGCTTCTGCTGGTTGGCCGCGGTGCTCATGTCGAAGCGCGCGCTCGGGCGGTTGGCCGAGGCGGGGGTGGGCGCCGCGTCCTTTCTCCACTTGCCCGAGAGCCAGCCGCCGGCGAGCGGGCTGTAGCTGAGCGTGCCCATGCCGTAGCGCCGGGTGGTGGGCAGCACGTCCTGCTCGATGCCGCGCACGAGGATCGAGTACGGCGGCTGCTCGGTCGCGAAGCGGGCGAACCGCCCGTCGCGGGCTGCGACCTGCGCCTCGACGATCTGGCTGCCGGTGTACGACGACGAGCCGATGTAGCGCACCTTGCCCTGGCGAACGAGGTCGGTGAGGGCGCCGAGGGTCTCCTCCACATCCATGAGGTCGCTCGGGCGGTGCACCTGGTAGAGGTCGATGTAGTCGGTGCCGAGGCGGCGAAGGGAATCCTCGACCGCCTTCATGATGTACCGGCGCGATCCACCGCCCCGGTTCGGGCCCTCCCCCATGGGCATAAAGAACTTGGTGGCCAGCACGACGTCGTCGCGGCGGCCCTTGAGCGCCTTGCCGACGATCTCCTCCGATTCGCCGGCGGAGTACACGTCGGCCGTGTCGACGAGGTTGATGCCGGCATCGAGGGCGTGGCGGATGACGCGGATGGAGGCGTCCGTGTCCTTGTTGCCCCACGCGCCGAACATCATGGTGCCGAGCGCGAGCGGGCTGACCTCGACGCCGGTGCGTCCGAGTAGGCGGTAGTCCATGGGTGTCTCCTAGCTGGCGAGCGCGTCGAGGTCGGCGCGCACGCGGTGTGGTTCGGATTCTGCGGGCAGGTTCTGCGGGTCGCGCACGCCGTCGACCGAGTCGTCCTTGTGGAGCCGCGCGAACAGGGGCTCCAGGTCGTCCTGCGCCGGGCCGTGCTCGGCGACGAGCTCGAGGGTGACGTGGTCGGCGGCAGCGGAGGCGAGGCTGTCGACGAGCACCCGGGCGATCTGGTGGCGCGCGATGACGCCGTCGGCCGGGCTTCCGGCGAGGCGGGTGTCGCCCTGCAGGAAGGTGATCTCGAGCTGGTCGTCGTCGTTGTAGTCGAACCAGCCCGGGCGCACGATCGTGTACGGGGTGCCACTGGCGCGCACGAGTCGTTCGCCGCGCCGCTTCCAGTCGTGGCTGCCGCCCGGCTTGGTCACGCCGATCGAGGTCATGAGCGCGATGCGAACCGCGCGGCCTCCGAGCGCCTCGAGCACGTTCTTCACCGCGCCGTAGTCGACGGCCTCGGCCGCCGCGTCGTCTCCGTACGACGATCCCTGCGTGAAGACGACAGCGTCGATGCCGTCCACGGCGTCGGCGAGGGTCTCCGGCCGGGTGAGCTGCCCGACGACCGTGGTCGCTGCGGGGTCGAGCCGGCCGGCGCGCGCGGGGTCGCGCACGAGCGCCCGGGTCACGTAGCCCTGGCGGACGGCCTCGGCGACGACGTGGCGTCCGATGCTGCCCGTCGCGCCGACGACGAGCACTGTCTGTGGTCTCGTTGCGGTGCTCATGCTTCCGGGATCTCCCGTCCGAAGGCCTCGAGGGTGACGGCCTCGGGCTCCGGGCCGCCGCGCACGCCGGTGTCGAGGGCGTCGATCTCGGCGATCTCGCCGGCGGTGAGCTCGAAGTCGAAGACGTCGAAGTTCTCCGCGATCCGCTCCGCCCTGGTGGACTTCGGGATGACCTGCACGCCCTTCTGGATGTGCCAGCGCAGCATCACCTGGGCGGCCGACTTGCCGTACGCCTCGCCGATGGCGAGGATGACCGGCTCGTCGAAGCTGCGCTTCTCGGAGTCGCGGTAGGAGGTGATGCCGCCGATCGGCGACCACGCCTGGGTGAGAATGCCGTGCTCGGTGCCGAAGGCGTGCACCTCCGGCTGCTGGAAGTACGGGTGCAGTTCGATCTGGTTGACCGCCGGCACGACCTCGGTCTGCGCGAGCAGCTCGGCGAGGTGCTCGACCATGAAGTTGCTGACGCCGATCGCGCGCACCCTGCCGTCGGCGAGCAGCTTCTCGAGCGCCCTGTAGGCGCCGATGGTCGTGTCGAACGCGCCGGGCAGCGCCTGGTGCAGGATCAGCAGGTCGATCTGCTCGACGCCCAGCTTGCCCGCGCTCTTGTCGAAGGCGTGCAGCGTCTCCTCGTAGCCGTAGTCGCTGATCCAGACCTTGGTCTCGATGAAGATCTCGTCGCGGGGAACGCCGGAGCGGCGGATACCCTCGCCCACCTCGCGCTCGTTGCCGTACGCGGCCGCGGTGTCTATGTGGCGGTAGCCGGCCTCGAGAGCGGATGCCACGGCATCCGTCGTCTCGTCCGGCGGCGTCTGGAAGACGCCGAGTCCGAGGATCGGCATGATGACGCCGTTGTTCAGGGTGATGTTCTGCATGGTGGTCCTTTCGATCACGGGCGGACGAGCACTTTGAGGGCCTCGCGGTCGGCCATGGCCTGGTAGCCGGCTGGCACGCCGTCGAGGCCGATGGTGCGGTCGAAGACACGGCCGGGGTCGATCGTGCCGTCGAGCACGAGGGGAAGCAGCTCGTCGATGTAGGCGCGTGCCGGGGCGACGCCGCCGGTCAGCGTGATGTTGCGCATGAACTCGGGGAAGCCGAGCGGGACCTCGCCGAACTGCGGGGCGCCGACGCGGCTGATGGTGCCGCCGTCGCGCACGACGCCGATCGCCGTCTCCATCGCGGAGAGCAGGCCGACGGCCTCGAGCACCACGTGGGTGCCGTCGCCGCCGGTGAGCTCCTTGACGCGGGCGATGCCCTCCTCGCCGCGCTCGGCGACGACGTCGGTCGCCCCGAACTCGCGGCCGAGGTCGGTGCGCGCCTCGTGGCGGCCCATCAGGATGATGCGCGATGCGCCCATCAGCCGGGCGGAGAGCACGGCGGAGAGTCCGACCGCCCCGTCGCCGATCACGGTGACGGTCTGGCCGGGCTCGATGCGCGCCTTCGTGGCCGCGTGGTAGCCGGTCGACATCACGTCGGACAGGCTGAGCAGCGAGGGGATGAGCTTCTCGTCGAAGCCGGCGGGCACGACGACGAGGGTTCCAGCGGCCTGCGGAACGCGGGCGAACTCGCCCTGGCCGCCGTCCTCCGTGCCGCCCCAGTGGCCGCCGTGGCGGCAGGAGGTCTGCAGGCCCTCGCGGCAGAAGTCGCAGGTGCCGTCGGAGGCGACGAAGGGCGCGATGACGAAGTCGCCGACGCTGAGACCGGATGTCGCGGACCCGAGCTCCTCGACGACGCCGACGAACTCGTGCCCCATGCGGGCGCCGTGCTCGCTGGCCTTTTTCGAGGCGAAGGGCCAGAGGTCGCTGCCGCAGATGCAGCCGGCGACGATGCGAACGATCGCGTCGGTCGGCTCCTGGATGACGGGGTTGGGGACGGTCTCGACGCGGACATCGCCGGCGCCGTACATCAGTGTTGCTCTCATGACTCAAGTCAACGCCTCCCGGGCCGAGGTCAGGAGTCCCTGTCTATCGGGGTACTGGCAGTGCCTCCCTCAGTTCGCGTCGGCGCGGGCCTCCGCGGCGGTCGTCGCCGCCAGGCTGGAGAGCAGGCGCAGCGAGGCCTCCGACGGCGAAGCCGGCTCGGTGCCGTAGACGATCAGGGCCTGGCCGGGGTCGGCGGGGAGGTCCATCGTCTCGAAGGTCAGGTCGACGTCGCCGATCTCCGGGTGGTGCAGCGACTTGAAACCGGTGTCGTGGTAGCGCACGTCGTGGGACGCCCAGAGCGCCGAGAACTCCGAGCCGCCGGCGAGCAGGTCGCCGACCAGCTCCTTCAGCAGGCGGTCGTGCGGGTCGCGTCCGACCTCGGTGCGCAGGTTCGCGACGACGTCGGCGGCGGCCTTGTTCCAGTCGCGGAAGAAGACGCGCGCCTTCGGGTCGTGGAACAGGAAGCGCACCGTGTTGACCGGCTCCCCCGGCGCCACCGACTCGTAGATCGGCGAGTAGAGCGCGCGGCCGAGGGCGTTGCTGGCGAGCAGGTCGCGTCGATTGTTGCGCACGAAGGCCGGCGCATCCGCTAATGAGTCGACGACCCGCTGCACCGACTGCCGCACCTGCTGGGAGGCCTCGCGGTGACCGCCCGGCCGGATCGTGGCCGTGGCGTTGGCCAGGTGGAAGAGGTGCTCGCGCTCGGGCTCGTCGAGCTGGAGGGCGCGCACGAGGGCCTCGAGCACCCCCTCGGATACGGACCCGAAATTGCCGCGCTCGAGCTTCGTGTAGTAGTCGACGCTCACCCCGGCGAGCATCGCTACCTCTTCGCGGCGCAGGCCGGCCACGCGGCGGTTGCCGCCGTAGGCGGGCAGCTTCGCCTGCTCGGGCGTGATCTTCGCCCGGCGCGAGGTCAGGAATTCGCGGATGTCGTTACGGGAGTCCATGGGGCGACCTTACGCCGGGATCCTCCGCGGAGAGAGGCTCTGCGAGTACCTGCGGAGCTACTGCTCGCTGTGGTCGGCGACGTCGGGCTCGGCGCGCAGAGCGTCGGCGATGTCCTCCTCCGGACGCGGGGCGACGGTCTGGTCCTCCTCGAGCTCGGGGACGGTGGGCTCGTCGGGGGCGGGGATGTGCTCGTGGTGGGAGGTCATGGCGGATCCTTCGGTCGGTGGCACTGCCAGCGTAATCCGGCGGGCTCGCGCGCGCGGAGTCTGACAGCGCCGCCAGCCTGCCCGCGCTTAACGACGAAAGCCCCGCACGAATGCGGGGCTTCCAGTGGTGCGCCCGGAGGGATTTGAACCCCCGGCCTATTGATCCGTAGTCAATTGCTCTATCCGCTGAGCTACGGGCGCATGTTTCTCATTCTCGCTCTGGGCGAAAATGCCAACTCGAAGACTATACCAGTGCTTTGGCCCTCAATTGTCCAAAGCCCGAATCTGGCGCACCAGCGCCACCTGCCGGTACGAGGTGTCGATGATCTCGGCGAGCTCCGTCCAGTCCGCGCCGGGTCCGTCGATCGCCGTCGCGAGCCATCCGCCGGGCCCCCAGTAGGGAGGACTGTAGAACCGGCCGTCCGCGAGATAGGCGGGCCGCTCATCCGCTTCTGACTTGAAGACGATGGTGAACGGACGGTCCATGCTGGCCGAGACCATCACGAAGCTCCTCCTGCCCGCGCGGAAGGTCGGGCGCCCCCAGGCCTCGACCTCCACGGCCTCCGGATAGGCGAGGCAGATCGCCCGCACCTTGTCGACAAGCGGATGCCGCGGGTCGATCACCTGGGGATGGGGAGCGCCGGCCATGGCCAGCAGCGTAGCGCCGCGGCGGCGGTGCCGCGAGGGGCTGTCGTCCCGACCACGTCCGGCCGCGGCGGTGTAGCGTTTTCGGCAGAGAAACCGCCCCACCAACGAAGGAGTTCGACATGGCTGGACTGAACGACATCACGAAGAAGGCACAGGCCTTCCTGGAGTCCGACTCGGTGAAGAACGCCCTGAAGAGCGAGAAGGCCGAGAACGCGAGCGACAAGCTGCTCGAGGGCGTCGCCAACGCGGCCAAGAAGGCCACCGGCGGCAAGCACGACGAGAAGATCGACGGCGCTCGCGACGCAGCGGACAAGAAGATCGGCAACGAGTAGCGGCTTCCGACCCGGTTCCGGTCGATCGAGGCTGCCGCGGCGACGTCGATCGACCGGGAACGGCTCGCGAGGCGAAAGCGGCGAAAGCCGCAGCGCAGCCGCGAGCGCAGCGCCGGGCGGCGACGGCCGGCGCCGCGTACCGTTGACGGCATGACCGACTTCCCCACCCGCGGCCTCCTCTTCGACTGCGACGGCGTGCTCGCCGACTCGCACGACTCCGCGGCCCTCGCCTGGAACGACTGGGCGCGCACCTGGGCGCCGTCGTTCGACTTCCACCGGGACATCGTGCACGGCAAGCGGATGGGCGACTCCGTCGCCGCGCTCGTGGACCCCGAGGTGTTCCCGCAGGCGGAAAGCGCACTCGTCGCCGCCGAGCTCCGCACCGCGGCGCAGGTGCTGGCGATGCCCGGCGCCGTCGACCTGCTGGCGTCCCTGAGCGGCGGATCATGGGCCGTCGTCACCTCGGCGCTGCGCCCGCTCGCGAGCGCGCGCATCACCGCGGCGGGCCTGCGCTTCCCCGCGCTGCTGGTCACCGCCGACGACGTCTCCGCCGGCAAGCCGCACCCCGAGCCCTACCTGCGCGGCGCCGCAGCGCTCAGCCTGGAGCCCGCCGACTGCACCGTGTTCGAAGACGCCCCGGCCGGCATCCAGTCCGCCCTCGCCGCCGGTATCGGCAGGATCGTGGGCATCGGCACGGCCGCGCTCGGCTTCGGCGCCGACGCCGTGGTGCCCGACCTGCGCGCGGTCTCCTACGCCGGTGGCGTGCTCAGCGTCGATGACGGCGCACGCCTCGACCTCGGCAACTGACCGCGGACGGAACCCGGCGGACCGCCGCCGCACGCCACCCGCCGGCCGCGGCGCTCGGCGCTCGGCGCTCGGCGCTCGGCGCTCGGCGCTCGGCCCGAGTCTGCTGCCACCCGGGACCACTGCGCCCCGGCGGGCACGCGCGGCAGTCCCGACCGGGCGCACACACCTGCGATAGCCAGTCCGGACAGGGCGCCCCCGCCCGCGCCTCCCGCACCGACCTCCGCTACCGTAGACGGATGGCGCACGAACGACACCCCCGCCGGGCGAAGACCGTCGTCGAGGTGCAGCGCGTCTACGCCGGCGAGGTGTACGTGCGCGTCAACTCCATCGGCGCCACCGGCAAACGGCCGTTCGTGCTGATCCCCGGCATCGGCGTCTCGTCCACCTACTTCGAGCGCCTCGCCCCCAACCTGAACGAGTTCGGCCCGGTGTACGCGCTCGACCTGCCCGGATTCGGCGGCGTCCCGCATCCCGACTCGGCCATGAGCATCCGCCACTATGCCGACCTCGTCGGCCGGGTGATCGACGAGCTCGGTCTCGACGACCCGATCGTGGTGGGCCACTCGATGGGCAGCCAGGTCGTGGCCGACCTCGCCTCCCGCCGCGACGACCTCTCGAGCATCGTGCTCATCGGCCCGGTCGTGAACCCCGCGGAGCGCAGGCTGCTCACCCAGGCGAAGCACTTCCTGCGGGCGGCGGCCCACGAGCCGGGAACGGTGAAGGTGCTCGCCGTGAGCGCCTACCTGTTCTGCGGCATCAAGTGGTTCTCGCGCGTGCTGCCGCAGATGATGACCTACCGCATCGAGGACGCGCTGTCGAAGATCACGGCGCACACGCTGGTGATCCGCGGCGAGTTCGACGGCGTCGCCCCGCGCGACTGGGTGAAGCGCATGGGCGAGCTGCTCCCCTCCTCGCGGCTGTGGGAGATGCCCGGCGCGGCGCACTCGGTGATGTACGCGCACGCCGAGGAGGTGGCCCGGCTCTGCGTCGAGCACGCGCGGCAGAGCGTCGCCGACGGCGACGAGGGCGCCGACCTGCACGTGGCCGAGGTCTCGGAGGACGCGGACCGCGACACCCCTCTGACAGCAGCGGATGCGGCCCGCTCCATCGGCGGCCGGCTCGTCGAGGCCGTCGGCGTGATCACCGACAACGACGACTTCGTCGAGGAGGGCAAGACCACCCACGCCGAGGCCATGGACGCCGCCCAGCGCAAGGCGGACTCCGCGGACTGAGCCGGGCGCCCGGGCGGGCCTGCCGGCACCCGGTTCTCGCGCCGAGCACGTGGCACCCGGCACCCCCGGCTTTCGCGCCGGGCACCTGGCACCCGGCACCCCGGCCTCGCCGACCGTGCGCGGCCGTGCGGGGCTTGCGCGCCCGCGCGACCGGCCGCGCATGCCTCATGCCTGCGCGCACACCTCGGCGCGGCGGTCGCGCCGCGCACGCGGCGCTCAGGCGCCGAGGTCGAAGACCGTGCCGGTGCGCTCCTCGACGACGGCCGAGAGGCCGACGGCCAGAGCGGATGCCGCGTGGCTCGCGAATGCGGACGCCTGGCCGTAGTCCGTGTCGCGCGAGCTCGCTCCAGGCCAGATCACTGCGGCGACGTTGGATGTCGGCTCGGGCAGCTGGGCGCCGACGAGCAGGAACGGCTGGGCGGCGTTGGTCGCCGAGACACGGTCGATCGCATCGAGCTGGGTCGGGCCGATCGTCACGACCACCGAGGGCGCGGCGAGCGCCGCGGCGGCGAGGAGCGGCTCGAGGTCGGGGCCGCTCGAGACGGCGACCTCGGCGGCGTGCTCGGCGGCGAAGGCCCGGATCGCGACGACGGCCTCCGCGCTTTCAGCGTCGTCGCCCGTCGTGACGACCGCGATCGTCAGGCCCTCGGGCAGCTCGATCGCGTCCCAGGATCCGGGATGCGGCGTGGAGGTGCTGCCGGGCACTGGGCCGGGTGGGGCCGGCCGCTCGGACGGCGGGGTGAGCGCCGCCACCTCGGCCGGTGCGGTGGGCGCCGTACAGCCCGAGGTGACGGCGACGAGGGCGATGGCCGCGGGCAGCAGCAGTGTTCTGAGTCTCATGGGGATTCTTGTCACGGGTGAAAGGAAGGGGCGAGGAAAGCGGGTGTAGGGAACGGGCGAGCGGAACGGGCGAGCGGAACGGGCGAGCGGAACGGGTGATGGGCCGGGCCCGGGGAATTCCCCGGACCCGGCCCGATGGGCGGACTCGACGCTAGTCGCGGCGGGACAGCTGCACGCGACGGGCTGCGAAGAGCGCGGCACCGAGGGCCAGCAGCACGGCGGCGAAGCCGACGATGCCCGAGACCTCGACGCCGGTCGACGCCAGCACGGCGGCGATCGGCGATGCGGCAGGCGTTGCGGGGGCCGCGGGTGCCGCGACGAGAGCCGCGACATTCACCGCCGCGCTGGTGGCGACGCCATCCGCTGATCCGAGACGCGACCCGGTCACCCGCACCGACAGGGCGGTTCCGGCGTCCGCGGCGACGATCGTGTAGTTCGCCGCGGTCGCGCCGTCGATCGGCTGTCCGTTGCGCAGCCACTGGAACACCGACGCGGTGGCCTCCGGCGCGAAGGTGCCGTCGTCTGCGGTCAGCGTGGATCCGACGCGGGCCGCGCCGGAGATGCTCGGCGCGCTGACCTGCACGAGAGCGGCGAGCACCGTGACGGTGCGCGTGGCGGAGACGGTGTTGCCCGCGGCATCCGCTACCGAGTAGGCCAGCGTGTAGACGCCGGCGGTCGCGGTGTCCACGGTTCCGGTGACGGTCACCTTGGAGGTGATCTCGCCGTCGACAGCGTCGACCGCCGTCACACCGGCGAGCGGGTTGAACGCCGCGCCCGTCGCGATGGTCGAGTCGGCCGGGACGGAGAGCACGGGGGCGACGGCATCGGCACGCTCGAGCGTGACCTTGTCGACGACCGTGTTGACGACCTTGTCCTGGTAGGCCTGGCTGCGCAGCGTGGTCACGGTGATGGAGTCGTCCGTGACGTCGATGTTCGAGTAGTTGCGCACGTTCTCCTGGTTGATCACCGATGCGAAGGGCGCGTTCGGCGCCTTGACCGCGTAGTACTTCGATCCGCTGGCGGAGTTGGCGGTGACGTAGAGCACTTCGCCGTCCTTCGCCTCGACTACCGGGGCGGCCTGCTGCTCGGCCGCGTTCGCGACCACGCCGTCCTTGATCAGGTAGCTGCGGGTGTAGCTGTGGTCGTGCCCCTGCAGAACGAGGTCGAAGTCGAGGTTCGAGATCATGGTCGGCAGGGCGTTGCGCAGCGCGATGATCTGCGTGTCGTTGGTGTGCGAGGCGACCGAGTAGATCGAGTGGTGGAACGCCAGCACCTTCCACTTCACGTTCGCACCCTGCTCGGCGACGACGCGCGTCATGAACGCGTTGTGCGAGGCGGTGTCTCCGTTGTTCGAGTTGAGCACGACGAACAGCACGTCCTTGTAGATGTACCAGTAGTCGCCGCCCGAGGAGGTGGCGCTGCCGGCACCCGAGGTGGCGTCGTTGTTCGGCACGCTGTAGTGCTGCTCGTAGGCCTTGGATCCGACGTCGTGGTTGCCGATGACCGGCGCGGTCGGGATCGAGGTGATCTGCTCGGGGGCCAGGTACGCGGCGTACTGCGCCTCGCTGCCGGCGGACTCGACCTGGTCGCCCGCGGAGAACAGCATCTCCGCGTCGGGGTAGGTCTGCTCGGCGACACGCAGGGTGTCGGTCCAGCCGGCCTGGTCGCGCGCGACGTCTCCGGAGGCGCCGATCTGCGGGTCGCCGAAGAACAGGAAGTTGTAGTCGCCGTCGAAGTCGTGCGTGCGGAAGGTCTCCGTGGCCGACCAGCCGCTGGTCGCATTGCCGACACGGTACGAGTACGCGGTGTTCTCCGCGAGCCCGCCCATGACCGCCTTGCGGTTGTACTCGCCGCTGGTGGTGACGGCACCGGTGGCCGCCACGCTCACGGCCGAGGCCGGGAAGACGCCGCCGACGACGGCCGAGGTGGGCGCGAACTGCGCCACCTGCGCGGTGTCGATGTTCGAGTACCAGGTGATGGCGCGCGAGGTCTCGTCCGCGCCGACCGTGAGGATCAGGTCGGAGAGCGTGGCGGTCGTCGGCGGAACGGTCTTCACGACCGGCGCGAGCGACTTCATGTCGAAGTAGATGTCCGAGCTGTCGATGCGGTCCTGGTAGAGCGCCACGGCCACAGTGTTCTCACCGGCGACGAGAGCGGATGCGGGCACGCTGAAGGCGGAGGAGGCGGGGTCGCCCCCGCTGGCACCCGCGTACATCAGGTTCTTCTCGGCTGCGGGTGCGGCGACGACCTTGTCATCGACGAAACCGGCGACCTGCGTGCCGTTGACGAAGATCTGGACGGCGTCGTCGTAGACGATGCTGCCCTCGAGGGTGCCGATGTCGGCGATCTGCGCTGCCGTCAGGGTGAAGTCCGAGCGGAAGTGGAAGGTGCGCACATCGTCCTTGACGGTGCCGGCCTTGTATTGCGTGAGCAGCGTCTTCGGGGTGTGGGGTCCCACAGCGGCGAGCTTGCCGCCCTTCGCGCCGAAGCTGCCGGCGGCGCTCTTCCAGGTGGAGTCGTCGAACGCGGGCCTCGTCCAGACCAGGCGGTCGGCGTTGCCGGCCGCGGGGTCGGTGTCGTTGTCCGAGTAGCTCCACACGGTGCTCGCGGAGTCGATGACGGTGGCCGGAAGGTCGGCCGCGTCGGCGGCCGGCGCGGAGGCCGTGGCGGTGCCGGCGAGGATGGCGACGACGCCGAGCGCGGCGATCGCGTTGCGGGCGCGTCTCGGCGTGGCGGTCGCCAGGCCTGTCGAGTCAATCACTGTGTATCTCCAGATCTTCGCCCTCGTAGGGCGCAAAGTGTCTGCGCAACAGGTGCGGTGCGGCAGCCCGGCCACGCTAGGAAAGCGAAGTGGACGGCGTGTAAACACCCGGCGACCGACGCTGATTCAGCATTTGCATGACGGGCGCGGATCTCGCAAGGCCGAACCGCGCATCCGCCGTTCGCCTAGGGTGAGGGCATGTCCGACGAGATCACCCCCCGCCCCCACGTTCGCGAGATGTTCACCGACCGGCTCGGCGTGCTCGGGATCCGCAGCGGGCAGATCCTGCTCGTGCTGGTGCTCGCGTCGGTCGCGGTGTTCGCGCTGACGCAGCTGAAGCTCGTGGTGATCCCGATCCTGATCGCGCTGATCCTCGCGGCCGCGGCCAGCCCCGTCATCGGCTTCCTGCGCCGGAAGGGCATGTCGGCGATCATCGCCACCTGGATCACGCTGATCAGCGCGATCGTGGTGTTCGGCGGCATCATCACCCTCATCGTCGTCGCCGTGCGCGGCCAGTGGGAGGAGCTCGCCTCCTCGGCCACCGACGGCATCGACCAGCTCTTCGAGTTCGTGGAGAGCGGCCCGATCCCGGTCGACCAGGCGCAGATCGACAACGTGCGCGAGACCGTTCTCGACTTCCTCACCAGCAGCCAGTTCGGCACCGGCGCCCTCGCCGGCGTCACCGTGGCGGGCGAGATCATCACCGGCGCCGTGCTCGCGATCGTGATCCTGTTCTTCTTCCTCAAGGACGGCGACCGCATCTGGGCGTTCTTCCTGCGCCCCTTCCACGGCCACGTGCTCGCCCGCGGCCAGCGCATCGGCACCACCGCGGTACGCACCCTCGGCGGCTACGTGCGCGGAACCGCCACGGTCGCGCTCGTCGACGCCGTCGCGATCGGCATCGGACTCGCCATCCTGCGTGTTCCGCTCGCCCTGCCGCTCGCCGTGGTCGTGTTCCTCTCCGCCTTCATCCCGCTGATCGGTGCCACCGTGGCCGGCATCCTCGCCGCCCTCGTGGCCCTCGTCTCCCTCGGCCCGGGCGCCGCGCTCATCGTCATCATCATCGTGGTGGCCGTCAACCAGCTGGAGGGCAACTTCCTGCAGCCCGTGGTGATGGCGCAGTCGCTGAAGCTGCATCCGCTGGTGATCTTGCTCGCCCTCACGGCCGGCACTATCCTCGGGGGCATCGTCGGGGCAGTGCTCTCGGTTCCGATCGCCGCGGTGGCCTGGGCGATCATCAAGACCTGGGACGTCCCGGCGCCCGTGGCCGCTCCCCAGCGAGCGGTTGGTCGCAAGAAACGAAAGTAGGCGCAATCGTGGGCAGCCTCGTCTACACCGGACTCGTGTCGCTCGACGGCTACGTCGTGGACGCGTCGGGCAGCTTCGACTGGGCGATGCCCGACGAGCAGGTGCACGCCTTCGTCAACGAGCTCGAACGCCCGGTCGGCACGCACCTGTACGGCCGCCGGCTGTACGAGGTGATGCTGGCCTGGGAGACGATGGACACAGCGGATGCGCCGGCCGAGATCGGCGACTACGCCACCGTCTGGCGGGGCTCCGACAAGGTCGTCTACTCCTCGACGCTCGCGTCGGTGTCGAGTGGGCGCACCCGCCTCGAGCCGGAGTTCGACGTCGAGGCGGTGCGGCGGCTCAAGGACGAGACCGTCGGCCTGGTCTCGATCGGCGGGCCCACGCTCGCGGCCCACGCCCTGCGGGCCGGACTCGTGGACGAGATCCAGCTCTTCGTGAGCCCGGTCGTCGTGGGCGGCGGCATCCGCTTTCTTCCCGACGACGTCTCCCTCGCGCTCGAGCTGATCGACCAGCGCCGCTTCGACAACGGCGTGGTCTACTCCTCCTACCGCACGACACCCGCGGTGATATCCGCCGGATAGCATGGGCGGGTGACTAGTGAAGAGGCCGTGGCTATCCTGCTCGAGACCTTCACGTGGATCGGCCTGGGCATCGGCCTGCTCTGCTTCCTGCTGCTGATTGTGATGCGCGCGGTCGACGGGCCGTGGATGGCGACCTCCGCCGTGATCATCCCGGGCACCGACCCGGTCGAGGCGCGCTGGATGACCCTCGACGGCTCGCTGCACTCGCGGGTGCTCGACGAGCACGAGGGGCGTGACGTCGGGATCGACGACGACGTGGCGGTGTACTACTGCCACCGCGCGCCCTACCGCATGCGCTTCGGCCGCAAGGGGCACGCCGAGCGGATCCTCACCCTGCTCACTGTGCTGTTCGGCGCGATCGGCGTCGCGTGCTTCGTGGGCTCGCTGGCCTACGCCTTCCTCCTCGGCTGAACTGCCGAATGAAGGAGATTTCGGCGGCACGCCCGATCCGGCCGCGCGAACCGGCGCGCCGACGAGGTTTCTCCTTCATTCGGCAGCTGCGGCCACCTCGTGCGCCCAGGGCGGGTTGGCCCCGGCCCTGCTCACCGTGACGGCCGCGCAGCGCGCCGCGAACTCGACCACCTCCACGAGGGTCGCCCGGTCGATCGCGGCCAGCGCATCGCGGCGGGCGGCGCCGGTCAGCGCTCGGGCGTCGAGGGCCGCGATCGTCGCCGCCATGAAGGAGTCGCCGGCGCCGACCGTGTCGACCAGCACGGTCTGGGGGGCGGGCACATCGACGCGGTCGGTGCGGGTCACCGCGATGGCGCCCTCGCCGCCGCGGGTCACGATCACGATCGACGGGCCGAGCGCGCACCACTCGGCCGCCACCTCGCCGTGGTCGCGGCCGGGATAGAGCCACTCGACGTCCTCGTCGCTGGCCTTCACCACGTCGGCGAGGCGCACGAGGTCGAGCACCAGCCGCAGCGCCTGCTCGCGGGTGCCCGACAGCTTCGGGCGGATGTTCGGGTCGAAGCTGACCGTGGCGGTCGCGCGCAGCCCCTCGACGATCCCGCGCACCGCGTCGCGACCGGGCGCCAGCACGGTGGCGATCGATCCGGTGTGCACCACGGCGAAACCGTCGCCGGGCGCCAGGGGGCGCGGGTCCCACTCGATCTGGAACGCGTACTCGGCCGCGCCGTGATCGTCGATCACCGCCTCGGCGACGGAGGTCGGCGCATCCGTTGTGGAGTCGGCGCTGAGACGCACGGTGCTCGCGTCGAGATGCGAGCGGATGAGGTCCCCGTAGTCGTCGACGCCGATGGCCGTGTGCAGCAGGGCAGGCAGGCCGAGGCGGGCGAGGCCGACCGCGACGTTGAGCGGGCTTCCGCCGGGGTGCGCCTGCGACGCTCCGGCGCGGGTGACGACGTCGATCAGGGCCTCGCCGACGACGAGCACACCGCCGGACGGGGATACGGGATGACCGCTGCCGGCCGCGCTGAGAGACATTCGTCGGAGCCTACCGACCGCGTCTCGAGCCTGTCAACGCGGTCGCTGGCTGCCGAATGAAGGAGAAATCGCCGATTCCGTTCCGGTTTGCTCGCCAGATCGGGGACGCGGCCGGAATCTCCTTCATTCGGCAGGTATTCGCAGGCATTCGGCAGGGGCTCACCAGATGCCGAGGTGGTCGAGCAGGATGCGGGTTCCGATCAGGATGAGCACGACACCGCCGGCGATCTCGGCCGGCTTGCCGAAGCGCGCGCCCACGCGGCGCCCCACCACGACGCCGACGAAGGCGAGCACGGCGGTCGTCGCACCGATCAGGGCGACCGCCCAGCCGATCGACACCTCGATGAAGGCGAAGGTGATGCCCACGGCGAGGGCGTCGATGCTGGTGGCGAGGGCGAGCACGAGCAGCTGGCGCACATCGAGCCGGTCGTAGTCGCGCTCGGTGTCCTCGTGGGCGGTGAAGGCCTCCCAGAGCATCTTGCCGCCGACCAGGGCGAGCAGCGCGAAGGCCACCCAGTGGTCGAAGTCGGTGATGTACTGCGCGAACTGCGTGCCGAGCAGCCAGCCGAGCAGCGGCATCACCGCCTGGAACAGCCCGAAGGTGAGTGCGATGATCACCGCGTGGCGGATGTTGAAGCGCTGCATGTGCAGCCCCTTGGTGAGGGCCACGGCGAAGGCGTCGGCGGAGACGCCGAGCGCGATGAGGAAGAGGGGCAGGAAGGTCATACCGACGTCTATCCTCGCAGACGCCGGCACGGCTCTGCTCTAGATTGGACCGGTGAACACGAACCCGGTTCATGCCGAGGGGGCAACCATGATCGTGACCACCGCTGGCGGCGGCCTGTCCGGCCGCCTCGACGACGGCGTGCACTCCTTCCGCGGCATCCCCTTCGCCGCTCCCCCGGTGGGCGCCCTGCGCTTCCAGCCCCCGCAGCCGCCCGCGGCCTGGGCGGGCGTGCGCGACGCCACCGAGTACGGGCCCACCGCGCCGCACCTCCTGTCGACCGGCGTGCTCTCGGCGATCGTGCCCGACGTGATGCGCCCCGGAGACGACTACCTGAACCTCAACGTGTGGACCGCCGACCCCTCCGGCTCCGCGCCGGTGATGGTGTTCATCCACGGCGGGTCCTTCACCTCCGGCTCGGGCAGCGTCGAGGGATACGACGGCGGCGCTTTCGCCCGCGACGGCATCGTGCTCGTCACCATCAACTACCGCCTCGGCGCCGACGGCTTCCTCTGGTTCGGCGAGGGGACCCCCAACCTGGGCGTGCTCGACCAGGTCGCCGCGCTCGAATGGGTGCGCGACAACATCGCCGCCTTCGGGGGCGACCCGGAGACGGTAACCATCTTCGGCGAGTCCGCGGGCGGCATGAGCGTCGCCACCCTGCTCGCGATGCCGGCCGCCGAGGGTCTGTTCCACCGCGCCATCGCGGAGTCCGGGGCCGGCCACCACTCGATCAGCGCGGAGTCGGCCCGCCTCGTGGGCACGCGCCTCGCCGAGATCCTCGGCGTCGAGCCCACCAGGGAGGCCGTAGCCGCGGTCCCCGTCGACCGCCTGCTCGACGCGCAGGCGCAGCTCGGGCGCGAGGTCGCCGCGACGCCCAAAGCGGCCCTCTGGGGCGACGTCGCCGAGAAGGGTCTCCCCTTCCTGCCGGTCGTCGACGGCAGCGTGCTGGCGTGCAGCCCGATCGCGGCGGTCGTCGCCGGCGCGAGTGCAGACATCGAGCTCCTGATCGGCAACAACACCGAGGAGGCGGGGCTGCTGCTCACCCCGGGCAACCGGATCTCCGCCATGCCGAAGTGGCAGGTCTTCCTCGCCGCCCGCCAGGCGCGGCTGCCCGTGGCCGGGGTGCGCACCTACTCGCGCGGTATGCGCGGCGCGAGGCCCGCGGCCGTGCTCGTGAGCATCCTCACCGACTACCTCTACCGGATCCCGGCGGTGCGCCTCGCCGAGGCCCACCCGCACGCCTACGTCTACGAGTTCGACTGGGCCACCCCCGCCTTCGACGGCGCCCTCGGCGCCTGCCACGGGGTCGAGCTGCCCTTCGTGTTCGACAACCTCGACGCTCCCGACTGGGCGGGGATGACCGGCGGCTCCGCCCCGCAGTCGCTCGCCGACACCGTGCACGCGGCCTGGGTGCGCTTCGCGCGCACCGGCGACCCCGGCTGGATCCGCTACACCTCGCCCGGGCGCATCGCCATGCGCTTCGGGATGGTGAGCGAGACGACCCGCGACGACCGGGCGCTGGAGCGGCGGGCCTGGAAGGGCATCCGCTGAGCGGCACGGGGACCGCACGTAGACTGCTCGGCGTGAATATGCCTAGCGCGGTGATCCTCGTGGCCATGCCCGACGAGGAGCAGCCCTTCCTCGACCGAGCAGCCTCCGTCGGCGACCCCGTCACCGTGGGCCTGGCCGTGCAGCGCACCATCGAGCTCGACGGCCGGCAGGTGCTGCTGGTGCGCACGGGCATCGGACTGGTCAACGCCGCCGGCGCGACCACATCGGCCATCCTCGCGACGCAGCCGGAGCCGGGCTCCACTGGCTCGCTGCTGATCAGCGCGGGCACCGCGGGCGGCGTCTCCGACACCATCCGCGTGGGCGACGTGGTGGTCGGCGGCGAGTACATCAACCTCGATGCGGATGCGCGCGCCTTCGGATACGTGCTCGGCCAGGTCCCGAGAATGCCCGCCACGTATCTCGGCGACGACTCCGCCATCGAGGCGCTGGCCTCGTCCGGCCACGCCACGGATCTCGCGCCGTCGAGCGTGCACGTCGGACTGCTGGGCTCCAGCTACGCCTTCGTCACCGTCTCGCGCGCATTGGCGATCCGGGAGGCGATGCCCGGGGTGCTCGCCACCGACATGGAGTCGGTCGCGATCGCGCAGACCGCCTACGTGCACGGCCGCCCCTTCGTCTCCGTGCGTGGGATCTCCGACCTCTGCGGCCCGGTGGCGGCCGACGACTTCCGCACCCACGTCGACGACGCCGCGGAGCGCTCCGCCCGCTCGGTGCTGGCACTGCTCGGCTCGCTGCCGCGCTGACCGCTCGCGGGCACCCGAGCGGCCGGGGAGGACTTTCTGCGGAACGCGGAGAAATTGTCCTCCCTCACGTGGCCTTCCGGCAGAACATCCTCCCCCGCTGCCGCACAAGCACGCGGAGAGCCCCCCGCACGCACGAAAGGCCCGCCCCGCGATGCGGGACGGGCCTTCGTGTAGCCGTGGCAGCTGTTACGCGGCTGCCTTGGCGGTGATCTTCGCGATGCCGACGACGAGCTCGTCGGTGACGGCGTCGGTGCCGAAGGTGTCGTTGAGCAGGGTGGCGGCGTCCGGGCTGATCAGCACGGTGGTGCCCT
>Ga0247732_10000033_pt1 | contig 99537 bp, 93 predicted proteins | sample UWRJL163409C2_FD_180940 | JGI IMG/M metagenome (GOLD analysis project Ga0247732, IMG submission 180940) | Plant litter microbial communities from Arlington Agricultural Research Station in Wisconsin, United States - UWRJ-L163-409C-2 | ecosystem: Environmental > Terrestrial > Plant litter >... | reverse complement strand
TCGGCGAACGCCACGCAGAGACGCGCCACCTCGTCGGCGTGGGCGTGCATGACCGAGTGTGCTGAGTCGGGCATCTCCCAGCTGCGGGAATGGGGGAGGAGCTCGCCCACCCGGGTGACCCAGTCGCGGGGAGCTACCGCGTCGTGCTCTCCGCGGATGACGAGAGTGTTCGCCTGAACGAGCGGCAGTCGATCTTCGATCGGAAAGCGCATCATGCGCGGCAGCACCCGGAAGAACCACTTGAAGCCGCACAGCAGATACGAGCTGACGGCGAGGAACTTGACCCTGCCCGGCTCGTGCCACGCCGACTGCAGAAACCGCAGCGCCTGGGTCGGAATGCGCCTCTCTGCAGGATTCACGACGGGGCCGATGAGCACCAGCGTGGTGATGTCGGGCCGGCGCGAGGCGAGGTCGGTGACGATCTGGGTGCCCATCGAGTGTCCGACCACGATGGGGTCGACCAGGTCGAGCTCGTCGATGACCCGGCCCACCAGATCGGCGTAGCCCTGGATGCTCAGCGCCGACTTCGGGTGCGGCACGCCCGCGAATCCCGGCAAATCGAGTGCGTGCACGGGGCCGAAGCGGTTGAGGTTGGGGGCGAGTCGCTCGAAGTAGTTGCTCGACACGCCGATGCCCGGAACGAGCACGAAGGGCCGGTCGCCGGTCTGGCCGATCGTGCTGACGCGCACGTAGAGCTCTCCGTCGTACACGCGATCGACGGTCACCTCGGTGGAGGAATTCGTCTGGGGTTCCGATCGACGTCGCCTGCTCATTACTAGAGGGTACTAAGGAGCGATCGGTAGAGTGCTGGCAGTGTGCGTGAGGGAGAAACGATGACGACAATGGCCGAGCATCGTGACGGCGCGCGGCGCCCCGACACCGCGGATGCCGACTGGCAGGGGTTCGCAGAGCGTTTCGACGCGGAGTTCCCTCGGCTCCAGTCGCTCTTCACCCGCATCTACGGCGACGATCCGAGCGTGACCGGCCATCTCGCATCCCTCGTCGGCGAACTCGCCGAGTCGTGGCAGTCTCGCCCGGCCGATCTGCGGGCGCTCGACGCGAAGCGGGCGGCCGACCCCGGCTGGTTTCAGTCGAACCGCATGCTGGGCGGCGTCTGCTACGTCGACCTCTACGCAGGCGACCTGTCGGGCATCCGCGATCGCATCCCGTATTTCGTCGAACTGGGCCTTACCTACCTGCACCTCATGCCGCTGTTCCTCGCTCCGAGCGAGAACTCCGACGGGGGCTATGCGGTGTCGAGCTACCGGCAGGTGAATCCGTCGCTCGGAACAATGCAGCAGCTCACGGAGCTCGCTGCCGAGCTGCGGAGCCATGGCATCTCGCTGGTGATCGACTTCATCTTCAACCACACCTCGAACGAGCACGAGTGGGCGCGCAAGGCTCTTGCCCGTGACCCGGAGTTCGAGGACTTCTACTGGATCTTCCCCGACCGCGAGATGCCGGACGCCTATGAGCAGACGGTGCGCGAGATCTTCCCCGACGACCATCCCGGCTCGTTCGTGCAGCTCGACGACGGGCGATGGATCTGGGCGACGTTCCACTCGTTCCAGTGGGACCTCAACTACTCGAATCCGGCGGTGTTCCGGGCCATGGCGGGCGAGCTGCTCTTTCTGGCGAACGCCGGGGTCGACGTGGTGCGCATGGACGCGGTGGCCTTCATCTGGAAGCGCCTCGGTACCCCCAGCGAGAACCTGCCCGAGGCGCATCTGCTGTTGCAGGCGTTCAATGCGGTGTGTCGCATCGCCGCGCCCTCTCTGCTGTTCAAATCGGAGGCCATCGTGCACCCCGACGAGGTCGCTCAGTACATCTCTCTCGAGGAATGTCAGCTCAGCTACAACCCGCTGCAGATGGCGCTCATCTGGAACTCGCTGGCGACGCGGGAGGTGGGTCTGCTGTCGCAGGCCCTCGAACGCCGCCACGCCATCGCACCGGGAACGGCCTGGGTCAACTACGTGCGCAGCCACGACGACATCGGCTGGACCTTCGCCGACGAGGACGCCCGGGAGCTGGGCATCGACGGCTTCGACCATCGGCGCTTTCTCAACGCGTTCTACGTCAACCGCTTCGATGGCAGCTTCTCGCGCGGTGCGCCTTTTCAGGAGAACCCGAAGACCGGGGATGCGCGCGTGTCGGGCACCACGGCATCCCTCGCCGGGCTCGAGGCGGGCGATGACGAGGCGATCTACCGCATCGTGCTGGCGCACTCGATCATTCTCAGCACCGGCGGCATTCCGCTGCTGTACCTCGGCGACGAGGTGGGGCAGCTGAACGATTACGGCCAGCTCGAGGTGCCCGGCCAGCAGGGCGACAGCCGGTGGGTGGGGCGGCCGCGCTACCCGGCCGACCGCTACGCGTCGCGGCTCGACGCGACGACGGATGCCGGGGGCATCTTCCTGAGGCTGCGTCACCTGATCGCCGTGCGGCAGGCGACCCCGGAGTTCGCCGGGGGAGACCTCGTGGCCTTTGGCACGAACAATCCGCACGTGCTGGGCTACCAGCGCACGGGCACGTTCTACGGCGTTCCGTCGACCGTTGTGGTGCTGGCGAACTTCGCCGAGACGTCGCAGACCGTGACGCGGGAGACGCTGGCCGGGCTGCCCCCGACGGCCGACGACCTGGTGACGGCCAGCACGGTCGATCTGTGGACCGATCTCGTGCTGGAGCCGCACCAGTTCGTGTGGCTCAGGCTGTAGCCGCCCCGCGCCTGTCGAGCCGCGCCACCCCGATCTTCGAGTCGGCCATGCCGTAGAACACGAAGCGCACCCCGTCGATCGTCTCGATCGCGGTCGGGAACACGACGTTCGGCACGATGCCGCTGCGCTCGTCCTCCGTCTCGGCGAACAGCAACGGCTCCGGGCTGCGGGCGATCACCTTCGTGGGGTCGTCGCCGTCGAGGATCATGCCGCCTGCGGCGTAGTTGACCTTCTGCTGCTGCGCGAACGCGCTGTTGATCACGCCCGTCACGCCGTGGTGCAAAACGAGCCAGCCCTCCTCGACCCGGAGGGGAGGAGGTCCTCCGCCGATCTTCACGGCCTCGAAGGGGAACTCGGGGCCGGCCAGGAACCGGTGCTGCCCCCAGCGAACGAGGGTGCGCGGGTCTGCCTGCACCTCGGCCAACGGGATGTAGCTGATCCAGATGCTCTGCCGGTCGTCGGGCACGCCTTCGGGCACACGGATTCCCTCTCCCGGCTTGGTCTCCCCGAGATCCCACATCGGGCGGTGCAGCACGGCGACGCTCTCCGTGCCGTCCGGAGCCGTCACCGGCTCGGGGAAGAAGACCGTGTCCTTGTTGTGGAAGAGATTCAGGTCCATGTCGAGGGAGTCGTCGTAGTCGAAGAGCGCGGGCCCCAGCCGGGTCCACTCGCGGAGATCGGACGAGGTCGCGATCGCGGTGCGGGGCCCCAGCGGCCCGTAGGCGACGTAGGTCATTACGTGCAGGCCGAGAACGGGGATGAAGGTCACCCGGGGGTCTTCGACGCCGGCGTTGTGGGCGCCGCGCTCCCAGCCCCGATCGGGCTCGAGCACGACTCCCTCGCGTTCCACGCCCACGGGGACGCCGTCCTCGATCACCACGCGGGCGAGGCCCACGCGGCTCACGTTGCCGGTGGCCACGAGACGCGGAAGCAGATGCAGCGCTCCATCGGGAGTGCGCCCGCTGCCGGGATTGAGAACGCCCTCGGCCTCGAGATCGTTGCCCTCCTCGGGCGTCATGATGACGCCGACCCGGGTGAGCTCGTAGGGGAATGGGGTGGTGTGCATGGTTATCCTTTCACTCCCGAGCCGATGTCGGTCGAGATGAAGTAGCGCTGGAACACGATGAACAGAATGACGACGGGCCCCGCCAGCACGGCGGCACCCGCGAGGGTGGCGCCGAACGGATTGGCGGCGGTGGCGGCGACGTTCGAGATGTAGTTGGCGAGTGAGACGGCGAGTGGCTGGAGACCGGCCTCCTTCGTGATGAGGAACGGCCAGAGGAACTCGTTCCACGGGCCGATGAAGGTGAGCAGCACGACCGTGATGAGGGCCGGGCGCACAAGGGGAAGGGCGATGCGGCGCAGCACGGCGAACTCGCCGGCCCCGTCGATGCGGGCCGCTTCGAAGAGCTCCTTCGGCAGCTGCAGGAAGTACTGCCGGAAGATGATCACCGCCGTCGAGTTGATGGCGAACGGCAGGATCATGCCCAGGTAGTTGTCGCTCAGCCCGTAGTCGCGGGCGATCAGCACGTAGAGCGGAACCATCAGCAGCTGGAACGGGACGACCTGAACGAGCAGGGCCAGGGCGAACGTCACGCCGCGACCACGCCACTGCAGCACGGCCAGCGCGTAGCCGACGAGCACGCCGAAGACGAGGGTGCCGAGCAGAACCCCTCCGGTGAAGATGCCCGAGTTGAGCAGCCCCTGGAAGAGGTTGATGCGGTCGTTGATGGCGGTGTAGTTCTCACCCGTGATGTTCGACGGATTCGGGAATGCGCCCGCGATCGTCGGGTCGGGAGCGGTCTGCAGCGACCCGATGATCATGTAGTAGAACGGGAACAGGAACGCGACCGCGCCGATGAAGAGCACGACGCCCCGGAGGATCTTCTGGAATCTCGACATCAGTCTCGTCCTCCCGCGAAGCGGTTCTGCAACAGTGCGACCACGAGCACCAGCACGACGAGCACGACGCCGATGGCGGCGGCCACGTCGGGCTGGCCCTGCTGGAGGCCCTTCTGGTACATGATGAGCACCGGCGAGGCCGATGCTCCGTCGGGCCCTCCTCCGCCCGTCAGCAGGTACGGCTCGGTGAAGAGATTCGCGCCCGTGACGGTGGAGACGAGGAGCACGAGCACGGTGGCGGGTCTGACGCCCGGCACGGTTACCGAGAAAAAGCTCCGGATGGGGCCGGCTCCGTCTGTGGATGCCGATTCGTAGAGCTCCTTCGGAATGCCCTGGAGGGCCGCGAGGTAGAGCAGGATGTAGAAGCCGAGCTGCTTCCAGGTGACGAAGAACGCGATCGTCGGCATTGCCCACGTCGAGTTGATGAGCCACGACGGGTCGGGAGCGAGCGGACCGAGCACCGTGTTCACGAGTCCGTCGCCGTTGAACAGGAACAACCAGATGGCCACGACCGCGACGCTCGCGGTCACATAGGGCACGTAGTACGCGACTCGCAGGAACGTGCGGAAGTGCACGATGCGGTTCAGGCCCGAGGCGAGGAGGAGCGACAGCACCACGGTCAGCGGCACGTTGATGAGCAGGAAGATGCCCACGTTGCCGAACGAGCGGATGACCGCCGGGTCCTGGAACGCCGTGAGGTAGTTGGTCAGGCCCACGAACGGCCTGTCGGCTTCGAAGCCGGGGGCAGTGAAGAAGAAGTCGTGGAACGAGATCCAGATGGAGTAGATGAGCGGATAGGCGAACACCGCGATCACGAAGATCAGGTAGGGCGCGCTGAACAGCAGTCCGAGCGGGTTGCGGCCGAGGATGCGTCGTGCGCGGCCGACAGGGCGGGGCGGGTTCTCGATGAGTGTGGTCATGGTCGTCTCCCCTACGGCTGCTTCGCGATGTCGTCGATCTTGGCCGCCGCATCCGCCAGCGCCTGTGTCACGTCCTTGCCGCCGAAGATCACGGATTGCGACCATTCGTCTCGGAACGCCTGGAGCATCTGCACCGTGTTCGGGCCGGCGGGAACGTCGACGGTTCGGGCCGCCTGGTCGCCGAACTCGGCGTAGGCGGGGTTGGCCGCGAAGTAGTCGGGGAAGGTGTCGAGCAGATCGGCGCGCAGCGGCATCTGGCCCGTGGTCTCGAGCAGCTTCTCATCCTGCTCGAGGCTCGTAGAGAACTTCGCCACGTCCCACGCCGTTCCCTGGTTCACGCACGCGGTGTAGAAGCCGATGTTCTTCGCGTCGCTGAACGTGTAGGTCTCGTCGGCGGGAATTCCGTCGTGAGTGGGGACCGGCACGGAACCCCAGTTCACCCCGTCGTAGACCGAGACCGCCCACGGACCGACGATCGCCATGGCCGCCTTGCCGTCTCCGAACGCGTCTCCCGTGTACTTCTCCTGGCCGGCGAGTCCGTCGGCGTAGAGGGTCGACCAGAATTCGCCGACACCGTCGCCGGCGGAGTCGTCGAACGTGGCCTTGCCGTCCTCCACGACCAGCTTGCCTCCGGTCTGGGCGGCGTACAGCGGGTAGAAGTCGAACTGCATCTGGAAGAACTCGCTCGTCGGGGCCGGCCAGATCGCGTAGTCGGCGCCGCCCTTCTCGACGACGGTCTTCGACGCGGCGAGGAAATCGGCATACGTCGACAGCTGGGGGTCATCGGGATCGAGCCCGGCTTTTTCGAAGATGTCCTTGTTGTAGAAGATCACGACGGGGTTCGACTTCCACGGGATCTGGAAGTAGTCGCCGTCGGCGTTCTGGTATTGCGTCGACAGCTCGCCGGACCTGTCTTCGATGTACTCCGCGCCATCCGGCAGCGACGAGATGTCGACGAGGCCGCCCGCCTTCTCGAACTGGCCCACCGCGCTCGGAGCGGTGTTGTAGATCAGGCAGGGTGCGTTTCCGGCCGTGATGGCCGCGCCGATGACCTCCTCGCTCGACCGACCAGCGGGGATCTCTTGGCCCGTGACCTTCTCATCGGGGTGCTCGGCGTTCCAGGCCTCGACCATCTGCTTGCCCCAGGCGACCTCCTGCTCGTTGTTCGAGTACCAGATCGTGATGGGTCCGTGGTCGTCGGGCGATCCGCCCGAGCCGCCGCGCGAGCACGCCGTGAGCGCCAGCGCCCCGACGATCAGCGCGGCCGCGGCCACAGCTCGTCTCTTCTTCATCGTTGTCTCCTGTCTGTGCTCGTTTCCGTCGGCGCCGCCGCCGTGGAATCCCGAACCACCAGTTCTGCGGGGGCGAGTTCGATGTCGCCCACCTCGTCGCCGCCGACCAGCCGAAGCAGGGCGTCGGCGGCCGTGAATCCCCAGCCCCGGGCATCCGTCGCCACCGTCGTGAGCGCCGGTTCGATGTATCGGCCGATCGCCGAGTCGTCGAAGCCGACGATCGACACGTCGCGCGGAACGTCGAGGCCGGCGCGCCGGGCGACGCCGATGCCGGCGATCGCCATCGCGTCGTTCGCGTAGACGATCGCGGTGGGCCTCTCGGCACGCTCGAGCAGCTCGGCGGTGGCGCGCGCACCATCGGCGGCGGTGAAGTCGGTCTCGACGACGACTGGCGCGGCGAGGTTCGACGACGCGATGGCGTGCAGGAACGACGCCTTGCGTCGGGCGGCGTGCAGCAGGCGGTCCGGGCCCGCGACGTGGGCGATGCGCGTGTGGCCCAGGCTCACGAGGTGCCGAACGGCATCGTGGATGGCCGGGGCATCGTCGAGGGTGACGGCGGGGATGGCGCTCGCGTCGACGTCGGTGCGGCCCAGCGAGATCGCCCGCAGGCCGACGCTCTGGAGAAGGGTGACGCGGGAATCGGCGGCCCTGAGGTCGGTGAGGATCACGCCGTCGACGCGGCGCTCGGCCGCCAGCCTGCGGTAGGTGGCCTCCTCGAGGCGTTCGTCGCCCACGACGCTCAGAACCAGCGACTGGCCACGAGGGGCCAGCACCCGTTCGACGCCCGAGATGAAGGACGGGAAGAAGGAGTCGTCGGCGATGATCTCGGGATCGCGCGCGATGACGAGCCCAACGGCGAACGACACGTCGTAACTGAGCGAGCGGGCACGCACGCTGGGGGACCAACCGAGCTCTTCGGCCGCGGCGAGAATTCGTGTGCGGCTCTCGGGCGAGACCCCCGGGCGGTCGTTGAGCGCGAACGATACGAGGCCCTTGCTGACCCCGGCGGCGCGGGCCACGTCGGCGATCGTCGGGTGGGATGCCTGCATCGCGATCTCCTCATCGAGTCGGACGGTCTAAACCGGTTTAGAGACAAACTAGACCCGTTCGACGCCCCGGTCAAGAGAGTGTTCGGTAGTCTCGAGGGTGCGCGGGCCCCCATAGCCCAATCGGCAGAGGCAGACGACTTAAAATCGTTTCAGTCAGGGTTCGAGTCCCTGTGGGGGTACATATTCGACCGCTCTGCACCCCAGTAATGGCGCGGAGATTGCCGATATGAGGCCAGGTCGCGGGGCGGTCTTGCCCACAATCTGACGTTATCTACGTCGCTGGTGTTCCATGAGATGGAGCTTCGTCTAGCCGTATACGGCAATGGTCCACCTGGGCCGGGGGCGTTGGTGACGATCGGAGATATCGAGCGTTCATCAGTCGATCTCACGAACTTGTGGCCCGTCGCGACCCTGACGAAAGGCGCGAGACCGGGCCCGCGCTGACGAAATCCGGCCGTAGCTCGGGGTGGTCAGATTGAATGTACCGACGTCTTCATCGGTGCCTCGACGCCCGCCGGGGCCGGCCCCCACCGCTACACCGAGACGCTCAGCGCCATTAACCGTTCCCGCGCTCGAGGTTATCGTGGACGTGACGCCTACAGTCGTCGGTCTCCGCCTGTGGCCTCATCCGGGAAGATCGCTGAACGTCCGCAAAAGCGGCGCAAATGCGGGGCGGTGTTTCGAGTTCGAGTCCCTGTGGGGTACCAGATTGACCCCTCCGCATCCCTTTATTGGCGCGGAATCTGCCGACTCTGAGTCATCCCGCGGGGCGGTTTTGCGCACAATCCGTCGTTATCTACCTCGCTGGTGCCGCGAACGCCATCAGCTTGAAACGTCTGCACCTTCGAAGTTTCGAGGGGACCTCAGTCGTCGTTGCCGCCCCGGGTCACGGCGGTGCCATCAACCTCCGCTGGAAAGGCAAGGCACGAACAGGCGTTGAAGAAAAAATACGCTTCACGCATCCTCTGTGGCCGTTCGGTTACGTCGTGAAGAGACTGCGAGTTCGTCATCCAGGTCATTACCTGGCATGGATGCATTTCGATTTCCGCCGCAGGCTATTGGGAGGTAATCAAATGGAGGTGCCGTGAAGGCGAAAAGAGATGTAGACGTACCCGATCTAAGCGGGAAGGTAGCCGTGGTGACGGGAGCCAGCGACGGCATCGGACTGGGTATCGCTGTTCGGCTCGCACGGGCCGGTGCCGAGGTGGTGCTTCCTGTTCGGAATCCCGCCAAGGGAGAGCGGGCGTTGGCTGCGATTGCAGCACAAGCACCTCGAGCTGTTGCGAGCACGCGAGAGCTCGATCTGGCGTCGCTCGCATCGGTAGAACGATTGGGGAACGCTCTCTTGACGGAGGGGCGGCCCGTACACCTCTTCATGGCGAACGCGGGAGTTATGACTCCTCCGGAGCGGACATTGACGGCTGACGGATTCGAGTTGCAGTTCGGGACAAACCACTTGGGACACATGGCGCTCATCGGCCGAGTCCTGCCGTTGCTGATGATGGGTCAGGCCCGGGTCACCACGATGTCTAGTTCGGCCGCAGCGCAAGGCACAGCGGCATGGGATGTGTTCGCTCGCGCCGAGCAATACCGAGCAATCCGCTCCTACTCGGCTTCGAAGCTTGCCCAACTGATGTTCGCGTTGGAACTCGATCGACGAAGCAAAAAACTCGGGTGGGGTGTATCGAGTAACGCTGCTCATCCCGGCACGACCTATAGCAATCTCTATGCGTCGGGACCAAATCTCGGCCGGTCAAAACCGTCTCCTATCGATGGGATCTTTCGACGGCTCTCCAAGCTAGGCGTGTTTGTCCAACCCGTCGATGCAGGTCTGTTGCCTGCCCTTCACGCTGCCGTGTCAGTCGACGCCGAAGGTGGACGGTACTACGGCCCGGATGGGCTGGGTCAATTCACTGGCAGCGCGACCGAGCTGAAGCTGCCACGCCGGGCCAATGTCCTCGCTGATGCAGTGACGCTTTGGGATGCGTCCGAAGCGATGACGGGGGTGGTGTTCCCGACTCGGTCGAGCCTCGCGAACGTCCAAGACGGCGGCATCTTCCACTGACCGGCATACGAAGAACGCCTCCCGTCGAGCCAGAGGCTCGCGACGGGAGGCGTTCTTCGTGTGGACTGCAATCAGCCGGCTTGGTTCGCTGCGTTCATCATGAGCTCGTGTGAGCGTAACCGGGTCAGGAGGACAGGTATCTGGTCCTGAACGATGACCTCTGACGCCCCTGTGCTCTCACGTATTTGTTCTAGTTGCTCGGCAATGGTGCTCACCGATCCGGCGAAGATCGTGGGCCACTGCCCATTCACTATCGTCGTCGGGGAATCCTTTTGGTTATCGGTGAGGATGCTAGCGGCCTCGTCGACAGTGGGCATCCGTTTCATCGGAGCTCCGTTTGTCATTCGGGCAAGACCTGCCTTGTGTGTCCATGCGAGCCGGCGGGCGTCTGCATCGTTGTCCGCGGTCACGACGTTGATCGCAATGGCGGCCTGCGCGCTGGCAAATCCCTTCGAAGCTGGGACGAACCTCGACCGGTAAGACCTGAGCGCCGGCGCGGCCGCTGCAGGATTGATGAAAGCCGCGAAAGCGTATCCGAGTCCTTTCGACGCTGCGATTTCCGCAGTCGAGCCAGAGGATCCGAGAATCCAGACCTCCGGTCGCTCAATGACAGGTGCAGGAAGAGGCAGCAACAGCAAGGGATCGTCGGGCTCGAATTCGTTCCGCTGCAAGGCGACAATCTTCCCTACCTGCTCCGAGAAATCGGGGCGGGTCGGAGTGGATCGATTCCGCTGGAGGGCGAAGTCGACTAGGGCGCCGCCTGATGCCCGCCCAAGTCCCAGATCGATTCGCCCGGGTGCAAGGAGCTCCAGCGTCGCGAAGGTCTCGGCGACAAGGAAGGGGCTGTGCTGGTTGAGCAACACAGCCCCCGATCCGAGCCGAATCGTCGAGGTGACACGGGATGCCGCCGCGACTAATACCGCGGGGGACGTAGAGACAAAACCCGATGTCGCGTGGTGCTCGGTGAACCAATACCGTGCGGCGCCGATTCTGTCGGCGTGGGTGGCAGCGGCGAGTGTTGCTTCGAGTGCGGCTGCGCGGGAGTTGTCCGGACCCAGAATGCTGAGGTCCACGAAGGAGACCTTCACCACGGCGACGATTCTTCAGCTGTAATCATTGACGTCAGAGAGCCACAGACGCGCCGGTGGAGCCGCCGATAAGTATTGCCTTGACTTCGGTGAACTCCTCAACGCCGTGACGGCCGAACTCGCGGCCGTTACCAGACTGCTTGTAGCCACCAAACGGGGCGAGCATGTTGAGGCCGGCGCCGTTGAGATAGACCTGTCCGACCTCGAGTCGGTTGGCGACGCGGAGGGCGTCTTCGGCTTCACCAAAGACGGCGGCAGTCAGGCCGTAGATCGTTGAGTTGGCGATGGCCACCGCGTCCTCTTCATCCTCGTACGAGATGACGGAGAGGACTGGTCCGAAGATCTCCTCCTGGGCGATGGTTGAGTTGGGGTCCACGTCGGAGAATATCGTGGGACGGATGTAGGCTCCGTCTTCGAGCCCCGGGATGCGGCCTGGGCCACCGTAGGCGAGCGTCGCTCCTTCCTCGATGCCCTTCTCGATGTACCCGTTGACCCGCTCCCATTGGCTTTCCGATGCCAGCGGGCCGAGGCGCACAGTCTCATCCAATGGATTTCCGACGCTGTAGCCTGCCGCCGCGGCGACGAGCTTGGTCACGATCTCGTCTTTCCGTGCGGCTGGGACCAGGAGGCGCGTCCAAGCCCCGCAGGCCTGACCGCCGTTGCTCCATGAGTTCACGAGCGTCTCTCTGACCGCGAGATCGATGTCGGCTCCCTCGAGTACGATGTTGGCCGATTTGCCTCCGAGTTCCAGACCGACCCGCTTGACGTTGCTTGCTGCGACCACAGAGAGTCGCTTACCCACCGCCGTCGAGCCCGTGAAAGAAATCATGTCAACATCCGGATGCGCGGCAATGGCCTCTCCAACGACCTTGCCAGCGCCGTAGACGACATTGAATACGCCGTCGGGTGCGCCGGCTCGCGTGACTGCTCGCGCCAGTAGGGCCGCCGTCAATGGAGCCACCTCAGAGGGCTTATAGACGATGGTGTTGCCGGCAAGAAGAGCGGGTGCGATCTTCGTCATCGTTTGCTGGAGTGGGAAATTCCAAGGAGTAATTGCCCCGACGACACCGACGGGCTCACGGACGATCAACGAGGTGCCGATTTCTTCGACCCAATCAATGTTCGGTTCGATGGACGCGACGGCCGCAGCGACCGCGGCCGGGAGACCGGCCTGGGCCATCCTGGAGAACATGATGGGGGCGCCGATTTCGACGGTGATGGCCTGGGCAATTTCTTCATTGTGCTCGGTGATTTCGGCAGCGAGGCGAGTTAGTACGGCGGCTCGATCGGCAGTAGACGTGTTCGCCCATCCAGGCAGAGCGGCGCGTGCCGCCGATACAGCACGGTCAACATCCTCGGCGGTGCCTGAGGGAACGGACGCAACGAGTGCACCGGTAGCGGGGTTGGTCACATCGGTGTGCGAGGAGGCCGTGCCGTCAAAGCGGCCATTGATCCAGTGGGTAGACGCGGAAAGTTGCGGGTGTGTGTATGTCATGGTGACAGCTTGCGCTCCGAATCAGGTCGTATCCATACCGGGATTTCACCAGGTTGAGCAGACCCACTCTCATGCCGATAGTTGCTCAAACTCGGCATGGATCCGGTGCCGTCGCGGGTTGACACTGTAGGTAGACCCACTGGGTCGAGAAGAGGTAAGTGATGAACGATAGGCAGCAGCTTTCGCAGTTTCTGCGGGCGCGCCGCGAGGCTATCCAGCCGGAGGACGTGGGCATGACACGCGGCCCTCGACGGCGCACAAGTGGCCTGCGACGAGAAGAAGTTGCAGCGCTTAGTGGAATCTCGAGCGACTACTACAGCAAGATCGAGCAGCACGATGGGCCGGTGCCGTCGCAGCAGATTCTTGCGTCGATCGCTCGGGGCATCCAGTTAAATCTTGATGAGCGGGATCACCTATTTAGTCTCGCTGGGTATACAGCGCCATCCCGAGCAGTTAGAAATGACCACGTGAATGCAGGACTCATGCGAGTCCTTAACCGCCTCGAGGACACCCCCGCTCAGGTTGTTACGATTCTCGGCGAGACCCTTGTGCAGACGCGCCTTGCTGCAGCTCTGCTCGGTGACGAGACCTCGTACACGGGCATCCGCCGTAACAGGATTTATCGGTGGTTCACGGATCCCGACGAGCGCGCACTCACACCAGTTGCAGACCATCATCGGCACTCCGCGACTCTTGTGGGCCACCTGGTCGCTGCCAGCACATCCACGTCCCTAGTGGAGCCGGCACGCGTTCTCATTGCGCGTCTCCGCGAGGAGAGCCCGGAGTTCGCTGCTTTGTGGGAGAGTCAGCCCGTTCCGGGTCCGTACTGCGAAGCGAAGCGAATAATGCACCCCGAAATTGGGGAGGTAGAACTCTACGGGCAGACAATCCTGGACCCCGATCAATTCCAAGCCTTGATGATCTTCACCGCGGAGCCCGGCAGCGTGAGTGCCGAGAAGCTGCAGCTGCTCTCCGTTATCGGCGCCCAACGCATTTAAGCAAACGCGCTTAGACCACGAGCAACAATCACGTTGCCGTCCCCAGACGGGGATGCCGGTGCAATTTGGCGCGCAAACGCGCCCCGCTCATTTCTTTGGAGACCCCGTGAACCAACGCGTTCGCCCCAAGTTCCTTATAGCAGTGCTCGCAGCCGGGGCATTCGTTGCATCACTTACGCAGACGCTGATTCTGCCTCTCCTACCCAGCATTCCGGAACGCCTCGGCATTAGTGCAGACGAAGCATCTTGGCTCGTAACAGTGACAGTGATCGTTGGGACGGTCTCGAATCCCCTCTTGGGCCGTCTCGGAGATCAGTTCGGTCGCCGCCGACTGCTCCTGGTATCCCTCGGAGCCTTCACGATCGGGTCAGTAGTTGTCGCAGGGTTCTCGGACCCGGTGCTTCTTCTCATCGGACGCGGGGTTCAGGGAATCGCGACCGCCGCTATCCCGCTCGGAATTAGCATCGCGGCGACAACCCTCCGGGGGACGTCTCGCGCGCGAGCAATTGCTTTGATTAGTGCAACCCTCGGCATCGGTGGAGCCATCGGGCTTCCGATCGCTGGCGTGCTGGCAGAGGCCCTCGGCTTCCACGGGACATTCTGGCTGACCGCAGGGGTGGGAGTTCTGACTATCGTCGCAGTCGCATTCGTTGTTCCTCCATCCCCGAGACAGACTGAACCAGCATCGGTAGACATTGTGGGTTCACTGCTGCTGGCGGCTGCCATCACCTCTTCGCTCATTGTGCTCGCTGAACTGGCCGCAGGGATGAACGCGACGATGGCCCTATCCCTCACCGTCGTCGCAGTCGGTTCTCTCGCCGCCTTTCTCACGGTCGAGCTCCGGGCGAAACACCCCTTGATCGATCTACGTGTCGCGATCCGCAGGCCTGTCATCCTCGCCAACATCGCGGGTTTCGGAATCGGTTTAGTTTTTTTCACTAACACGCTCAGCCTGATTACCGAGGCCCAACTCCAGCCGCCGGCTGGTCTCGGCCTCGGATTGACGGCGGCCGGTCTAAGCCTGTTGCCGGGTGGATTGGCAATGGCAACCGCAGCACCCCTCTCAGCCAGCATTACCCGTCGCTGGGGTAGCCGGATCACATTGATCATCGGTTCACTGATGGTTGTAGCAGCCCTCGTCTTCCGTTTCCTGGCCAACACCGAGCTCTGGCAGCTCGTCGTGACCGCAGTGATCGTCTTTACAGGTGTGGGGTTCGCTTATGCCGCGATGGCAACCGTCGTCGTTGACGCCTCACCATCAACTCAGGCAGGATCGGCGAGCGGACTCAACGCCCTCACGAGAAGCCTCGGAACAGCCGTCGCAAGCACCACCTTCGGCGCCCTCCTCGGGGCAACCGGACGCAACACAGAGACAATACTGTTCATCACAGCCGCCCTAAGCGTCGTTGCCATAGTCGCGTCCTTTGCTATGCCAGAGCGGTCTCGCGACTCGCGTTCATGATCGCCAAGTCAGGACTTGTTGTCATGCTTTTGCCAAGGCCACGATCCAGTCACCTCGAGTTCGAGCGAAAAACTCAGAAACGTGCGAATGAGCACTATCCCGCCCAGGACAGCCACGTCGAGGAGCGTGGGGGCGACGGCAACCGTCCGAACGATGTCAGCCGCAACTAAAAGCTCCAAGCCAAGAAGAATGGAGCGCCCGACGCGCTGTCGAAACCTGACGTAGGAATCGAGGTTGTCATGCGGGTTTCGGATGAAGAAGCGCACCGCCGCGACGACGATACCGAGAACGATTGCGGCAACGCCTGTGAAATCGATGGCCCGACCGATAGCCTCAACTGCCTCTGAAAACGGCATATCTCGCGTGGGTCCCTTCTACTAATCGGCGGCGTTACGCCGCACGTACAGCTCCAGATGGGCAATCCATTGGAACTGGTCGTTAGTTCGAGTGCATGGCCAGCCCGAGAGGGTTTGCAGAAATGGAGAGACGCAGGGGATGCGTGGAAATGTTCTCCGTCTTGTAGTTCCACAGCCATTCCTCGCCTGGTTCGAAGTTGGGCATCATCGGATGTCCAGTGGCGATGTAGTGAGCAGTAGCGTGCTTGGCTGGCGAGCTATCGCAGCAGCCCACCTGCCCACAGACGGTACAGCGGCGCAAGTGTACCCACCAGCCAGAATCACGCATGCAGTCAGAGCAAGCACTTCCGGGCGACAACGTCTTTGTGTCAACATCGGTTGAATTAGTGGACATCGTTCACCGCCTTCACATTCCATCGATCACTGATTCTCCCGAAATGCCAGATGGCAACGGCCAGGATCCATGTGACGACAAACAAGCCAACGATCACAAACCCCACGTAGTTCAGATCGAGTTGCCCGATCCACCCGATGGGACCTGCAGAGATCTCCAGCTTGTCGGCGAAGACGGAGATGAGTTCCTGACCGCCGATGATGAGAGCAACTGCGACGGAAAGACCGGTGACTGTGATGTTGAAATACACCTTGCGAACGGGTGTAGAAAAGGCCCATCCGTACGCTGAGTTCATCAGGATGCCATCGATTGTGTCGAGTAGGCACATGCCGGCAGTGAACAACACTGGCAGGGTGAGGATCGCGTACCAGGGGAGAGCGAATGCAGCGGCACCGCCGGCGAGAACGAGGAGCGACACTTCAGTGGCAGTGTCGAATCCAAGCCCGAAGAGCAGCCCGATCGGGTACATCCGGACCGGTCGTTTGACCGCTCGGGTGAGGGGTGCGAGGAGGCGGTTGATGAGCCCCCGGTTAGTTAATTGACGTTCGAGCTCGGCCTCATCGAACGCACCGGAGCGCATGCGACGGAAGACACCGATGATTTGCCGGAGGACGAGGAGGTTGATCACCCCCAGTAAAAGAAGGAAGGTTCCAGAGACGATGACTCCGATCAGGCCGGTGGTCTGTTGAAGAGCTGAACTGCTGTCTTCTACTTGGGGAGCGAGGCTTCGGACTCCGAACCCGAGCAATGCGCACAATCCGAAGACGATGCTGGAGTGGCCGAGGGAAAACCAGAATCCGACGGAGACAGGTCGTTGTCCGTCGCTTATTAGCTTGCGGGTGGTGTTGTCGATCGCCGCGATGTGGTCGGCGTCGAAGGCGTGACGAAGGCCCAGGGTATAGGCCGTCACACCCACACCTATGCCGAATACTTCCGACGTTCCCATCTGATAACCGCCCGGTGCGACCAACCCGAAGAGAGAGCCCCACCCGACTACGTGCAAGACAACGATCACCACACCCATCGCCCCGATAACCACCCACTGGCGACCGCGGAACCGATCGGCGATCGCCCGCACGGCTACGCTGTGCGGGCGCCTCTTTGTACTTGACTGAACATCCATGAGGAAATCGTCAGACGGGTCGTACGTACGGGAAGTTCTCGCTGTGAGACTCGCGTGAGCTCGCCGAGGTCAGCCCGGTGGGGAAGCCCGTGTTCGTGATCAGCGAGAACATGACCTCCGGGGCGTTGTCCTGCAGCGACCGTCCGTTAAAGCCAGCAAACCCGAACGCTGCAGGGGTGCCGATCGTGTACGGAAGAAGGTCGGGCAGAAGGCGAGGAACGACCAGTTCCGCGTACGCCACAGGATTTCGGGTTCCCGTGTTGCGGGCCGCGGCGGTGATCATCCTGGCAAAACGAGCACCGTCGTTTTCGACGTCTTCAGCGGGGATAGCGTGTGTGTCGCGGTGATACTGCTCGCTGTCGTCATCGTCGCCGATTGCACGTAGCAGGGGCCACACCATGGGGATGGACGCACGGTTGCTCTGGTGCCATCCGCCGGCGTCGGTAGCCAACTTCGAGACACTCCAAACACCAATCGGCCGACCCGCGTGCAGCTCAGCGTCATCAGAGGGGACCTCGATGATAATTGCCCAGATCGATGATCCGGCGAATGTGCTCGAGGCGTCCTTCGGAGACCATCCTTCGATCTGGATCGGAGTTTCGGACTGGATGCCTTTGATGATGAACCCGAGCTGATTCAAATCCAGGTAGAAAGGATCGGCAGCAGGTCCGGCCCAGACGCGGATTCCGTCGCTTTCGAGGTGCTCTTCGGTGCGACCTTCCAGCACAGCTGTACCTACTGCGTTATCGTCGCTGGCTTCAGAGCCGACCAGCTTGCGTAGGGATATTGTCTGGCGCCCGTCGGCGTCACGCTCACCAAAAGAGACTCGGTAGGTCAGGTTTTCGCGCGGTGAGCTGTCGAGGTGAATCTTGAACTCGTAGCGCGCTTCATGATGGAACCCGGGCGTCGCGTTAGCCAAGGACGTGTTGACGATCATTGCGAAGGCGGTGCCTGTAGGGGTGTCGAATACGTAGTTGTCCGTGACGTTCAGTCGCGGGTCGCTGCGTGATTCTGGCGAATCGAGGTGGTGTGACATGAGTATCTCCTAATAGTTGTTTTGTATTGGATGGAACGTATTTGCCGCAGTCAGGATTAGCTGCAGTTGAGATCAAGCGAGAGTCAAAGCGCTTGCATGGCGAGAGGTAGTGACGAGAGAACACTTCGCGCATCGACGGGATTCGTGCCTGAATGCGCTTCAAACAGCGCTTCCAGTTCCGTGAGATTGCCGTGCTGGGCTGCGCTAATGAACGCCTGTAACAGTCGCTGCTGCTCAGCGGTGGGCCGCGATGCTTGCCGATTCGAATCGAGGCGTTTGCGCGCTCTGCTGACCAGCTGACGTGCATTGGTCGACGTCGTTCCTACAATCTGGGCGATCCGTTCATAGGGATAAACGAACGCCTCCCGCAGCACGTAGGCGGCGCGTTCCGCAGGATTCAGACTTCCGAGCAGGATCAACATTGCCTCTTGCAAGGCTTCATTGTGTTCCGCGTCCCGTTGCGGATCAGACTCTGTTTCCAGCTCGCGCAGCCAGGGACTCGCGGACGTCTCATGCCGTGAGTGTGCGGACTGCAGCGTGTTGAGCGAGAGTCGCTTGGTGATCGTGGCCAGGAAAGCCGCCGGCTCCCGCACATCCTCGTGAGGGGCGGACTGCCACCGAATCCAGGCGTCTTGAACGATGTCCTCGGCATCAACGACGCTTCCCAGCATGCGGTAGGCGATACCGAAGAGCCGGCCGCGATCCTGCTCGAATGCTTGTACTGCGGTCGAGAATTCGGGCACCACATGGACTGATTCGGTGATAGAGGCGCTGGTGGAGTGAAGCGTTCCAGCGGTCAGACGGTTGGAGTCGTTACTTTGCCGTTTACTGCGAGATTCGATCGTGAGACTCATGAGTTTGTGTCTTTCCGCGAAGGCGTTTCGTATCCTGTCCGCTGGCACGTGGTCGCACCGTCAACAGGCGTGGTCGGTTATTTGCCGAGGAAGGCGAGAATGTCCTGGTCAAGTTCGGCTTGGTAGTTGCCATAGATGCCGTGCGGGGCCCCCGGATAGACCTTTAGGGTTCCATCCGACACGAGCTCGATTGCCTTGAGGGCGGCAGCAGCGATTGGAACGATCTGATCGTCATCACCTTGGGCGATGAGGATCGGAACCGTTATGGCCCGCAGATCGTCGGTGAAGTCGGTTTCCGAGAACGCCTTCACGCAGTCGTACGCCGCGGCGAGGTTCACGTTCATGCCCTGCCGCCAGAACTCACGTTTAGCGCCTTCAGAAACTTTCGATCCCTCCCGGTTTGCCCCAAAGAATGGTTCCGCGAGATCGATGAAGAACTGTGAAGCGTCGGCGAGGACACCGGCACGGATTGCGTCAAACGCCTCGATCGGTAGGCCGTCCGGGTTTGCGCTGCTTTTCACCATCTGCGGTGGAACAGCCCCGATCGTGACAATTTTCGAAACCCTTCCCACTGCGTGCTGGGCTGCATAGCGAACAACCTCGCCGCCGCCGGTCGAGTGACCAATCACTGTCAGGTGCGTGAGATCAAGGTGCTCGACCAACTCCGCAAGGTCCTTCGCGTAAGTGTCCATATCGTTGCCGGCGTACGTCTTCGAGGACCGGCCGTGACCGCGACGGTCATGGGCAATCGGACGGTAGCCCTTGTCAGCGAGCAATTTGATTTCGACCTGCCAGGCGTCGGAAGAGAGCGGCCAACCGTGGCTGAGCAATACAGGCTGGCCCTTGCCCTGATCTGTGTAGTAGATCTCGGTTCCGTCAGTGGTGGTGAAATACGGCATGTGCGTCTCGATTCGTAATGCGCAGGGTCAGGAGAGGTGGGTGATTGCTTCGATGATGAGTTCGGCGACTGCTCCGGGGTTTGAAACCATGACCGAGTGCGACGCATCGGGGATCTCAACGGTCTTGAGTGAACCGGCACGCTCGGCCATGAAACGCAACCCCGAAACAGGGATGTTCTTGTCGCCAGAACCGAACACGAACCACGACGGCAGCGTCTCCCATGCCGACGTTTCGGCAGGCTGCGGCTCACCCAACGCGTAGTCCCGCACCGCACGTTGCGTGGCGCCGGCAATTCTCGCGTCACCCAGTGGCACGTCGCCCGCAAACTGGGAGGGGAACAGCTCGCGGTCGACGATGAGGTCGTTGGAGCCATCGGCCAAAGCAATCGGACGGATGGTCTCACCGAGGGTGGAGCCGGGGAACTGGCCGGTCAGGCCGAGCGATGTCTCTCCGTGTTCCGGGGCGAACGCCGAAACGTAAACGAGGCCTTTCACGACGGCGCTACCAACTGCGGCCTCGGTGATGACCGCGCCGCCGTAGGAGTGACCTACTAGCAGGACCGGTCCGCCGACGTTCTCTACGGCCCGACGAACGTTGTCGGCGTCGGATGTGACACTTCGCAGTGGATTCGGAGTCGCGATGGCAGCTACCCCGCCCCGCAGTAGTCGGGAGAGCACCCCGTTCCAGCTGGAAGATTCAGCGAAAGCGCCGTGAACAAGTACAACGGTGATAGTCGTAGGCATCTCTTACTCCTTGAGTGGTGGACAACTATTCGCAATCCATACAGAAGATGGCTGCGCTTCAGATGTCGCCTTGTGTTTCACCTAGTTCACAGGCGTCGCGGTTCCATGCACAGGCAGAGAGCATGCAGAACAGAGGCGGCTTGAAAGTGCATGGAAATTGCACGCCACAGACGCCAGTGCTGATGGAGGGCAACCACTCACAGGCAGAACAAGACGCATTCGCTCCGCGAGCACGAATCTGCAGGATCGCGGCGCCCTGGAGGATATCCAAGGCGCCGCATCGGTGGCGGGTGGGACTAGCCGCGTCTGCTTGGCGCAATCCGAAGACCGCCTGAAACCCGGTATTCCGCTCTTACCTTCGGCCGACCGAAGACCGCGCTGACTAACTCAGGCAGTCACACCAGGTCAGACCAAACAAACCCGTCCGTTGTGACAGGAGTCGCCATTCACGGGGCGTAGTGTCAGCCTGGAATTGCCACGGTTTAAAGTCGGATCTCAATGTCTAGGCATCCCTCGGCTTGGCGTCGATGCCTCGCTTCAGAATTTGTGCAGTCGGGTTTGTGAACCGTCAACTTTTGACATGTTTTTTGCGTTGTAGCCGCGATAAAGGTCACTCAAACATCGCGCGCTTCACGAGCCGCATTAAGGTCGGCGATACCGCCGGGAACTATGCCGCCGCCCCGAGCAGCCTCGAGAAGGGCGCTTACTTCAACCCTGATCATTGCGCCATGACCGATGTTGGGAAATGGCGCAATCAATGATTCGACGATTGCTAATTCGGCCAGCACTTCATCTCGCCGCTCCGCCGCGAGCAGCGCTCGGGCGTGCACGACGTGAGCGCGGGCCGTTATGTAGTCCAAGTCATACAACAAGGTCGTGCGCATCAGCTCATCGGCAGTTGCGAGCGCAGCCTCGGCGTCCCCGTACTCGACGTAGCTGTTCGCCAACTCTTCCAGAGTGACCGCCCGGGCAAAAGAGTCGGCATATGCCTCCGTCTCGGGGTTGATCTCTTGAGGCAGTGCGGCCTGTACGGCCGACAAGTCTGCGATCGCTCGTTCCGTATGTCCCAGCCGCCGGTGGAGCATCCCCAAGACCGCCTGAGCCTGCCGCATATCAGGGTACGCTCCCACGGTCGCGTAACCATCAATGGCAGCTTCGAGGTTGTCCATGACTCCGTCGATCTGCCCACCGTAGGCGCCGGCCCAACCTATGAGGAATTTCGAGCGGGAAATCCCGTATTGATCCGCAGCGCGTTCCGCAATGACCAGAGCTTCTCGCGCGATTTTCTGGGCCAGAAGCGGGTCTCCCCGTTCGGTCATAGCGAGCTGCGCGAGAACGCCGCCTTGAAACGCAATTGCAGGAAGGCTTCCTAGCGCTTGGGATGAGCGGAGAGCAAGTTCACTGAGCTCGTACCAGTGGCCCCATTCCGGCCAAAGCGCAAGCTTCCAGCCCACCGCTCCGGCCACCTCAACGACACGCTCATGATCAGCGACGCTGAACGCTCGTTGGACGGCTGGCCACCAATGCTCCGAGTTGGCGAGTACCCACGCTCGCGCCCTCACGCGGTCGAATCGACCGACATTGCCAGACACTCCACTTCCAGCCCGCGGAGCTTCGGGGTCGGTGACGACGTCGACCATCGTTGTGATGAGCCAACCCATCAAGCGGTCTTGCTCGATGCTGATCTCGTCTTCTGAACTCACCATACGGAGACGAGTGCTCGCAAAGACGCGCAAGAGATCATGAAGCCGGTATCGATTACCGCCCCGAGATTCTAAAAGCCCAAGGTCAACGAGATGTTCTAGTTGTTCTTCAGTTATGGGCTCGGACAATCCAACAGCGGCGCCCGCAATCGCCGCGTCGAAGGTGACGCCGTCGATGATCGAGAGAACGCGGAACACTTTTGCCGAGACGTCATCTAATTCGTCGTAAGACAACGCGAACACCGCCTCGACTGACATGTCACCTGCGACGAGGAAGGACAGCCGACGCGCTTCCGACTGCATGCGACCTACGTAGTCGCCCACAGTTGTGGCGGGTCGGCTAGCGACGCGATTCGCCGCAATTCTCAGGGCGAGAGGCACGCCATGGCATAGAGCAGCTAGGTCAGCTATCGAATTTCCGTCTTGTTGCTGTACGGGAATGATCCGCTCGAGCAGTTCCACACTGTTGAGAGTCAGGAGGGAATCGAGAACGATGCGCCCTGTCGCAGTGATGCCTGCAAGGGTGCGTCTGGAGGTGAAAATCAAAGGGCCGCGTTCCTCCGCGGCGAGCAAGGGGCGGACCTGGTCTTCGCTCGTGGCATTGTCGAGAAGAACGGTCGGATGGCGAAGTGCTGCCACGGATTTCCAACGCGCTATAGCCTCGTCCAGTCCGATTGGTGGTTCGGCCAGGTCTTCGTCGGTCTGTCGCAACACGAGTTGCACAACTTCTAACGGTGTAAGCGGGGGCCTACCGTTGCCACCTAGGTCGACGAATGCGACGCCTTCAGCGGGCGCGAATCGGGACACGCCCTCGAGAGCTAGTGAGGTCTTGCCGAATCCGCCCGGGCCGGTAATCGCGACGACGGCTGCAGGCGTCTGCACGAACGATTCGAGCGATTGGAGCTCGGAGACCCGCCCGGTGAAGTCGTTGAGACGGAGAGGTCTCAGAGTCGCGGGAAGCGTCGACTCGACGGTTCGGGCGCGGCGTGCGGCCAGTAATAGAGTCCCTCGCCCTTCCTCGTGAAGACCCAGACCGTCAGCTAGGGCGGTCAGTGTCCCTCTGCGAGGCGCTAGTGTCACGCCGCGTTCTATGTCGCTGATACCCCGAACGCTGACTCCGGACCGCTCAGAGAGGGCCTCGATAGTAAGTTCGCGCTCGATGCGCAGATCACGAACGAGGACCGCAATCGCGTCTGGCTGCATGAGGCCAAGTGTAAGCTCTGGGCACAGGAAACGCGGAGCATTATTCACTTCGCGTACTGTGGTCTGCGGGTAATTCTGACCGTCGGCTGGTCTTAGCGCACCCTCAGTTTCAAACGTCTAGGTCTGCTGAGCCTCTTTCACAGTTTGGACAAAACACGGAGGGCGTTCGACGCGTTCGGATCGAACGCGTTCCAGACCGCGAGGGTGTCACCCTGATCGTCACCCAGCGGGAACAAATGGAACTCGAGTCGATATTCGCCCGTCGTCGCATGACTGAAAAGAAAGTCTCCCGATATCTGCGAGGCGGGCTGGCTCGCCCAGGCAGACGCGAAGTCTGGGCTGACCGCCGCGAGCTGCCCCACCAAGTCCAGGTATTCGTTGTCTTCGAAATGACGGCTCAGAAGATCCCTTAGTACCCCTGCCACTTGATCTCGCTTCGCGAACCAGTCGTCTGCCTTCACGTCGATCAGGTCGGGTAGAAAGGTAAATTGTGCCAGATTGCTTCCAGCTGCAAACCCCGGAGCGACGACGCTGGCGAGGGAATTAGCGAAAAGCACGGTCATGTGACGGTCGTAGACGAAAGCTGGATTTGTCTCAAAAGTGTTGATGAGACGGAGCACCTCAGAATGCCGATCAGGATTCATTTTTTCGACTGTCACTCTGAGCACGCTACTCGCGTGGGGCCCCAGGAGCGTGCCCCCACCGAGGACACGCAGTACAGTGATGCCGACGCGTTGGGCGCAGCGAGCGACACTATCGCTTGTCCTCAGTATGTTCGACAGGCTGTGTGGCGCGCAGGGATCGGATTGCGTCGGCGGCGACAGTGTGGGGCTCGGCGTGCAAAACGGTGAGGACGTGACGCCTATGATCGGGCACTAGCAGTGCCTGGCGGGTGAAGTCGACTTGTCCGAAACCTGGCAACGTGAGCATAGCCATGCCAACGTATTGCGGGTGTGCTTCGTGGCGAGCCCACAGCCGCCGAAAATCAGGATCACGCAGCGACAGCAAACCGACGATGTGCTGGAGTTCTTTGTCCTCGGGGTCACTGTTGAAGCGGAGTTCGGCTGCGGTAGTTCGTGCGGTCTCTTCCCAGTTGCGGTCGACCGACCGCCAACGTGACCCGAACACGACGACTGGGAGATTCATTCCGGGCTCCAACATCCCCGGCAGCAACGAAGTCGACAGTCTGTTGGAGGCGACGACTGTTTGATTCCGGTCGGTAATGTAGGCGGGAGTCTGCGCCCACTGACCGAGCAGTCCTTTCATGCTCCGGTCGATTGCACTGGTGACGTTATTCGGATCGGTGAAGCGAGCTCCCCCCGTTTGGATTGCGACGAGCCTCTGCATGTACTTGACAGCGTTGTTGCTCAGTCGCAGAGCCTGAGCGAGGGCCTGAAGTATGTGGTCTGACGGGTGTCGGTCTCGCCCTTGCTCGAGGCGCAGGTAGTACTCCTGACTTATCCCTGCTAGGCGGGCCACCTCATCTCGGCGCAGCCCCTCGACCCGTCGTCCAGGCAGGTCAGAAAATCCAACGTCGGAGGGCTGAAGCGCTGCTCGACGAGCTCGGAGATAGTCGCCGAGGGGTGAGGTATTTGTTAGGGATTCGCTGGACACGATGTCCATGACACCAGAATGGCATTGATGAGACCATGCAAGAAGCAGGCAGTTTGCTTCTACCCGGTAGCCAGACAGCTTGCAGGTTGCATTGAGGCAGTCGCTCTACCTGTCTCATGACTCACTCTGCCGGTCGCAAATTGGCCGTGACTCGATGCACCGGCGGACGTTGATGTTTGTTAAGTGATCCCGTGCTGTGGATGAAGCCTCACGGCTCTTCACTCGTTCGATGTGACAGTTGATCAATCCATTGTCCGTACGTTTGTGTGCCGAGGTCAGCGGCGGGGCTTGCGGTGAGGGTTCCTTTTCGCATTGCTTCTCCGAATTTTCCTGGAAGTGGAATCTCCCAAATTGGCCCCCGGCCCCCGGTGGCACGTGCATACGCCTTGACCATGTCGACCATCCTGTGAACCTCAGTCCCGGCCAGATCGGTGGCTCGGCCCGTCGGTCCCGCTTCGGCGAGAGCGACGAGGCGGATTGCGACTTCTTGAGCGGCGACGGGTTGAGAAATCATAGTTGGGACGAGGTTGATCGGACCCAACATGACCTGCTTGTACAGCTGTTGCGCGAACTCGTGGAATTGCGTCGTACGCAGGATCGTCCAGGAGGAACCGGAGGAACTAACCAGTCGCTCCTGGATTCGTTTACCCGCGTAATACCCGAACGGTGCCCGGTCGCTTCCGACAATAGAAAGGGCCATATGGTGGCTGACTCCCGCTTCCTGTTCGGCAGATATCAGGTTCGTCGTTACCGTGCCAAAGAATCTTTCAGATTTCTTTCCTGATCTCGTTGAAATGGATGTGACGTCGATGACCACGTCGACGTCGGCGAGTTTTGCAGCGAGCCCCCGACGATCGGTGAGATCGAACCCAGTCGAACGGGTCAATACGGTCACATCGTGACCATGTTTGCGGGCAACGTCAGCAAGATGGGTACCGACCGCGCCGGTTCCGCCTGCAACAGCAATTTTCATAGCGGGGTGTTTTCTGTCTTCGCCGTTGGTTCCCGCCGCATAGGAAATAGCAGGGGAATCGGAAGGACAAGAGTGAGGCTGAGGGAAACTGATTCCCCGATCGCATCGAACATGTCGAAACCATGCAAATGCTCGAGGTGATAGATCAAGTGCGGCGCCGAAAAGACAATCCAGGCCACGGCTACTAATCGGGACGCGGTGAGGCTTCTCGAAACGGCGGCGACGATGCCAGAACCGGCCAGGGCAAGATAAAGTGCACCGACGTCTCGGATCAGGTGTTCGTTGTACGGGCCGTCCATCATGATCCATTGGCCAAAACCAGTCGTGGGATTACCGTCTGGGAAGGTTTCGTACCAGTTCACCGGAAAGAGCATCGCCCACCCCCCGACGGCGGTGGCGAGCGCTGATAGAAACCACAGGATGACCCGGCGAACCGTCAGAGTCATGCAGACTCGATAGTCTTCGGCGTATCGGTGCTTCGCGCAAGCCAATCTGTAAAACGCGTTTCGAAGCGGTACGCGTCGGGGGAGGGCAGAAGCTCTGTTTCCGTGAGTGTGTTGCCGAAGTATCGGGCTAAGGGGTCAGCGTCGATCTCGCGTGGGTCACGACGGGCGCGCAGTTCGAGTTGTACGAGGTCGGCTAGGGAGAAGACCTCTGGGCCTGCGAACTCCAAGGTTGTGTTCGTAGGGGCGCCGAGTGCGGTCTGAGTTACAGCTGTGGCGACGTCGTCGCCGGCCATGGGCTGAACCGAAGCGCGCGCGAGGTGTATTCGGTGGCCAGTGGTAGCCGTGTCCGCAATGCTGCGGACGAATTCAAAGAACTGCGTGGCGTGCACGAGGGAGTATGGAAGGGATGACCGGCGGATGAGGGTTTCCTGTGCGTCCTTGGCGAAAAAATATCCCCGCTCAGTTTGGGCCAGGCGATCGGTGCCGACGACGGACAAAGCAATGTGGTGTTCTACACCCGCTGCTTGGCCGTACGTGAGCAGGTTGAGAGTCGACGCATAAAAGAAGTCCAACGCGCCGGCTTGATCGGTGTATGAGGAGTTCGTTAGGTCGATCACGGTGCTCGCTCCATCAAGAACTTCCGCAAGGCCTTCGCCGGTGTAGGAATTGACCCCGGTGGAGCGAGCGGCGGAGCTGACTTCGTGACCTGATTCCTGAAGGCGTTCGACTACCTTTGCTCCGATAAGGCCAGTTCCTCCGACGACGATGATTTTCATGGCTAACCTCTCGTTGTGCGCTGCTCGATAGGCGGCGTCTCGTGAGCTATGACCGGGTTGAGAATCAATCTGTGACACCACGTCACAAATCTGTAGTCTGCGTGGTCTTAGCTCGCGCGGGACGTATTTTCGTCCGCTTGCTTATATCAAGGAGGGTTCTGCCGTGACGAACGAGATATCGTTCCCAGACGGTTCCGACGAGAACGGAGACGTGGGGCGCGATCTGGATACTGCGGCAGAGGTCTTTTCGACCGTCCGTCGCCGTCTTTTTGGCATTGCTTACCGAATGCTTGGCACCGCTTCAGACGCCGACGATATCGTGCAAGACGTTTGGTTGCGTTGGCAGACATGCGATCGCAGCGCGGTGCTCGATCCGCCTGCGTTCCTGGCTACTGTCACTACCCGGTTGTCGATCAATGTGCTTCAGTCCGCTCGTCATCGGAGGGAGACTTACATCGGTCCATGGCTTCCGGAACCCGTCAACACTGCAGACGACCCCGAGCTCGGTGCTGAGCGGGGAGAGGCTCTCGGCTTCGCGATGCTGCTCCTGCTCGAGAAACTCACACCGACCGAGCGAGCTGCTTATATCCTTCGTGAAGCGTTCGATTACGAATACTCGCAGATCGCTCGGATCGTGCAATTGAAGGAGCCCGCGACTCGTCAGCTAGTGAGTCGTGCGCGCAAGCATCTCGCTGGCGAGCGGCGCGTGGCTGTCGAATCGACGGAGCAGCGTCGTCTACTTAGCGCGTTCCTGCAGGCCGCCCAGCAGGGCGACGTCACTGCGTTGGAGGCGCTGTTCGCTTCCGACGTCGTGAGCTACACCGACGGCAATGGGGTGAAGCTGGCGGCTCGGATACCTGTAGTTGGCCGGCAGCGCGTGGCTCAGTTCATCGCAGCTTTCTCGAGCCATTTTTGGACCGGTAAGAGAGTCGATTGGGTCGAGCTTAACGGGCAGCAGGCGGTGACGTTGTCGGAGAACGGCGTTGTTACCACCGCGCTCACGATGACGGTGGGCGACGATGGAATAGACCAGGTTATGTGGATAATGAGTCCTCCAAAGCTCACTCGCACTGTGCCGGCATCCGCGTGACGACCAACGCCGGCGACAAAGGTCATCAGGGGAAGCGAGGCGCCGAACGGGAGCGTCTTCTCGACATTGCGTTCAGGATGCTCGGTTCTACGTCTGATGCAGAGCGAGCGGTCGAACTTACCCTGCTCCAGTGGACTAGCGAATTTCGAGACGCCACAAGACTGGTCGGTGACGTCATGCGTCGCGACCAGCTGACTGAGATTCTCGCCCGTATATGTTTCGAGTGTCTCCGTTCGCGCACACAGCGCGATCAATACGCGGGCACTTGGTTACCCGAGCCTCTTCCTAACGTTGGCTATGAAAATGAGGAGACGCTGGGGGGAGAGAGTCCACACCCTGCAGACCGTCTGTCTCTTGACGATTCCTTAAATATGCTCCTGCTCGTTGTGCTTGAGTCCCTTACGCCCGAGGAACGGGTGGCGTTCATTCTGCACGACGTGTTCGGGGTTCCGTTTGTCGGAATCGCGGAGGTTGTGGGCCGTTCCGCACAGAAGACAAGAGAGCTCACGCACTCGGCTCGTCGACAAATCAAGCAGCGCAAGAATGATCAGGTTCCCGAGCGTGATCATCGCCGCATCATCCTTCGTCTGCTTAATGGTTGCCAAGCCGCCGATCAAACTGCTGTGGCAGCTACCCTCGACTCAGGGATCACCGTGGTCGTGGACAGTGGAGGTCATGTGGGGGACGCCCACCCCCCGGCGCACGGTCGGGATGACGCGTCACGGCTACTGCTTCTATTGTTCTCTGGGGCACCCGACATGTCGGTCACAGAGCAGTCCGTCAACGGCCATTCTGGCCTGATCTTTAGCCACGGAGATCAGGTGATTGGTGTGCTGAGCGCAAATATCGTGGTCGACAAGATCCATGACATATGGATCGTTACTAATCCGGACAAGCTCCGACATTGGAACGCGCACCCTATTTGACCGAGACGCGGCTCATGACGATAGAAGGGTCTTCATCTCTTTGTCCGTGATGGTCGCGCCATCGCGGATGTTGATCACGTGGTCCGCGCGCTCGGCGAGGGCCGGGTCATGCGTCGCGACAATGCCGGCGACTCCCCGAATATGCACGAGGTCGACGATGAGGTCCATCACTATGCGGGCATTCTGGCTGTCGAGTTGTCCCGTCGGCTCGTCAGCGATGAGCAGGCCGGGGTCGGCGACGAGGGCGCGGGCAATGCCGACACGCTGCTGCTGCCCGCCCGAGAGTTCGTCGGGCAACTGTTCGGCGTGACCGGAGAGACCAACAGCCTCGAGTGCCTCGTGTACGCGGGCATCCCGTTCGGTCGGGCTGATGCGGCGCAGTCGCAGGGGAACTTCGACGTTCTCGGCCGCGGTGAGAACGTCGAGCAGCCCGAAACCTTGGAAGATGAAGCCGATCCGCTCCCGGCGTAGGCGGGCGACCCGATCGGAATCGAGGGTCGACACATTGATGCCGTCGATCTCGATCGTGCCGTTCGTCGGTCGATCAAGTGTTCCGAGCATGTTCAGGAGCGTCGTCTTTCCGGCCCCCGATGGTCCGCGCACCACGACCAGCTGGCCGGGTGAGACGTCGAGCGAGATGTCGTGGCAGGCACGTATTGTTCCGGCGGGAGTCATAAATGAGCGACCGACACCCTCGGCTCGCAGTATTGGCTGGTTCAACATCAATCGACCTTTTCGGAGTTGCCCGCATGGCGCCCGCGCCGTCGGGGAGGAGAGGCGTTGGCGGCCGATTCGCCCGGCCAGATTCCGACATGGTTGGGTTCGAGCGATAGCCGCACCCTGTCGCGCAGCCCGAGTTCGGCGGTGAAATCTTCGGGCAGTTGTAATCGGCCAACTCGGTCGAGGACGGCGAATTCCTCGGCCACCGCATGTTCCGACCCGTCATCCTCGACACGGGTGCTTCGGAGCACTTCGGTGGAGGTGCGCCCGTCTCGGATCTGAATGGTGCGTCTTACGTGCGAAGACACCCCCGGATCGTGTGTGACGATCAATGTGGTCACGCCGCTCGATTCGTTCACGGACCGCAACGCGTCGAGCACCTCGACGCTCGTCGCTGCGTCGAGTTCGCCCGTCGGCTCGTCGGCGAGGAGCACCCGCGGTCGGTTCGCGATGGCGACGGCGATAGCGACACGCTGCTGCTGGCCTCCGGAGAGCTGTCCGGGGAGCCGGTCACCGAGGTCACCCAGGCTCAGCAGCTCCACCAACTCGCCGCTGCGCATACGCCGCGACCGCGCCCCGCCGGCCGTGCCCAGGGCGATGATCGCCTCGATGTTTTCGGCAGCCGTGAGGTACGGGAGCAGGTTCTTCGCGGTCTGCTGCCAGACGAAACCCACACTTTGGCGCTGAAATTGGACTCTTTCCCGTGAGCTCATGGTGAGCAGATCGTGCCCGGCCACGCGCGCAGACCCCGCGGTGGGCGTATCCAGACCGGAGAGTATCGAGAGCAGAGTCGACTTGCCCGATCCGGATGCGCCGACGACGGCCACGAGCTCGCCCGGTTCCACGCGCAGATTCAACCCTTGCAGAGCCTGCACCTCGACACCGCGTGTGCTGAACACGCGAACCAGATCGGCGCAGAGGATGTGCGGTTCAACTCGGACTGTCTGGTCCGATGAAGAAACAAGAGCTGCACTATTCTGTCGGATCATGGAGGGTGTCCTTTCGGTGAGACGGGCGTGCGCCGCCCGACGGGCGGCTGTCTGAAAGACCATCGCTTGAGCTGCCGATTGCGATGACGATCGCCGACGCGAGCACGAAACCGAGGATGACTCCGAGAGTGGGCAGGGGATCGACGACGATTTCGGGGCGCATGACGCCCCCGGTGAACGCGGTGAGGTCAGTCAGAGAGAGCACGACCGCTGAGGTCGTCGCTCCCGCGAGAATACCGGCAAGCGCGGCAACGATCGTTGTCGGAGTAGCATCCCAGGCGGCAACGGACGCTCGCTCCCGGCTCGTCGCGCCGAGCGCAGCCAAGGTCGTCAGCAGATCCCACCGGGCCTTCCGACCTAGGGCGAGAGTCATGACGATCCCGCCCACCCCGAGTGCCAGTGCCAGCAGCGCCGCGGCCGTGAGCAGGGCCTGCACGGCCGCGATCCGAGGGTTGGCTACCGTTTCGGCTGCAGCGTCGGATGCCGTGGTGACGTCGACGGGTCCAGGGACGGAGGCCTGCAGCAGGTCGCGCACCGCCTGGGTAGTGCGTTCGATTTCGTCCGGCGATGCGTGGGGGGCCACGCGCACCAGGATCTGTTCGGCCGTTCCTGAGCTGCCGACTAATGACTTTTCGTCGGCGCGATCGACGAGCAGCCACAGAGTTGCCGTGGTGAACGGCAGGACGCCAGGTTCGGGGGCGGTCGCGACGACCGCGAGTGGGTGCCCGTCGATCTCGGCTTCGGTTCCCGCGAGCTCGGCGGCAGCAGCAGGCGAGACCAGCACGGGAATCGGGTCGTCCGCAACGGAGGATCCACCGCGACCGTCGAATGCGGTGGGCAGAGTGATGGCGTCAGGTCGTCCCCGCTGCACCTCGGCCAGTCCACCGGTGTCGACCACGACCACGCGGAGTCTTGTCCGGGACCCGCCGACGTTCACCACGACGGGCTGGTCGGCGTACACCGCGGTCGCTGCTTCCACACCAGGTACTGCGGAGACCTTTTCGAGCACGGTCTCCGGAATGCCTTGCGCGGTCAGGCGCACATCGGCTCCGACGGAGGCGATCGCCGCGGAGTCGATGCCGGCGTGCACGGTGCTGATGAAGACCGTCGAGAATATCGATGCACCGAGGCTGAGCACGATGGCGACGGTCAGCAGTATGCCGCCCGGAGGCTGGCGGCGAGCTCGTGATGCGCCGAGCATCTGGACGACCCCTGGTCTTCCATGCGCTCGGCGGACGACCGCCGACAACGCGATGGGATACACGCTCGTGGCGGGCACGCACAGGGTTAGCGCCATCAACATCGGTGTCGCGGCGGCCACGGGGTCGAATGCTGCGGACGAGGCTTCGGGCCGGGCGAGGAGCACGATCGAGGCCGCGGTCGTCGCGATGAGCGTCGCGATGCCGACCCACCGCAGTAGTGGCACGGCATGTCGAGTGACCGCTGATGCGTCTCTTGCCGTGCTCGAGCCCCCCGAGCTGGCGACGGCGCCGGGCCCTGCGGCCCCGAGCGCGAGAGCCTGTCCGAGCAGGACAGCACTAGGCGTGAGGCCCAGGCCGATGATCGCCACCGCCACACGCGCGACATCGCCGAACGTCGAAGTCGGCAGTTCCAGACCCTGCATTCCGAGAATTGCCGCCGCTGCGGCAGTCCCGAGGATCGCGGCGGGAAACCCGATTACTGCACCCTCGGCGGCGAGCAGGCTCAGTCGTTGAGACGTGGAGGCGCCGCGTGCACTGAGTAGCGCCAGGGTAGCTGTGCGGCGCCGAAGAAGCAGCGATGAACTGAGCAGCAGCACGACGACCAGCACGCCGACGGCTCCGGTCGCCGACATGGCAAGAACCTCGTCGGTGGTGGTGGCGCGTACCAAGGAGTCGTTGACGACGGCAGGAAGTCGCGAACCGAAGCTCAACGATGTTACCGATCTCTCGTCGAGCGGGACATTTGCCGAGACTTCGGAGGTGCTTGCGTTGACCACGGGATGGGCGGAGCTCGTGAACTCGCGCAGCTGCCTGACGGTCTGCGGTGCGGTCGAGACTTCGAGGGTGTCTCGTAGTGTCGGGAACCACGCCTGCGTGGCCATGTGCACAGGAAGGTCGGACGCATCGGACCAGGATGCGGGATCACCGAAGGCATGGATGATGGCGATGCGCCCGCCGGTGGAGTCCGGTACGTAGCTGGGCCTGAGGGTGGATGTGGCTCGAAGCCAGTACGGGGATTCAGAATCGGTTCCGGCGACGATTCCGGTCAGGATGATCGTCTGGCTCTGCCCGTCGCCAAAGACCATCTTCCGCGTCTCTCCGATCTGCCATTCGACCGCGTCGCTCACCGGCTGGCTGACCACAAGTTCGAGCGGTTCCGTTCCTGGCAGACCTCCCGTGCTGGCTTTCGGCCACCGACCGTCGACCAGTGAGACCTGGTCACGGAAACGTGGGTCGAACTGCAGGCCGACCTGGGCGAGGGGGAACGGTCGCCCGCCCGGGGCCGCTACCAGCGGCACTGGGTCGCTCGTCACGAGGACCTGCGGGTCTGAGATTGTGGAACGCAACGGCTGCGGCATCGATTCGTGCAGTTCAGCGAGTGCGTCGTCTTGGGCTCCCCAGACGGCGTCGACGGCGGGATCCAGACCGCGCTCCGCCCGTTTCGACGCTCCGGGGACCGGGCCCCCGGAGGATTGAGCGACCACGTCGGTCTGCTCGGGCCGCACAGTGCTCTGCACGTCGTAGCGCAGGGCATCATCGGCCGCCCGGGCGAGTAGGACGGGACTGACCATTGCCACACATGAGGTGAAGGCGATGACTACGGCGAGCATCAGGCTTGCTCCAGGAGCGGCGATCGCGCCACGACGCATAAGCCAGACGAGCCACCAGAACGAGGTTCTCATCGATGCCTCCCGGCCGTGCTTCGCGTCTCGCGCATCACGATGAGGGCGACAGTTGCGAGCAGCGCCATCAATGAGAGCGCCACGACGACCACATCGATCACCGGCAGCACCGGTGCACCGGCTGCTCCCGGCACGGCAGCGCGGGCGAATGCGGAGACGAGCGTCACAGAAACCAACGCGCCTGCCGGCAGGCCCGTCAAGGCGCCGAATCCTAGCGCGAGGGCGAACTCGATGCGGCGGGTCACCGTGACCTCGCCCTCCAGCGCCCCGAGCGCCTCGAGCGTCTGCTCTTCCGCTACGCGCCGTCGCTTGAGTGACGTGCTCACGGCGGCGACCCCCACCAGGGCTATGACTAGCGAGCCCATTAGGCCCACGAGCATCGCTACGACCGCGGGGTCCAGGAAGCGCGCGACGGAGGAGTCGCCGACGGTCGTGACGAAAACGGGAAATGCCGATGCGGCCGAGATATCTCGGGCCGCACCGTCGGGATTCGACGTTGCAGCCCATACTTCGTTGGGCAGGGCGACCGGGCCCGATGTCGACAGCATGGCCTGTTCCAGGGAGAACAGGTCCGAGAAGATGCCGAGGGATCCCCGACTCCCGGGGATTGCATCGGCCGTACCGGCCACGACGATAGCGATCGGGCGTCCGGTGGCCGGCGTCAGCTGAAGCTCGGCGTCGGTCGTGACACCGAGACGGTCCGCGAGCGTTCTCGTGAACACGACCGGCACCGGGGCGTCGGCGCCGGGGCCCAGGAGCCTGGCCGAGGGGGCGGCAGTGCTGAGGGTTGCCGACAAAGAGCCCGGTGCGATGCCGTCGGCAACTTCGACCCGAGTGAACGGACCGCTCGGCCCAGTCGTGCCTGGGAGACTCGATGTACCGATCGACTCAAGCGCGACCGACGACCTCGAACCGGATGCTCCGCCGGAACGGCTGATGCTGAGCCCGAAGAGCACGGTCTCACCGCTCGACTCGGGCAGGTCTGCTGTCATCGTGAGCTCGGCCGACGCCTCGGCGTCGGGATCGGGCATGAGGGCGACTTCGCTGATCGCGCCATCGGCGGCGAAGAGCCACGCGGTGACGTCGAGCCCGGCTCCCGCATGCGACGGCTCCTCGTCGCTCACGGTCATGGATATCGCGACCGAACGGGCGCCCTCCGGAAGGGTTGCGATTCCCCGCGCCGCAGCAGTGTGGTCACTGTCGGATGGCGCGACTATGGCGAGATCGGTGCCCGGCAGCATGTCGACAAGCCTGTTCGAGGGGAGCGCGACGATCCCGACGTCATCGGCCCCGATTCGGCCCCCGAGGGACAGCGCCACGGATGCGCCGTCGATCGCATCGCCCGAGGCGCGGACGAGATCGGTGCTCACGCGTGGGCCGTCGACGTCGACGTTCTGGGGAACGTCGACGCGCGCGCGCACATCGGCACCTGCTGCGAGGGACGCCGCGGTGTCGTCGGTGTGACGCAGCGTGCCCGAAACGAAGGCCACGAACACGCTGCTACCCGTTGCGAGGCACACAACCAACACTGCCGTGGTGAACAGCGCTGGACGGCGGGTGAGGGTGTGCAGGGCGAGCATCGGCATCAGCCCGCGGGCTCGGCCTGCCGCCCTGTCGGCCGGAAGGATGGCGGGTCTCATCGTCGCTGCGGCCACGAGCGCGAGCGCGAGGAGACCCGCTGCTGGCGCCGATACCGCGAAGGGGTCCATTCCGGTGGCCGTAGGCCCCGCCCCGTCACCGAACGGCGACCCTGTCGAGACGAGCCGCCAGCAGCAGAAGAGCGCCGCGGCCAGGCTGGCGACGGCGGCGACGACCAACGTGGTGGCCGCCGTCGACGGCGATGAGCGCGGCATATCGGCGTTGAATGCGGCGCGTGCTCCGACGAGAACGGCGATCAGCACCGTGACGGCCGCGGCGATGCTCGCGATCAGGGCTCCCCGCCATGCCAGGGAGATGAGGACCTCCGCAGTCAGATTGCCGAAACCGCCGGCCAGCACTGATCCGGAGGCCGCGCCAGCGAGCCCCCCGAGACCAGCCGCCGGCACCGCCAGTACGGCCGTCTCGACCGCCGCCCATCCTGCGAGCGTGCGAATAGAACCGCCTCGCGCTCGAATCAGTCGGGTCGAATCGGACCTCGCCTCGGCAAGGACGACGCAGAGCTGGGCCGCGGTCACCACGGCTAGCAGCGCCGTGAGGAACGCCGGAATGAGAGCGACCGCTCGAGCGGCGGTGGCTGCTTGGGTCACCCGGGCCGCGAGCTCGTCCAGGTCGCCTTCCACGAGCACGGAGCGATCTCCGAACAGGCCGGACCGAGCGATCCGTTCTTCGAGTCCGGAATCCGCGGCTGCCGCTGCGATGGTGTGCAGATCGGCGAGGTCGAGGTGATCAGGTCGCGGTTCCACGATCCAGCGAATCACGGTGGCCACCGGGACCGCCTCCAAATCTGCGGGGGAAACCAGCAGGGGACCCGCGGCCGTTCCATCGAGCCCGGATGCGATGGCGGCGTCGCCAAACCAGCGTGCGTCTTGAGGGTCGTCGGCTCGCCAGACGCCGGCCAGGATCAGCTCGCGCTGGTCTGACGAGCCGGGTGCCACGACGACACGGTCGCCGACGGCCAGCCCGAGCCGTGTGGCGGCCGGCGCGTTGAGAGCTGCCTGGCCAACGCCGGTTGGCCACACCCCCTTGATGAGAGAAACGCCGTCATCGGCATTGGTTCCCGTCTGCAGGACCACATCTACCGGTGTGTCGGGATCCCCGTCGGACCCGTCTGCGGCGATGGTGACCGGCCCGGAGCGCACGGTGCGATTAACCGACACCGTGACGGATCCGAACGAATCGGCGATCAGGCTGCGCACAGTCGCGTCTTCTTGCTCGGTTGACGTGGAGTCGTCGACGACGGAGATGCGCAGGGCTGCGTCGGTCGCTGGTGCGTCTGCCAGCGATGTTCGCGCGGCAGAGACAGTGGCCGCCTCTGCATACGTCGCTGTTCCGGTGAGCAGTAGCGTGGCCACGAGGGGCACCGCCGCTAGCGCTGCTCGCAGGGGCAGCTGCGCGCGCGCCCGCACGCGGGCGTGCCGCAGCTGCGTGCCCTTACGCATTCACGCTCCGGTTAGTTTGACGCGACACGCTTACGTCAGGCGGGTTCGGATGAAGCGAGGCGCGCGGCAGTCTCGGCCAGGCGCATCGAGAAGCCGGCCTCGTTGTCGTACCAGGCAGCCACGGAGATCATGCCATTGAAGGACTGGGTGAGTGGGAGATCGACGAGCGAGGAATGCGGGTCGCCGACGATGCGAGCCGAGGCCCATTCGTCTTCGAGGACATCGAGGATGCCTTCAAGGGGTCCCGTCGTCGCGGCCTCGCGGAACAGGTCGCGCAGGTCCTCGGTCGAGATCTGGCGCTGGGGGATCACGTTGAGCTCGACGATGCTGCCGGTGCGCACAGGCACCCGGTAGGCCTTGCCCGTGATCTTGAGGTCGGGCCAGATGAACCCTAGTGCCTTCGCAGCCCCGGACGATGACGGAATGATGTTCTCGGCGCCGGCCCACGAATCTCTTCGACTCTTCATGGGCTGATCGGTCAGCGACTGAGTGTTCGTGTACGCGTGAACCGTGGAGAAGACGCCGTAGTCGATTCCCGTCGACTCCAGGAGCACTTTGACAACTGCAGCGAGGGCGTTCGTGGTGCAGCTGGCCATGCTGACGATCTTGTGTGCATCAGCGTCGTAGTCGTTGAGGTTGATCCCGGGCAACAGGACCGCGTCGCAGTCCTCGGCGGTCTTGCTCGGTCCGCTAATGAGTACGCGCTTGGCACCGTTGGCGAGATGACGCTCGGCTGCTTCACGGGTGACGCCGCGACCGGTGCAGTCGACGACGAGGTCGATGCCCAGGGCCTTCCAGTCCGGCAACGCATCCCTGGAGTTGACATAGGTAATCTGCCGACCGTTTACGGAGATCGAGGTGTCGTCGGAACTGACGCCCGGCCACCGTCCGTAGTTGGTGTCGACTTCGAGAAGTGCGGCAAGGTCGCTCGCAGGAGCCACGTCGCAGACGACGCTGGGGAAAAACAGATCGTTTTGCAGGGCGCTTCGTAGGAGCTGTCGTCCGATGCGCCCGAGCCCGTAGATCGCGATGTTATTCATGAGGTGAGCCTTTCGTTTGATTGCGGCGTGCTGGAAGGTAGTCCCGGGTGCTGCGGATCAATCAGGTCGGCAAACTGCTGGTTCTGACTGATGAAGGCGGCGACGAGAGGGCAGAAAACGGTGACATGGAGACCGCGACCGCGAATATCATCGAGTGCATCTGCGATGAGTTCGCCGGCGATGCCGCGTCCTCTGAACTCGGGGACCACGCTGGTTTTCAACACGATGACACGGTCGTCGACCTGCTCGAACCGAATGCTCGCCACCGCTCGTTCTTGAATGGTGGCTGCGTAGATTTGTTCGACGTCGTCGCGATGCACGGCGACCTCGGACTCTGAGTCGGCTGATGGCAAATCGAAGTCGCGGTCGGGATCCGGAATGCTGTCCTTTCGAAGAGCCTTCGTGCCTTCGTCGAGGAAACCGGCCCCGTCGGGGTACCCAGCAGAATCGGGGTACTCGTATTGGACGTCATCGTTGTGTGTGTTCATTACAAGATCTTCCTGACTAATGAGACGGCGCCGTGGCGTCGTGGAAGGATTCGAGCTGGCCGTTTTCAATGTTGATTCCTGATCGGATCAGAGCGTCGATTTCGGGGATGCGGTCCCAGCTGTTCACTGCCATCCCCGCACGCACACGCCCGGCGGCTGTCCAAAAGGCGACGAATTCCCTGGATTCCAGGGAGCCGCTGATGACGACATCGTCGTAATCTCTGGGGCCGGCGATGAAACCGGTGTATTCCATGCCGACGTCGTATTGGTCGCTGTAGAAATACGGGAGGTGGTCGTAGGACGCATTGCTGTCGAGCATCGACCTGGCTGCATGCGGGCCAGAGCGTAGTGCCGTGTCCCAATGCTCGACGCGCAGGGGTCGGCCGTATACGGGCGAGGGGATGCTTGCCACGTCGCCGGCCGCGTAGATGTCTGGGGCGCTCGTGGCGAGACGCCCGTCGACCGCGATGCCACCGCCGAGTTCACGAGAGCGCAGCGACAACCCGGCTGACACGGCAAGTCCGATGTTGGGCGCGGCACCGATGGCGACGAGAACGACATCCGCCTCGAGGGTGCTGCCATCCGTCAGGGTCACCCGGGAGACGCGACCCGCACTACCGTCGATGGATGCGACCTCGACCTGCCGACGCAGCAACACCCCGTGGTCCATATGCACGCCGCCATAGAAGGCGCCCATCTGCTCGCCAAGAACTTTGCCGAGCGGTTGTTTGCCGTGCCCAAGAATGGTGACCTGGAGGCCCATCGTGCGTGCGGATGCGGCCACCTCCATTCCGATCCAGCCATCGCCGATCACGACGAGGCTGCTTGATCCCGCCCGGACTGCCTCCTCGAGGGTGGCGTGCAGCAGATCGGAACTCTCCAAGGTGCGCAGCGACAGCACTCCGAGGAGATCCTCGCCGGGAAGACCTGCCGCACGCGGAGACGAGCCGGTAGCCAGGAGGAGGCTCGAGTAGTCCTGTGTCCGGCCGTCGGCGAAGGTCAGGCGGTGAGCTGCAGCATCCAGATCGATCACCGTCGACGCGGTACGAACGTCGACGCCGTGCTTCGAGTACCACTCCGGCGCGAGCGTGAACATGCTGGTGCGGTCGACCTCTCGGCGCAGATAGTCCTTCGACAGAGGGGGGCGTTCGTAGGGGTGGTGCGGTTCGGTGCTGACGACCACGACGTCGCCGTCGTGTCCAGCGTCCCTGATCGCACTGACTGCGCCGGCCGTGGCGAGGCCGCCGCCGACAATGACGAATGGTTCGGTCATGATCTTTCCTTTGCTTTCAGCATCAGGGTGCGACGTCGTAGTGGCTCGTAATTGCGGCTCGGTTGAAGGCATTTATCACGATGGTCAGCCATTGGACGGCCGCACGTTGCTCGGGCGTGAGGACCTCTTGATCGCTGTCACTTTGAACAGTGAGAGCGCGGCGTCCCGCCTGGTGGTCGGCGATGAGCGTCACCTCTTCCGCGATGGCCAACGCTGCCCGTTCGGCAAGGCTAAAGTACTGCGAGTCGCGCCACGCGGGGAGAACGGCGAGACGGTCGGGGGTCTCGCCGTGGGCAATGGCATCCCGGGTATGCATGCGGAGGCAGAACGCACAGCCATTCAACTGCGATGACCGGATGCGCACGAGTTCAACAAGCAGAATATCCAGACCCGCATCGCGGGCAGCCGCACCGGCCGCCTTGCCCGTCGCGAGAAGCGATTGGTAGGCGGCCGGTACAGCGGAGTCAAGGTGCTCGGAGGTAGGCATTTCGTTCGTGCACTACTTGGACGGGGCCGGCGCCGGGTTTGCGGGGAGCCACTCCTCGAAGCGGGTCGTGAATTGAACCGCGCCGGACCCGGGAAGAAGCATGTCGGCGGTGAGCTTCTCGCCGAAGTAGGTTGCCTCAGGATCAGCGACAACGGTGCGGGGGTCGCCGCGGAACGTCAGTCCGGTCCGAATCAATTCATCGAGACCAAACCGCTCGGGGCCAGCGACCTCCATTGTGCGGTTGAGCGGGTCGCCCGCGGTCGCCCGGGCGACAGCGGTCGCGACATCCTCGGCTGCCATCGGCTGGATGAAAGCATGCGAGAGGTGGACTACGCCGTCAATCGTGGCGCTGTCGGCGATGCTTTTCACGAACTCGAAGAACTGTGTCGCGTGGATGAGCGAATAGGGGACTCCTGATTCTTTGATGAGCTTCTCCTGTGCGACCTTTGCGCGCATGTAGCCACTGTCGACCATGCGCTCGGCGCCGACGACTGAAAGGGCGACGTAGTGGCCGACGCCCGCCTCGCGAGCCGCAGCCAATGTGTTTGCAGTGGCAGTGGTGAAGAAGTTCATCACGTCGTCGTCGGCGAACGATGGCGAGTTCGACACGTCCAGTACGGTGTCGGCCCCGGCCAGCACGTCAGCGAGTCCTTCACCCGTGAGAGTGTTTACTCCGGAGTTGGGGGAGGCAGCAATTGCTTCGTGGCCGTGCTCATTAAGCTTGGCGACAACCTTGGATCCGATGAGACCAGTTCCTCCGATAACGACGATCTTGGACATAAGCGCACCTTCCGGCTCGTGCGGCCGCAGCGTTTTCTGCGGCCGTCACGAGCTATGACCGGAGGTGCCGATCCGTTGTGACACGACATGCGAAATCAGACGGATCATGTCCGTGTTCGGAGCATTCCAAACAGGTCATATCTAGCGGTCAACCCCGGCTGCGTGCGCAACGTAGTCTCGCGTGCCGATGATTTCATCGTCTGGAAGAGCCTCGCTGAGGCGCGACAGGTCGTCCTCGTCGAGTTTTACAAGCGCCGAGGCGGTGTTCTCGTCAAGCCGACTTCGTCTGCGCGTCCCCGGGATGGGCACCACTCCCTGGGTCATCAGCCAGGCCAGTGCTATTTGAGCACTAGTAACGCCCTTCTCTAAGGCGATTGCTTTCACGCGGTCGACGAGCGCTAGGTTCGCGGCGATCGCGTCCGGCTGAAATCTAGGCAGGCCTAGTCGCGCATCTGAGGGGTCGAGGTCGTTCACCGATCGGATGTCGCCGGTAAGGAAACCGCGGCCGAGCGGCGAGAAAGCGACGAATCCGATACCGAGCTCGCGCAGCGTGGCGAGCTCGCCGTTGTGCAACACGTCGCGAGCGAAAAGCGAGAACTCCGACTGCACCGCCGCCAAGGGATGCTCGGCGTGTGCTCTCCTGATAGTGGATTCTGATGCTTCTGAGAGGCCAATGTGGCGAACCTTGCCCTCGGTCACGAGTTGTGCCATGGCTCCAACGCTTTCCTCGATAGGCACGTCTGGATCAACGCGGTGCAGATAGTAAAGATCAATGACGTCGGTGCCGAGGTGGCGGAGAGAGCGTTCGGCGGCTTTGCGAATGTATGCGGGCGTGCCGTTGCGCCCATGGATGGTGCCGTCGTCGTCGGTTTCGGCGGAGGCCTTGGTGGCAAGGGTGACCTCGTCTCGACGGTCGCCGAGTGCGCGGGCGATGAGTTTCTCGTTTTCGAACGGGCCGTAGGCCTCGGCGGTGTCGATGAAAGTAATCCCCGTGTCGACAGCGTGGCGGAGGGTCGCGATAGATTCTGTCTCATCGCTGGTGCCGTAGTAGGCGCTCATACCCATGGCGCCAAGGCCGATCGCGGAAACGCGGAGACCGTCGCCGAGCGGAATTATCGGTACTGCTGAGGTTGTCATGGATTTACCTTCCTGGTGGTGGCTTCGGTGTATGCGGCTATTTTGATTTCGAGCGCGGCGAGATGAGCGCGCGTTCGGTCGAGTTCTTCAAGGACTTGGAGCCGATGTTCCTTGAGTACGACGAGCCGGTCGGCTTCTGTGCCGTCGACGCGGCTAAGGTCTGCCATTCGTCGCACGTCGGAAATGCTCATTCCCGTCTCGCGAAGCATGATTAAGCCAGCGATCCAATCGAGATCGTTTTGGCCGTATCGTCGCCGGCCACCCGTATCGCGCGGGGTGGGATCCAGTAACAGTCCCGCACGTTCGTAGTAGCGAAGCGTGTCAATACTGAGACCAGTAGCTTGCGCCACTGCGCCGATCGACAGGCCGCCGTTGGGGATGTCGATCTCGATCGAGGGGGTAGAGACGGCAGTCATGGTCATATCGTGCATCCTCGAGCGCGGTCCAGGTCAAGTTTTTGAAGGAACCTGTCCGGGGTGTCACAGCGCGGCCGTGCGTTTGGTCATAGCTGGTACTGGCGTGCGCCGTACCAGAGTGGTGGTCGGCCCAACTTAAGGAAGACGAAATGAAGATTGTGGTTGTCGGAGGAACGGGCCTTATCGGCTCCAAGCTGGTAACGAAGCTGCAGCAAGCGGGGGAGGCTGTCGTGGCGGCGTCCCCCAGCCACGGTATTGATGCGTACACCGGTGACCGCCTTGTCGAGGCGCTGAGAGGCGCCGACGTCGTAGTGGACGTGAGTAACACCAAACACGTCGAAGGGGAGGCGGCGCGTGAATTCTTCACCCGTTCCACGACCAACCTTCTCGATGCCGGAGCCACTGCGGGCGTTGGCCACCACATCACTTTGTCGATAGTTGGTGCCGACCGGGCTCCTGAGGATGGATACTTTGTGGCGAAGAAGGCTCAGGAGCAGCTTGTGTTAGCTTCTCCGCTACCGCACAGCCTGCTCCGCGCGACCCAGTTCTTCGAATTTGCGGAACAAATTGCGGACTGGAACACCACCGAAGGCACCATTCGCCTCCCTGCCACGTCTATGAAGCCCGTGGCATCAGATGACGTCGTTCAGTCCCTGTTCGATTTGGTGGAGACAGAGCCGACGGGCAACATTCTTGAACTCGGTGGGCCTGAGGAGATCGGGCTCGACGAATTCGTGCGACGAGTTTTGCTCCTGCACCATGATGACCGATACATTTTCACCGACCGTGGGGCGGAACCGAAGGGATTCAACCTTCGCAGTGTCGCGCTCTTGCCTCACGATGGAGCGCTTGTTGCATCGACCACCCTCGACGTATGGATTGAACAGCGGCGTGCCAAGGAGCGCCTTGCGCAGCGTAGTTGACGGTCGGCGCCCGTCTGATTGGCTTCAGCCGCTTCTGGTCCCGGCTATCGTGGCGGGTTGCAGCACGGTCACCTTGCTCATGCTCGTCTGAGGAGTATCGGCCATGTTGGTCGTGTTTTTTTGATTGTGGTTGTGTGCGTATCGCTGACCGCAAAAGGAGCTGTAGTGATCGGTCTCTCCTAAATAAGCTCGGAACTACGAAGGCCTGGCCTATTGGGGCAGGAATAGCTGTCGTCGACCTAGGGGTATATCTTTCGTTGTTGGTCACGGAACAAAACGGGTGCCCATAGCCACGATGGGCCCGGAGGTAAAGGTGTTATCCGGAAGGTCATCGGGTACTCAGGTGCCCCGGCTTGACTGCACTGGCTGCGACACCAATACTCGTGAACCGGTAGACGAGCATGTGCTTTTTATGTCAAAAGGCAGTTGACAACCCATCTGCCACGTCGGATTCCGCCTGCCGTTTGACCTCGGCGAGTACCTCGCGGCGAATCCGACCGCTTGCAGGCTTAATCAGCCACCAATAAGGCGCGAATGCGCGTCTTGTCGCGTTGTCAAGCATCCCGATGCGCAGCTCGGCGCTGAGCGAGAACGCCGATTGATCCTCCACACGCTTTATTTCAAACGTCTCGACGACTTTTATCCAGCCCGGTTCAGCCCAGTCTCGGAGCTGAGCCGCGGTGAGTAACGGCGGCACTTCACCACCAAAAACTTTCCAGGGCTGACTAAGCCCCCCGAGACGACGCGAAGTGGTTCATTCATCTCCAGGATCGGAATGGGCGTGGCGTCGAGGAAGGTTTGATTCCCGCGCAAGGGTTCTTCTCGACCGCCAAGAACTGCTGGTCCGTGCCTGAGCCTCGTCAACGCCGAGGCCACAGGCAAAGCCGACATAGGAAGAGAGATTAAGCGTTGTCTAATAATTGGCGCCGGCGCCCAGATCACACGCAATGCCCGAATTCGATAAGCAGGATCGGGAAGGATCTCGTTTGCGGTGATCTGACATCGGAGGTCAGAGTGAAGGTGACACGGTGGTCTTAAGCCATTGCTCAAACCGGGTATCAAAAATGACGGCATTAGCACCGGGCAACAGGGTCCGCTCGCTGAGCTTGTGACCGAAGTACCTTGATTCTGGATCGGTGACCACTGTGCGCGGATCTTCACGGAAACCGAGGCTGATCCTCGCCAGATCATCGAGCCGGAATTGCTCGGGTCCGGCTACTTCGACGCTCCCATTTATGGGCTTATTTTCGGCCGCTTGGGTAACAGCCGCTGCCACGTCGTCTGCTGCAATCGGCTGAATAAGCACGTGAGGCAGCCGAACCTTATCCTCCACTGTCGCGGCCCCAGCGATGCTGTCCACGAACTCGAAGAACTGCGTCGCATGGACCAAGGAATAGGGGACACCGCTGCCCTGGATGAGTTGTTCTTGAGCAACTTTGGCGCGCTGGTAACCGCTGTCCGTCATGCGTCCGGAGCCCACTACGGTGAGGGCGACGATGTGGTTCACACCAGCTTGCTTCGCCGCTGAGGTGATGTTCGTCGTGGCGGTCGTAAAGAATGCCAGGACATCGTCGTCGGCGAATGACGGCGAATTTGATACGTCAATGACGGTGGCGGCGCCCGACATGATTTCAGTAAGTCCTACACCTGTAAGGGTGTTGACCCCCGTTCGGGGCGAAGCCGACCGGGCGTCATGCCCGGAAGCGGTGAGGCGCTCGATTACCTTGGAGCCGATGAGGCCCGAGCCTCCGATGACGACGATCTTAGACATGTGTAGCCCTCTCTTTGTTGTTGATTCACGGTCTTACAGCTAGGACCGGTCACCGGACGGCTTTGTGACAGGCAGTGATGTCTGTTGATCGCGGCTGTCACAGAACAGGCTGCTCGCGCGTCCTTTGTGTACAAGTCGAAATTCTCGAAGGAGCAACAATGCCTGCATTCTTGAACCTGCCGATACGAAGCGTTGTTGTTGTCGGGGATGGCCATGGAATCGGTTTGTCGGTCGCACGCCGGTTCCACAAAGAGGGCTATGCAGTGGCGGTCATTGCTCGAACCAGCGGCACCGTCACCGGGGTCGTAACCAAACTGAAGGCTATGACGCGCCCCGAGAACGTCATCGGCTTGGTAGCTGATGTGACCGACGAGCAGTCACTGTTTGAAGCACTCGACACGGCAAAGCTCGCAAACGGTGTTCCGGACGTGTTGATCTACGACACGGGGGTCATTCGAACTGACCGCGTTGGTGACCTGTCCGCGGACGAGCTTCTGAGCACGTACGCGGTTAACGTGGTCGGCGCAGCCGTGACGGCTGGACATGTCGCGCCGCTCATGGCCCGGCGGGGGAGAGGAACGATACTCATCACAGGAGGGATGGCCGAGCCCAAAGCAGACTGGTTCAGTTTGTCCCTTGGGAAATATGGGGTGCGCACCTTGGTTGAGCTCCTAGCTGAAGAGTTCGAGCCGCAGGGGCTGCACGTCGCGACCGTTGCCGTGACCGAGGTGGTCGCTCCGGGTACTTCGTTCGATCCCGACACGATTGCGGAAACCTACATGATGCTTCATCAGCAAGAGAAGGACTGGAAACACGAAGTAGTTTTCACTCCCAAAATCGGGCCAAGAAACAAAGCCCACCCCACGAGTGCAGAGTCGGGCTGCCGGCAAACATTCCCTTCGACTCCCGACGCCCGCAGCTAGGGTATGCGTCATGCAAATCGATCTCAGCGGCAAGACTGCCCTCGTGACGGGTTCCACCTCGGGCATCGGTTTCGCGATTGCCTCCAAACTCGCGCAAGCTGGCGCGACCGTAGTCGTCAACGGCCGGCGAGCCGATTCGGTTGCCGATGCATCTCATCGTATTCGCCACGCCATTCCAGGCGCGATCGTGATTGGCGTCGATGCCGATGTGACGAGCGAGCCCGGAGTCGATCGGTTGCTTTCCGAGATGCCAGCCGTTGACATCCTCGTCAACAACCTCGGCATCTTCGGTGCCAAGCCCGCGCTCGAGATCACGGACGAAGAGTGGCGCCGCTACTTTGAGACAAATGTGCTCTCGGCGGCTCGCCTCATCCGCAACTACCTGCCCGGCATGATCGAAGCCGGTTGGGGAAGGATCATCGACATTGCCAGTGACTCAGCGGTTGTCATCCCAGCCGAGATGATCCACTACGGCATGTCAAAGACGGCGCTGCTTGCAGTGTCGCGCGGCTTTGCGAAGGCAGCCGCGGGAACCGGAGTGACCGTCAACTCAGTCATTGCCGGGCCGACTCACACTGGCGGCGTCGAGGACCTTGTGTACGAACTAGTCGACAAAAATATGTCCTGGGAGGAGGCCCAGCGCGAATTCATGCGGCTGCACCGTCCACAGTCGCTGCTGCAGCGGTTGATTGAACCGGAAGAGATCGCGAACATGGTCGCGTACCTCGCTTCGCCTCTGGCCTCGGCCACGACGGGGGGAGCTGTGCGTGTGGACGGTGGCTACGTCGACTCAATCCTGCCGTAACTGATCGCTTTAATAGTGGTGCCCTGATGCCCGCCAATACCGAGTTGCATGGTCCATGAAAGACCAGTTCACCTCAGTCCTGGCAGTTGTGTCCGTGACGTCCGTCACACCCGGGTGCCGTATCGCAGAACCGCAGGATGTAACCTAATCCAAACCACTTTGGCAAGGTGTCCTTGGAAGTCCACTGTAATTGCGGCGGCGGTCTCGCCGCCGCGGCGTACAAGCAAACCAGCCTGACCGTTGACGGAGTATTCAACAAAATCGTGCCCTGGCTGCGCGATACCGTGTTTCAACAATGCGACCGCTTCATGAGTTCCTTGAACTAGTCGTGGAGCTTGAGCACCGCTTTCTCCGGAGTCGACAACCACGGAGACTTTCGGGTGCAGTGACGACGCAATACGAACCCCATCTCCGCTCTCGACGGCGAGCCTGAGGTTATGAACCAAACTAAAGTGAGCCGGGCGAGCCAACCGGAGCCACATGGCCGACCATCGTGTTTGTGTAGCCGCCCTCTCTGCCAAGGTTTTTTTCTTCAATGCAATGGACATGAGCGCTTCAGCTTCGCCCGATATAACGCGGCGCGAAGGTTGCGGCCACCGAACCGGTGCGCCCGAAATGCGCGTCATGTTGGTCTGGCGAACTGGTACACCACCCCAAGTGGCCGAACATGACAAGGTGGCCGTAGTGCGCCAACCTTTCGGCCGTGTTCGCATACTCAATGCGGCCGCTTCCCGGGAGTATGGTCTCAGGCTTGACGGCGGGACCTTTCATTTCGGCCTCGAGCCCGCCTTGTACATCGATATTCACGGCGATCCTTCTGTTGTTGTTGACGCGCGGGGAACCGCCCGATTATCAAATAAGACCAAACAGCGTCGGTGACTGTGACAGGGCGTCTGTGGGGGTCCAATCCGGGAAAGAAACGCACCCTTGACGACATCTCGCGGACGCATTCGACATGACATGGAAGGTCATCTCGCAGGGAGTCACCGCTCGCCGTGCCCAGATGTGATTGCCGCCACACATTGGCTGTTCCGTTCACAGGGAGCATCAATGGCAACACGAAGATGTCTTAACCCCGAGTGCTGAACCGGTACTTCTTCGGTGCATGCGATCCGACGTTTGGGCTCGTCGATCTCTGTATCAGAGACGAGTCCGTGCGGGTGTCAAAGCGAGGCTGTATCGGAATCCCCTTTGGTTTCACCAGCAACCTTGATATTGATCTCGGTCGGCGCGTCTGAACGAGTGACACTCCTGAAGTCATGGATAGCCGACGGCGTTCGCCACGGTGATGACGACAGGGGTAAAAGTTCCACGCGAGGCCGAATGGGGTTTCCGAGTGAACGGCGTGAATGAGCTGAGTTCGGAGATGCCTCCCGAAGCTCTCCGTTACCCCCGCAAATGACCTGTTTCTTGCGCGTCCGGGATTGCCTGTATTGACGGTGTTTGTCACGAATCCGTTCGACGTCCGGTCTTGTCTAGCGAGTAGAGAAATATGGCATCGCAGCAGCTATCGGCGGGTGGTCCAGGAGGCCTTCATGCATGTGCAAGATACACACGGGATCGTGTTCATTCGGCGACTCAACTTTTGCGGTCTGCAATGAGCACGAACCGGCGTCAACTAGAACCGAGCGTCACGGACCGGTTGGCGCAACGCATCGCGGCGACGAAGCTCGGCAGAAAAACGGCCCAGTATCTCGCCGAACTACGAACCCGCCGCGTACCCCTGCATTGGACGAACATGTTCGGTGTGGTCTCGGCGGCTTGTCTTCTAGTGATTTTCGTCACGGGGTTTTTTCTTATGTTCTTCTATACCCCGTCGACAGCAAGCGTTGTCTACAAGGGAAGCTACTCGCCGCTCCACGGTGCCACCGTGTCGGAGGCTTACAATTCGACACTGGCCATTTCGTTTGAGCTACGGGGAGGACTTCTAATCAGACAGGCCCATCACTGGGCCGCTCTACTGCTTCCCGCCTCGCTCATTCTGCAGATGCTAGTGATGTTTTTCACGGGAGCGTTTCGCAGCCCTCGAAGAAAAAACTGGGTCTTGCTCTTCTCCCTACTTCTCGTTGCGCTCGTGGGTGGCTGGAGTGGGTATGCCCTCCCGGACGACATGCTCTCGGGCACGGGACTGCGCATTGTTGAAGGCATTGTGCTGAGCATTCCATTTGTCGGCACCTGGCTGTCTAGCCTTCTCTTTGGCGGCCAATTTCCCGGCCAGGTAATTGATCATCTGTACCCGATCCACATCGTTGTTGTCCCTCTCCTCGCAATGGTGCTGTTGGCCGTTCGCCTACGCGCTGCGAGCAGAGAGAAACCGCCTCAGTTCCCTGGGGCTGGACGGGCCGAGAATAATGTCGTCGGTATTTCTGTATGGCCCGGTGCAGCCACTCGAGCGGCCGGACTCCTGATGATTGTGATGGGATTGCTATTCTTCGTTTCAGCGTTCTTCACTGTCAGCCCAATCTGGTTGTCCGGGCCCTCGTCTCCAGGGGATGCCGCGAGCGGTAGCCAACCGGATTGGTACACCGGCTTTCTGGACGGGGCACTTCGATTAGTGCCGCCCGGCTGGGAAATCAATTGGCTAGACCACACCTGGACACTCGCGCTACTAATACCGCTCGCCGTAATCGGCGTTTTTCTAGGGGCAGTAGTGCTGTACCCGTTCTTTGAACAATGGATCTCCGGCGACGACGACGACCACAACCTTCTTGACCGTCCTCGCAACACCCCCTCACGCACAGGCCTCGGCGTTGCCGCAATCACTTTTTACGGTTCGCTTTGGGGGGCCGGAAGCGCGGATATCGTGGCAGTACAGTTCCAGCTCAGTCTGGAGAGCGTTATCTTCTTCTTCCGCTGCCTCGTAATTGTCGGACCATTTATCGCGTTCATCGTGACCCAACGAGTGTGCCTAGCGCTACAGAAGAAAGACCTCGAAACCCTGTCCCACGGATACGAAACAGGCCGAATCGTGCGACTTCCCGGCGGTGAATATATTGAGGTACACCAACCTGTTGCCTCCTATGAACGGCCAGGGCTGGTCAATACCAGTCAGCGCATGGCGCTCCGTGCTCATCCCGATGCTCACGGTCACATAGGTCCAGTTACGCGATTTCGTGCAGCTCTCTCGCGGTTCTTCTTTGAAAATAGGAGCGCGCGGACGGACCAACACGACGGCCAGCCCGGGGTCAAGAGCCTCGACTGGATCGATGACCCGACGACTCTAAAGGAGCCAGCCAATCGAGACCATTAGCCCCACGTAGTATGCCAGCGGGCCACAGAGAAATCGGACTGAACTACTCACCTCAGGGTTGGGTTCCAGAGTGAAATTGCGAAGCCCGCGAAGGCGGGAAAGGTCTCCAGGGGCATAGTTGCGCTGGCCATTGCGCACTGATCCCTGCAACGCGAGGTGCGTTGCCGGCTGACGACGGCCGGCTAGAAAAATGAGGGTCGAATTGGTCGCTACTAAAAGGACCACTATGAAAAGTCGCCGAGTCGAACTTTTGGCTGGTCGGATCGCGCTCAGACTGCCGCTTTGTCTGCAAGAGCCGGCAAGGCCGATGGACTCGCGGGGACTTACGGCAAAACTGACGGGGAGGCATCCACGTTAGCCATAATGTCAACTGCATCAACTTGAATTGCCCACGATATGCAGTCGATCCCTTGGGGGATACCGGTTCGTACCCCGATACCCCCCGGGAGGAACTGTCATCTATGAAGGGTTTGAATCAGCCGCATCGTCAAGCGGCGCGGTCCTAGCATCCGTATTCAGGCGTGCCACAACGTGGTCGCGATCCGGTCGGAGAAATACCACGTGCCTTCGCGCTTGACGAACGAGTCCGCGTAGCGCCCGCTGAGAAGAGCCTGTCGAGGCTGGCCGCTTCGGGCCGCGTACAGCGTCCAATAGGCCCGACCCGTCGCTGTGCCCGTGGCCGAAGCGACATCGATCGCGACGTTGGTCAGCTCGTGGGCAGTGGTCGACCGGCCGTCGTCCCCGCGCTCGATGATGCGTGCTGCGAGAGCCTCGATCTGCTCGCGCCCCTGCACAGTTACCTCGTCAAGCGAGAAGGACGCTTCAGCGAACAGGTCGCCGAGCCCTGATATGTCGAGGTCGTCGTTGAGATAGGCGTATTCAACCATCAGGTTCGCGATGGCGCGCTCGTCGGTGGTGGACGTCGGTGGTGTGGTCGAGGACATGGTTGAGCCTTTCATTCGAGGTGAGGTGTGACGCACGGATTGTTAGGCGCTCGGGAGCGTGACGCCCAGGGCGCCGCCACCCGTGGCGTCGATGATCTGACCGTCAATCCAGCGTGCATCATCGGATGCGAGGAAGGCGATGATGTCTCCGATGTCTTTGGGCTTGCCCACCCTGCCGAGAGCGGCCTGGCTTGCGGCCCACTCCTTCGCGGCTGGGTCGGCAAACCACGAGCTCATGTCCGTGTCGGTGAATCCGGGCGCGACCGCGTTGACCGTGATCTGTCGTTTTCCAAGATCCCAGCCGACCGTACGAGTGAGGGTGCTGATCGCTCCCTTCGTTGTCGCGTACATCGTGGCCATGGGGCTCGCCGTGTATGCGGCGGCCGATGACAGGTTGATGATCCGACCACCGTCTCGCATGCGCTTCAGACCGTGCTGGATGAGGAACAACGGAGCCTTCACGTTGACCGCGAACAGCGTGTCGAAGTCCTCCTCCACGACCTCGTCGACGTGCCCGTAGACGACGACGCCAGCGTTGTTGACCAGGATGTCGACACCATTAGCGTGCTGGTCGAACGCGGTCCAAAGTCTTTCGGCTGCGTGGGGAAGCGATAAGTCTCCGTGCAGGGCGAAGGCCGATCCGCCTTCGGCTTCTATCGAGGCGATGGTTTCTTCAGCCGCCTGACGGCTGCTGCTGTAGTGCACCGCTACCCGGGCTCCGTCTCGCGCCAGACGCTGGGCCGTGTACTGGCCGATGCCCCGGCTGGCGCCGGTGACGAGGGCCGTCTTTCCATCAAGATTTGACATTCGTCGCTTCTCCTTTTTGTAAGTACGACAGCGCTCACTGTCGTTTGATACAACAGTGAGCGCTGTCGTATGATTTGTCAAGCGGCCATAGTGGGGTGCGCAGAATGGAGTGGACAAGATGCGTACATGGGAGGCCGACGACCCAAAAGCCGCACTGATGACGAGAAAACGCGACCTAATCCTGCGCTCGGCGCTCAGCGCGTTTCTGGAGGACGGGTTCGAGGGCAGTTCCGTGAACCGCATCGCGGACGATGCGGGGGTGTCGATCAAGACCCTGTATCGCCACTTCGCCGATAAGGACGACCTCTTCGTCGCGGTCATCAGGGCCGCGTGTGCTGCGTCGACAACGCTGACGGAACCGGCTTGGATGGAGCTTGCTCCGGTCGAGGGCCTAGCTACAGCCGCAGCCGAGCATCTCGCTTTCGTCCTGACCGATGAGCAGCTGGCCTTGTATCGTGTCGTGATTCAGGACCCGCACAGATTTCCGCAATTGGGAACGCGCTACCGAGACCAGGTGGTCGGCGAGCGAATCGAGCGGCTGTGCCAATACATCGACAGTTGGCCGGATCAGCTCCGCTCCCGCATCGGCGTTCCCAGGGACGCCGCACGAGTATTCGTCGCTCTCGCTGAGGGGGACCTCGTGCGCAACGCCCTGCTGGGATATCCCGTGCCTGACTCTAATGACCTTGCGGACCATTCCCGTTCAGCGGCTCGACAGCTGCTCGCTGTCATCGAAGCGGGATTGGTCTGATCGAACCCCTTAGAGGTCTATCGGTACTCGGGGTTTGGATCGGGGCTGAGACCGAATCGCTCACCGCTGTTCCATTGCTCGCGGACATTCCCGTAGGCGGGGATGCCTCCGGCTGCACACAGCAAGTGGGCCATATGCATTAAATTCCATGTCATGAACGTCACATTTCGGCGCGTGAAGTCGTTTTCAGGGCCGCCCGAGCCAGGATCTAGATAGCTCGGTCCGGGACCGATTTCTCCGATCCAGCCGGCGTCGGCACCCGGAGGGATCACATAACCGATGTGTTGGAGGCTGTACAGGATAGAAGCCGCAGCGTGTTTCACGCCGTCCTCGTTGCCGGTGATGATCGCACCAGCGGTCCTCCCGTAGAAGACGTACTGCCCCTTGCCGTTGTACTCGCTGCTCATCGCGTAGAGACGCTCGATGAGCTTGCGAGTGACCGAGCCGTTGTCTCCAAGCCACAGGGGCCCGCCAACAACGAGAATGTCCGCGGTCCATATGGCGGGCCAAACTTCAGTCAACCATTCGTCGCTCGGCCAGCCGTGTTGCTGCATATCCGGGTAGACCCCGGGCGGCACGTCATGATCGACGAAACGAAGCGTCTGCACGTCAACGCCATGCGCCTTCATGAGTTCGATACTCAGATCCATGAGGCCTTGGGTGTTGCTCGCCTCAGGACTGCGCTTCAGAGTGCAGTTGACAAAGACCGCGCGGAGCCCGGAAAAGTCGTAAGTGTCGTTCATCCCTGTAGTCCTGCCTGGACTCGCCAGTCAGAAGGTAGGCGATCAGCTGGGCCAGGAGCTTTCTGATCGAGGGGGTGACTCAGCGGTGGGGCCAGGGGTGCCGGCTCTGCATATGTGCCGGTGCGGTAATCCCAGAACCAGTCGTCATCGGGTTCGAAGCTGGCGATAATCGGGTGCCCGGTACCGGCGAAATGGGCTGTTGCATGCCGCCCTGGCGAACTGTCACAACAACCGATGTGGCCGCACGCAGCACAGCGACGGAGGTGTACCCACCATCCACCGGTATTTTCACACTCAACGCAGCCGGTTCCCGAAGGGATAGCGGCGGGGTTGACGTCGAGACTTTTTATGCCCCCGTAGGGTGCGCCTTTGACATATATGTTCATCGCGATCCTTCCGTCGTCGTTGATCCGCAAACTGCCCGGTTACGACATAAGACCGAGCAGCCTCTGAGATTGTGACAAGACATTGATGGAAGCATCGGTCTAGGCCAGATGAATCGCCAAGAAGATACTCAACATGGTGGGGCGGGAGATTTACATAGCCCGGCCTACCGATTGCGGGCCGGTTTGGAGTCACAGCTCCTGCAATTCTTCGCGAATGGGGAGCTTGAAATGGCTTCATGTTGTCACAGCAAGGAAGGCTGCTCTGTCGATATAGATGAGCGGCTGTTGCTTCTTGACGAATGCACCAAACATAGGAGTCATCATGACAAACCCCACTTCTGCCCCCATCGATGACGGTGAGGCATTGCGGCCAATCGTCGATGTCATCTCGACCGTAGACGCTCCGTCCATTCCCGGACCAACGGAAGTGATGACAATCCACGTCACGCTTCCGCCTAATAGCCCTGGAACACCGCCTCACCGTCATTCCGGACCAGCCTTCGGTTACGTAATCCAGGGCAAGCTGCGATTCGAACTTGAGGGAGAACCAGAGCGGGTTGTTTTAGCGGGTGGTACTTTCTGGGAACCCGGTGGTGACGTCATCCATTACCAGGATGGGAATGCCTTGAGCGACGGAGTGACGGCGTTCGTTGTGACAATGTTCGGCGTCCCGGGCGAGCCCATGCTCACTATCGTCAGTGAAGAGGACCTCGAGGCGCGAAAGCCGCGTCGCGCGCCGCGCCCATAGTTGTTATGAAGAGCGAAGATATGGCCCATACCTGGTTCTGGCGCTCGACGCTACTTTTCGTCGCACGAGGACTCGATACAACTACCGCGTCTCCAACGTCAGTTGATAAACGCCGTCATCGCCTTTGAGCACAGTAGTGATCGTTGCCGAGGCTACGACGTATCGTTCCATTAGATTGCGATACCTCGTCCTCGTTGCTAAGTCAGGCCCGTGTCACAGTCCATAATCACGCCGCCCGAGACCGCCTAACCCCCGCAAGGTCGCCGACATCTGTGGCTCCTGCTGTCGGCCATGACAGAAAGAAGCGTCACCTAGGAGAGCGTAAATGGTTTGGAAGACTAAACCGACACGTCGCTCCTCTTGGCGACCTTGCAGGTCGTTGGGGAAGCAACCTCCTGCATAGCGCCCGACCATGCAGTCACGCCGATATCGTGTTCCATTGCGCGTCGTTTCAGACCAGAGCCTGACGGACGGCTTTCCGCTCTGATCGATCCCGCGCTTGCCTCCGCTTTCAACCGCCGGACGCCGCCTAGTCATGCAGAAAGTGGGCAGGATACCGAGCTGCGGATCGAATTGGTTGCTGGTCGGAACTGAAGCCCCGCTACGAAATCGCGAAGGATCACCGGACTGCCGCTCGAAGTGAGTTCTTCCTTGCGCTCGTATGCTGGAACCGCGGATCAACCTGGGTGGTCCGTCAGGACTCTGCCAACGAGGTTGCCCGTCAGTTTGAGATAAGGAGGCTTCGGTGGCTCGAGAAATCGGTGCGCACATGATGCTGGCCGAGTGGCTGTTCGTGGAGACGGTCGCCGATCTGCGCGACCGCAGTCATGACCCAGCGTCTCGGAGCCGGTACGAGCTGCTTGGCATTGCACCATTGCTTCGGAAGCTTCTCACCGATCGCGGTGACCCCTTGCTCGCAACCGTTAAGCGGGCACGACACGGAATCGCGTCAGGATTCCGGATACGGCCGTGGCAGGTTCCAGGCAGCACAGACGAGTCGCTCAACTATCTAATTCGCCTGAGCGGTCCTGAGCTTGTTGGCGACGCGGCGAGTAACGTGCTGACGGCGGATCAGTTTCTTGCGGCGAGAGTCGGGATGATCAAGGGTCAGGACCTGTCCGTCAAGCAGGTCATCCGCTACTACGCCCATGCCGAGGGCGGCGTCCACTTCGGTGACCCGGACGAAGACGGCCAAGAAGCGATGAGCAGTATGGCTCCCGTGCTGCTGGGGCACACTACGGGGCAGATCGAGGTTCTTGGGTATATCGGGCAGGTCGTCGTCGACGCGCTGACGCCGCTGTGCGATTCGATTCTCACTTCGCCTACGATCGTCCCTCAGATGCACCGCCTCAGCAGCTCAGGCTCTTACGACGATCACTGGACCACGGAGCACCGCGCGAAACTGCGACCAAAGACACTTCGATGACAGGCCTCGCAGAGAGAGCCGAGCGCATTGCTGCACATCTGGTCGGCTACGAAACCGGAGCCAACGTCGTCCCTCACGACATTGGGGGTCGACAAAGTGCTGTCGACTATTTACTTGTCTGGCCGGACGGACGTCGGGGCGCTCTTGAGGTAACGCTCGTCACAGATAGAGCGTCAATCGCATGGCAAGGTATGGCGATGAAAGAGGGTTGGCGTTGGCCGGCGGCCAGCTCGTGGGAGTTCCGCTCAGCTCGGCCGAATTTTCCCTACAAGTTCGTACGGCGAGCGGCTTTGCGGGCAGTCGCGCTCTGCGACGCCCACGGTGCGGACCGGCCCGAAGAATTGCCCCTGGGGGTACTCGAGAGCGAGCTAGAACTGTCACAGTTCCTCGCCGACGAGCTCGGCACGCTCCGACGAACGCTGCTCGCTCCTGGCGTGGCAATTTACCAATCCACACGTGCCGAGTTCGTCGACAATGCTCCTTCCGACTTCGCTCGGGTTGTCGAAACCTGGCATGGAGAACCCCACATGGCGTCGCATCTCAAGAAGCTGACGCGCACGGCAGATGTCTCAGAGCGCCACCTCTTCCTGGTTCCGACGGACGATGTGCTGCCCGCCCGATTCTTCACCGACGATTTCCAGCCGCCCACTTCTGTCCCAACGGGGTTCGGCTCCGCCGATGCGCTATGGATCTGGTCGAACTACTGGCACCGGTACCTCGCATTCCGGAACGATTCGTGGGCTTGGGTCGACTTCCCGCCCCGCGATTACGCGTCAGCGGGCACTACACAATCGGAACGGTGAAACTCGAATCGATATTGTGAGGCGCACTGCTGTCGACGACCGACGGGGCGCCGGGTTTGCAGCCAAGCTTTCGCGTGAGGCGACGAAGTAGGTAACCCATTCGCCCCAACTCGTGTCAAGTTGGGCTTACATGCCTTACGTCGTGATGTAAGTGGCCTTCGTCGATCGCGAGGCAAGGGCCTGGTAAGGGCGCGCAGGGTAAAACCTTCTAAGTGTTCGGCCTTCGATCGGTCTGCCCACATTTTGCCCACACTTTCGCGAGAACCTACGTAGTCGAGCGTTATCTCGCGTGATCAACATCCGCGGAAGATCGCCGGATCTCCTCAGAAGCGGGACAAACGAGCGGCGGTGTTTCGGGTTCGAGTCCCTGTGGGGGTACCAATTCGAAGATTCATACCTGGGCGCAAGGCCGTGCGCGATGCCTTGGCAATGGCGCCCATGGGACGGCGTGTTCAGACGTCGTCGAAATCCGGCGACGGGGCTGTGACGGTGTCGTCGTCGGACGGTTGCGGGCGGGCCGGGAGCAAGCGGGCAGTCTTCTGTTTCATGGAGTCGACGGCCTCTGCGTCTTCGAGATCGACGCCACGATCCAACGCCGGGGCCGCGAAGATCTGGCTGCTGGGACCGATGAGGATGCGCGTGGTTCCTCGCAGGCCCTCATCCGACAACGACGGCACGGTCACAAGGTCGGACTTCCCGACATCGGCGAGAGCGCGCGCATACTCCATGACGGCGTCTCCCACGGTGTTGCCGAGCAGGACGTATCCGCTGGCGTAGTAGAGCTTCTGCATGCTTTCAGGATGCAAGATCGTCATCGGCAAGACAACGCCTTTTCGATTCGCCGTGGGAGTGATACCCGTTGACCATGGCCGGGGCGCTACGCGTCGTCGATGAGGGCGAGGAGTTTCTTCGTCGCTGTGGCGATGTCGTCGTGATCGTTCTGGGCTGCACGGCTTTCAAGCGAGATGATGCCGCCGCGGCGAACATTCTCGAAGTCGCCATAGGGAAAGCTGTAGCGGCCCTTCGTCTCTTCCGACTGTTCAGCGTCGACGCCCAGGTGCCACTTGGCGTATTCGCCCCAGCCATGCTTCTCGATGAATCGGTTCTCATCATCGGGTGACGGGGCTGCTTCACTCCAGTCGTCCCGGGTATCACGGATGACTTTGCCTGACCCGATCAGTTCTCGCGCGTGCCCCACGGCGGTGGTGTTCAGCTTGACGGACATCGTGTGCTCCTCGTCCTCTCCATCTGGTTAGTTGCTGGCGGTTGTTCCGTTCGATTCGCACAGGCCCATGCTCGGCCCGGCGAAACACGACCGTACTCCGGTGCCACGTGTGCATTCGAGGGCTTGCAACGTGACCGGAGCCGTCGCATCCGGCGCCCTTGTTCAGCCCACGGGTGATTCGGGTGGTCATGTCCCCCTCTTTGTGGACTATGCGGAACAACCCGAGTACGACAAGCTGTGGTCGTGAGAGTCGTCATGCATGACTCGCCGTGTTCCCGAACCGTGAGGACTCCCGTGCAGCGTCGCACTTTTCTGTCTCTTGTGGCCGCAGGCGGGGTGATCGTGGGCCTCGACGCGTGTGCCGCAGCAGCGCCGCAGAGACCGCCGGCTGCCGTGATCTCGTCACCGTTGCCCGCCTCGACGACCGCGGTGCCGCCTGCACCGGCACCGGCACAGGCACCGGCGCAGACCGTGCCCCCGGTATCCGCCGAGATGCACCGGCTGCCGGTTTTCGACAAGGTTACGATCCCTGGCGGCGTGATGACCGGACTTCCCGGCGACCACAACCTGTTGGCCTGGACGGTCGACGACGGGTCGAACAGTGAGGTGATCCGGTTGTACACCGAGTTCGCCAAGGCCTCGGGCACCCGTTTGACGTTCTTCCTCAACGGCTCGTATCCCGGGTGGACGGAGAACGCGGCACTCATAGAACCTCTCGTGAAGTCCGGCCAGGTCCAGCTCGGCAACCACACCTGGTCTCATGCCGACCTCACCACGCTCTCCGACGCGGCCGCGGTCGCAGAGCTGCAGCGCAACCACGACTTCATCGTCGAGACCTTCGGTGTCGACCCGAGGCCGTACTACAGGCCGCCCTTCGGCTACCGGAACGCCCGGACCGATCAGCTCGCCGCTTCGATCGGGTACACCACCCCTGTGCTCTGGTACGGCACGCTCTCGGATTCCGGGCTCATCACCGAGCAACAGGTAACGGATTTCGCCGCGCAGTGGTTTTTGCCCGAGCACATCGTCATCGGCCATCTCAACTTCATGCCGGTGACGAACGTGTTTCCCGCGCTGCTGGATCTCATCACCTCACGCGGATTGACCACGGTGACCCTCGACGACGTCTTCGTTCGCTGACGAGACGCGTGAGGTTCTGTCAGGGAGACCGATCTCCGCACGCGTAGGGGGATTCGCTCCGGGGCGGGAGACGGTGATTGCGGCGCAGCGCACCGCGTAGTCGCCGATGTCGGTGAGCAGGGCCGCATCGAAGGCGCGTCCCGTGCGCAGCGCCTCGGTCGAAACACCCTCGTCACGGAGCCCGGCGACGGAGTCGATCAGGGCGCTCATGAAGGAGTCGCCCGCGCCGATGGTGTCTGCGACCTCGACGGCTACGCCGGTCACGGTGATGCGTAGCGAGCGCGTTGCCAGCAGTGCGCCGGCGCTGCCCAGGGTCACCGTCGCGAGTCCGACGCCGAAACGCAGGATGCGCTCGACCGCAGCCTCGAGACCGAGTTCGGGGTACAGCCATTCGGCGTCTTCGTCACTGAGCTTCACGACGGCAGCGAGCGCCGCGACCTCTTCGAATCGAGCGAGAGCCGCCTCGTGGTCGGTCACGATGCTCGGTCGCATGTTCGGGTCGAAGCAGATGAGCGGTGGATGCTCCGATTCGACGAGCTGCCTCAGCAACGACACGACAGTGCTTCCGCCCGGCTCGAGGAACGCTCCGATCGAGCCGACGTGCACGATCCCGGACCCGGCCAGGATCGGGTCGACGACGCTGAGACCGATGGGCAGCGACCAGCGGAGATCGAACACGTACTCGGCCGAGCCATCGGCGCCGAGGAACGCCGTCGCCGTCGATGTGGGTTCGTCGCGCACCGAACCGACCGCGAGCGTCACGCCGGCCTCGCTCACGTGCTCGGCGATCGACGCTCCACGGGCATCGTCGCCGATACGTGTGACGAGAGCCACGGGCCTGTTCAACCGGGCCAGGCCCAGCGCTATGTTCATCGGCGATCCGCCCGGATGCTCCGCGCAGGGTGCGCCGTCGGAGCCCACGATCACGTCGACGAGGGATTCACCGATGGCGGTGACGGCGGTGAGCGGGAGCGACACGGAGGGCCTTTCGGGGCAAGGAAACGGCTCTGCCCGCCAGGAAGCAGCAGGCAGAGCCATCGCAAGGAATAGATCAGCGCGTCAGCGGCTGCAGCCAGGTCAGCTGCGAGCCGTCTTCGACGATCAGGGAAGCGAGCTTGTCATTGAACACGCGGCCGTAGGGCGCAGTGATGTGCGCGGTGAACGCGTCATCGTCGCGATAGACCTCGTACACGAAGAACCGTGAGGGCTCCGAGCTCACCTGGTAGGGCGCGAATTCGACGCATCCGGGTTCGCGTCTCACGTCGTCTGCCAGCCCGGCCAAGAGGCCGGCGATCGTCTCCTCGCATCCGGGCAGCGCCGTGAACTCGGCGTACAGCACCTTCGGCGCGGGTGCGTCGGCGCTCACGCGGTCGCCGCACCCGTCATGATCGCGACGGCGTCGGTCATCGAGTGCGATTGCGGCGTGATGGTCGCCGCCCGCTTGCCGAGTCGCTGAATGTGGATGCGATCGGCCACGTCGAACACGTGCGGCATGTTGTGACTGATCAAAATGACGGGCACACCGCGATCGCGCAGGTTGCGGATGAGTTCGAGAACCTGGTTCGACTCGCGCACTCCGAGAGCGGCCGTCGGCTCGTCCAGAACCACGACCTTCGACCCGAACGCCGCCGACCGGGCGACGGCGACGGCCTGCCGCTGCCCGCCGGAGAGGTTCTCGACGGGAACCGTCACGTCTTGGAGCGTCGAGATGCCGAGCTTCGTCAGCTCCTCTTTCGCCTCGCGACGCATCCCGGCGGTGTCGAGCATGCGGAAGACCGATCCCAGCACGCCCTTCTTGCGCTTCTCCCGACCGAGGTAGAGATTGGATGCCACATCGAGGGCGGGGGAGACGGCCAGATTCTGGTAGACGGTCTCGATGCCGGCCACGCGAGCGTCTTGCGGGCGTTTGAACGAGACCTTCGTGCCGTCAAGGAAGATCTCACCCTCGTCGGGGATCTCGGCGCCGGTGAGGCACTTGATGAGCGTCGATTTGCCGGCTCCGTTGTCGCCGATGATGGCGAGCACCTCGCCCGGGTAAAGTTCGAGGCTCACGCCGTCGAGGCCCACGACACGGCCGAAGGTCTTGACGAGCCGGCGAGCCTGCAGAACGGGCGTTCGCGTCTCGGCCTCGGGGACGACACTGTCTGTGATGGTCACTTGCGTACCTTTCGAATCCACTGGTCGATGCCGACCGCGACGATGATGAGGATGCCCACGGCGAGCGTCTGGTAGAGCACGTCGAGTCCCGCGAGCGAGAGCCCGTTGCGGAAGACACCCACGATGAGGGCTCCGAGCAGGGTGCCCCAGATGGTGCCGCGACCGCCGAACAGGCTCGTTCCGCCGATCACCACGGCCGTGATGGAATCGAGGTTCAGGTCGGCGCCGGCGTTCGGGCTGGCCGCGTTGCTGCGGCCGATCTGGATCCAGGCGCCGACGGCGAGGATGGCGCCTGCCGCGATGTAGACGCTGACGAGCACGCGGTTGACGCTGATTCCGGCGAGGCGCGCGGCCTCCTTGTCGTCGCCGACGGCGTAGACGTGGCGACCCCAGGCGGTCTTGCCCAGGATGAAGGCGACGACGATGTAGAGGGCGAGCATGATGATCACGCCGAAGCTGACGCGCACACCGAACAGGTCGAAGGTCTGACCCGTCGACGGTAGCAGCGCCGGCATGTCGGAGCCGCGAACGGTGGATCCCGCCGAGTAGAGCAGGGTGAGGGCGACGAAGATGTTCAGGGTGCCCAGCGTCACGATGAACGGAGGCAGTCTGAGCTTGGTCACCAGCAGGCCGTTGAACAGTCCGGCGGCGACGGCGACCAGGATGCCGATCAGCAACGCCAGGAAAGCGGGAACCCCGTTCTGTGTCGCGGTCTGCGCCATCACCATCGAGGCCAGCACCATGACCGCGCCGACCGAGAGGTCGATTCCCGCGGTGAGAATGATCAGCGTCTGCGCCACGGCGAGGGTGCCGACGACGGCGACCTGCTGGGTGATCAGGGAGAGATTGGCGGGGGCGAGGAACCTGTCATTGAGGATGCCGAAGACGATGATGGCGATGACGAGGACCACGGCCGGGCTGACCGCCGGGTAGCGGTGGAGAACGCCTCGCACACGATCGATGGGTGTGCGGCGGTCGAGGAACTCGGAAGCGAGAGCGAGTGAAGACGTCGGTGGGTTGGTCACCGGGTTGGGAGAAGTCACGAGGGCCTTTCTGGGGGAGGTGAAGCAAGGGAATGCCGGGGGTGGAGAGCTCCACCCCCGGCTGTCGGGCTACTTGCCCCAGCAGATGTCGGTCGCGTCGGCGGCCGTGATGCTCTCGAGCCCATCGACGGGCGTGTCGGTGACCAGAGCCGAGCCGGTATCGAAGAAGTCGAGTCCCGCGCTCGTCGAGGGCTTCGTGCCGTCGGTGGCGAGTTTGGCGATGGCCTCGACACCGAGCTCGGCCATCTTCACGGGGTACTGCTGAGCCGTCGCTCCGATGACGCCGTCGGCCACGTTCTTGACGCCGGAGCATCCGCCGTCGATCGAGACGAGCAGCACGTCCTTCTCCTTGCCCGCGGCCTGGAGTGCCTGGTACGCACCGTAAGCGGCCGGCTCGTTGATCGTGTAGACCACGTTGATGTCGGAGTTCTTCGACAGCAACGTCTCCATTGCCGTACGGCCGCCGTCTTCGGCTCCGTCGGTGGCTTCGTTGCCGACGAGCTCGTAGTCGCCGCCGCTGTAGGAGCCGGTCTTGGCCTCGTCGCCGTTCTTCTGATCGTCGACGGTGTCGATGCCCATTCCCGTCAGGAAGCCCTGGTCTCTGTTGTAGTCGACCGAGACGACCTTGTCGTTGAACAGGTCGAGCATGGCGATGGTGGCCTTCTCGCCGCCGAGCTGAGCCGCGGTCCACTTGCCGATCGACTCTCCTGCCTTGAAGTTGTCGGTGGCGAAGGTGATGTCGACGGCGTCGGCCGGGTCGGGGGGCGTGTCGAGCGCAATGACGTAGAGGCCCGCGTCACGCGCCTTCTGGATGGCGTCGACGACCGAGGGGCCGTTGGGGGTGATGAGAATGCCCTTGTCTCCCTTGGAGATCGCGTTCTCGATGGCCTGGATCTGGGTGTCCTCGTCGCCATCCTCCTTGCCCGCAGCCAGCGTCAGCTTGACGCCGGCCTTGTCTGCAGCGGCCTTGGCGCCGTCTTCCATGGCGACGAAGAAGGGGTTGGTCGTGGTCTTCACGATGAGGGTGACGCCGACGTCACCCCCGCCATCGGCCGAGTCGGTGCTGGTGGATGCGCCACCGCTCGAGCAGGCGGCGAGACCCACGGAGGCGACGAGCGCGATGGTGCCGAAGCCGGCGAGCCGGGCGATGGGCGATGTGCGTGTGTTCATGGAGTCCTCATTGGCTCAGGGGGCGATCTGCCCGACAACGATGTCAGGTATAGGTATAGGCGCCCTCGATCGGTAGAGTCAAGTTAATCCTCGAAGAAGAAGAGCAGTTATGACATCGTTATCAGATCCCAAGCGAAGCGAAGCCCTTCGTCGTCGGCCCACCATGAAGAACGTGGCAGACCTGGCGGGGGTGGGCGTGAAGACCGTCTCGCGCGTGATCAACCGCGAGCCCCACGTGTCGGAAGAGACCATTGCCCGGGTGCGTCGTGCCGCTGAACAGCTGCACTATCAACCCGACATCCAGGCCGGTAATCTGCGGCGTGCCGACAGGCGCACCGACACGCTCGGACTGCTCGTCGGCAGCGTGGCGAACCCGTTCTCGGCTGCGGTTCACCGTGCTGTCGAAGACATCGCGCTCGAGCGGCATGTCGCGGTGTTCGCGTCGAGCCTCGACGAGGATCCCGAGCGCGAGTTGTCGTCGGTGAATGCCTTTCTTCGCAGGCGGGTCGACGGTCTCATCCTCACGACGATCCAGCCCAGCCAGGCCTATCTCGGCATCCAGCTCGATCAGGGCGTGCCTATCGTGTTCGTCGACCGCCGACCCCACGGAATCGAGGCGGACACGGTGATGACCGAGAACGCCGAGGGGGCGTCGGGCGCGGTCGAGCATCTCCTCGCCATGGGCCACCGGCGCATCGCCTATCTTGGCGACGACGAGAAGATCTTCACGGCGAGGGAGCGCAAGCGCGGCTACCTCGACACGCTGCGGCGCGCTGGGATCGCTCCGGATGACCGCCTCGTGATCGACAATCTCGACGACGAGGAGAAGGCATCGGCTGCTGTCGCCCACCTGCTTGCGCTCGACGACCCGCCCACCGCCATCTTCAGCGCTCAGAACCTCATCACCGTCGGGGTGATCACGTCACTCAGGTCGGCGGGAGCGTCGACGCGGGTCGCCCTCGTCGGCTTCGACGATGTTCCCATGGCGGCCCTGCTCGAGCCGGCGGTCACCGTGGTGGCGCAGGATCCTGCTTCCATCGGAGAGATCGCCGCACGACGCGTGTTCGATCGCCTCGACGGGCTCGACGAGCCTGCCCAGGAGTTCATCGTTCCGACCCGGCTCATCGTTCGGGGTTCGGGCGAGATACGCCCTTGAATTGTTCGGTGGACATTCCGTAACATCACTCGCGACCGATGACATCGATGTCATGGCGACAACGCGCAGTGAAGGGCGTCCTGTGATACATCACGAAGAACAGCAGCAGAAATTCAAGAAACGAGCCGGTTCCGTCCCACGAATAGCGGCAGCCGCCGGCGCATTCCTCCTCGTGACCGCCGCGATCTCGGGTGCCGCGTCGACAGCCGCAGCCCAACCGACGGCCGCAGCTCAATCGACGGCCGCAGTGGCCGACGCGGCACCGCCGGCCGAGCCCTATCGCCCGTACCTCGGGTACAGCCCCGAGAAGAACTGGATGAACGATCCCAACGGGCTCGTCTACTACCAGGGCGTCTATCACCTCTTCTACCAGTACAACCCCTTCGGCACGACGTGGGGCAACATGAGCTGGGGTCATGCCACGAGCACCGATCTCGTGCACTGGTCCGAGCAGCCGCTCGCGATTCCCCAAGACGCCGACGCAGACATCTTCTCCGGTTCCATCGTCGTCGACCACGACAACACCTCCGGTCTCGGAACGGCAGACAACCCGCCGCTGGTCGCCATGTACACGGCCGCCTACAAGACGGGCAAGCAGGCGCAGGCGCTCGCGTACAGCACCGACGCAGGAGCGACCTGGATCAAGTACTCCGGCAACCCGATCCTCGACCGCGACTCGAACAACTTCAGAGACCCGCACATGTTCTGGTACGACGGCGGATCACCCGAGAACTCCTATTGGGTCGTCGCAACCGTCGAGGCGACAGAGCACCGCGTGCTGCTCTACCGCTCCGACAACCTGATCGACTGGACCTACCTCAGCGACTTCGGCCCGGCGAACGCCACGGCCGGCATCTGGGAGTGCCCCGATCTCTTCCCGCTCGCCGTGGATGGAGACCCCGCCAACGTCAAGTGGGTGATGGTCGTGAACCTCAACCCCGGCGCCGTGTCCGGCGGTTCGGGGGGCCAGTACTTCGTGGGCGACTTCGACGGCACCACGTTCACGTCCGACACGACCCGCCCGACGGACTCCCTGCCGGAGGGCGACCTGTTCGCCGGATTCGACGACGGAAGCTACTCGGGGTGGACCACCGCCAATGAGCCGGGAAACTGGAAGAACGGACCCTTCGGAGACCAGCCCGCCACCGGCGCGATCGACGGACAGCAGACAGTCGTTGGTCAGATCGGCGCCGGACTCATCAACGGGTTCAACGACGGAGACTGGCCGATCGGAAGCGTGTCGTCGCCTGACTTCACGGTCAGCAAGGACCACATCAACTTCCTGGTCGGCGGCGGCAAGCACCCCCACGTCGACGGCAGCCAGCTGGGCAACGAGCCCCCCGCCGACAGTGAACTGCTCTTCGACGGATTCGAGTACCCGGGCACCGAGAGCGTCGTCGATCACGGCTGGACCGTGGAGGGTGACTTCGTCGCGGAACGCAACCCGGCGACATCCGGCGGCGACTACGCGATCGGGGCGAAGCGCATCAACACCTGGGAGGGCGGCGCCAAGGGAGACGACAACGTCGGGACTCTCACGTCGGATGTCTTCACCATCGACAAGTCCTTCGTCAGCATGCTGGTCGGCGGTGGCAAGCGCGACGCGGCGAGCGACCAGGTCCTGCAGGCCGAGCTCCTCATCGACGGAAACGTCGTCGACACCGCCTCGGGGGAGAACGATGGAGCCCTGAACTGGAAAAGCTGGGACGTCAGCGACTATCAGGGCCAGCAGGCGCAGATCCGCGTCAACGACCAGGCGACCGGGGGATGGGGCCACCTCACCCTCGACGAGGTCGTTCTGGCCGACAGCCCGGCGCTCGTGCGCAGCAATGAGACCTCGGTCAACCTGGTCGTCGACGGCCAGGTGGTGCGCAGCACGACGGGCAACGACAGCGAGACCCTCGATTGGGCCGCGTGGGATGTCTCCGAGCTCATCGGAAAGACGGCGCACATCTCGGTCGTCGACAACAACCGCGCCGGATGGGGCCATATCCTCGCCGACCAGTTCCTGTTCTCCGACGCCGCCGCCGCGCCCCGCATCGAGTCGTACGACTGGCTCGACTGGGGTCGTGACTTCTACGCGGGAGTCACCTACGACAACGCACCCGACGGCAAACGCATCATGGTCGCCTGGATGAACAACTGGGAGTACGCGAACGACATCCCGACCGGACAGTGGAGGAGCGCGATGGCACTGCCGCGCGAGCTCTCCCTGAAGACCATCGACGGACAGCCGAAGCTCGTCTCCGAGGTCACCCCTCAGGTCGACGGGCTGTCGAAGCCGTTCGCCGCGGTGACCGTGCCTGCCGGCCCCGTCGCCGAGGGCGAGACCGCTCTGCCCGTCGACGGCGTCGGCGCGGTCTACCGAGTGGATGCCGTGCTCGAGCCGGGCACGGCGTCGAGCTTCGGTCTCGCCCTGCGCACGTCGAGCGACGGTACGCAGTCGACACCGCTCACCTACGACACCGCATCCGGATCGTTGAGTCTCGATCGACGCGCATCGGGCGACGTCTCGTTCAACCCGACGTTCTCGTCTGTCGAGACGGCGCCCGTGGCGCTGGATGACGACGGACGACTGCGGCTCGAGGTCTATGTCGACAACGCGTCGGTGCAGGCCTTCGCGCAGGGCGGTTCGACGACGATCACCGATCAGGTGTTCCCCGACCCGTCGTCGACGGGCATCTCGCTCGTGTCGACAGGAGGCTCCGCCCAGATCGAGAGCCTGACGATCACGCCCCTGTACGGAGGAATGTACGACCCGCAGCGGGTGCTCGAGACTCCCGGCGCTCCGACATCGGTGGCGGCGACGTCGACCGAACCGGGCGCCGCGACCATCACGTGGGCGGCGCCGGATGACGACGGCGGATCGCCGGTCACCTCCTACGTCGTGCGACCGGTTGCTGCGGATGCGCGGGCAGCGGGCTCGGTGTGCGACGTGGCGGCGACCCAATGTCGTGTCACCGGGCTCGAGCCGGGTTCGATGGCGAGCTTTACCGTGACGGCCCGCAACCTGGTCGGAGAGGGTGCGAGCTCGGCTCCGGTCGACGTTCGGATCGCGGTGGCGGCTGGAACTTCGACGACGCCGCCATCGAGCGGCGCTCCGTCGGTGCCGGCCGGCGGCTCGCAGGGTGGGCTCGCGGCAACGGGCCTGTCGGTCGGGACGGCCGGAGCGATGGCGGCGCTGCTGCTCGCCGCCGGGGCGACGGCTCTGTGGGTCAGACTGCGCATCCGTCGCAGTCGGGCCATGAGCTGATGAGTCGGCGTGTGCCGCACACTTGGTGTGCGGCACACGCACCTCAGCCGGCTAGTTGTTCGGATAGATGATTCGAACTTGTCCTTCGAACTGGCGTCCACGAATCTCGCGTGGGGTAAGGCGGAAGTACATGTACCCGGCCGCACCGACCCACATCGGCGGATGCTGGCCACTGGGCGACGACTCTGGAATCTCAGGCCCCAGCATCGCTGCCTGCCCCTTGAGGACAACGCTCCACGCTCCGTGCGTGAGCCGCTCGTCCACTTCGAAGACCACGGGATCGCCCTCAGCGACGCCCTCGAACTTGGTTCCCCGAGCCGTTCTGAAGACGATGGTGTGCCCATCCGCGATGTAGTTGACGGGGAAGATCTCGGGCATGTCATCGATGATCAGGCCGAGCCGTCCGATATTCGACGTGGTCAGTCGTTGCCAGCAGTGCTCCACGGACAGCTCAGTAACAGGCCCCTGAGGCGACCACTGTTGGAAGTCTTCGGCGAGCATGACCATGTCAGAGCGTCCGGAATCTGTTCATGAGGACAGCCTCCCGCTCCTTCGCGGCAAGCGACAGAGTCTTTGGTCCCGACCCTGACGCCTCCGCCGAGGTGCATGCTGTGACAATGCGCTGCACGCAACGGATCGGACGAAAGAGGACCGGTGGAGTCAATGGCCACTGAACAACCACGACCACAGAGGCATGTAGGGGAGCCGCACCAGGGCGGCGTCGCGAAGCGGCTGAACTGGCTTCGTGCCGGCGTGCTGGGCGCGAACGACGGCATCGTCTCTGTCGCCGCGATCGTCGTCGGTGTGGCCGGAGCGACGACCGCGTCCGGCCCCATTCTGACGGCAGGAGTCGCCGGGCTCGTCGGCGGAGCGATCTCCATGGCACTGGGAGAGTACGTGTCCGTCAGCAGCCAGAGCGACAGCGAACGGGCTCTTATCGCCAAAGAACGTCGAGAGCTCGTCGAGATGCCCGAGGAGGAACTCGAGGAACTCACCGAGCTCTATCGGGCGCGCGGTCTGAGTGACCAGACAGCCCGACAGGTCGCAGTGGAACTCACCGAGAACGATGCCCTTGCTGCCCATCTCTCGGCCGAGCTGAACATCGACGAGAACGACGTGGTGAGCCCGTGGCATGCGGCAGTTGCCTCGGCCGCCGCGTTCACCATCGGGGCCGTCCTGCCCCTCCTCGCCATACTGCTGCCCCCGCAAGGATGGCGGGTTCCCGTCACCTTCGTCGCTGTGCTCCTCGCCCTGGCACTCACCGGCGCTATCTCTGCCCATATCGGAGGCAGCTCCCGTCGTCGAGCAACCCTCCGGGTCGTGGTCGGGGGAGCGCTGGCGCTCGCGGCGACATATGGCGTAGGACTGCTCCTGGGCGCATCCGGAATCGTCTAGCGATTCTCGGATTGAACTGCGGATAGAGTCGGACCGTCATGATGCCAGAAACGTACCGAGCACGTCTCGTGAACCCCGACGGCAGCATCGCTGCGCTCATTGAAAGGGAGCTGGTGGGAGGAACGCCGGATGCCACCCTCGAACTGCACGAGCAGCGCACAGCAGAGACGGTGGCGGTGATCGTATTCACGCTCGGTTCGGCGACGTGGACTCCGGGCCAGGAGGCCGTGTATTCGTATTCGAGCGGGCGATAGCGAGGGTAATGTCCGCGCCCTCTGCGACCGCCCGAGCGAGAACCTCGGCGACCAGGGGCGACCCCGTCGCCGAGTCGAGAAAGCGGCGCGCGCTCTCTGTGACCGATCCGCGGCGGGTCGCGTCGACGACGATCTCCCTCACGCTCTCCCGCCTGCCCGGTGACAGCGTCGCGACGACGCGGTCGGCCTCGGTGAGAAGTCGCTGGTCCATCGCTACTTCCCTGGGATCGGCACGATGCCCTGGGTGCCCTTCGGGAACGTAGCCAGGGTTTCGATGGGGATGTTGAGGTGCGCGGAGACGAGCGCGGGCGGCAGGTGGCTCAGCCAGTTGGCCAACGAGACCTCCTCGTAGTGGTCGCTGCGGAAGGTCTCGATGTAGATCAGCACGTCGTCGCCCGTGTTCTCGATGTAGTGGCCGAGGTTGCGGCGCACCACGCCGACGTCGCCCGCCTTGAAGTCGGTGGTGTTGGCGTGCGGACCCGTGTTGAACACGGTCATGCGGCCCTGCCCCTGCAGGTAGTACTGCCACTCGTCGGCGTTGGGGTGCCAGTGCAATTCGCGCATCGATCCGGGGTTGATGGTGGTGAGCGCGGCGGCGACGGTCGTGGATGCGCGGAAGTTGCTGCTGTCGGCGATCTGGATCTTGCCGCCGCTGTTCTCATGCACGGGCGTCGACCGGGAGAGTCGGAAGATGACGGGCTCGTCGCCCCACTCGACGCCGGCGGCCGCCTGGTCGGCTTCGAGATCGCCCGGAACGTCGCCCGGGAAGATCCAGAGATTATGGAGCGGGATGTCCTTGAAGACCTCCTGCGCGACGCCGAAGTTCTTCGCGAGCACCTCCGGCGGGGTGTGCGCGAACCAGTCGGTGAGCAGGAGCGTGTTGCTCTCGGACTGCTCGCCGTCGTCGAAGGCGAGAACGAACTCCGCCCCGTCGGGGCCCATGCCCTGCAGCGAATGGGGGAGTCCGGCGGGGAAGTACCAGAGGTCGCCCGCCTCGACGTCCTCGACGCTCGGCAGCCCCTCTCTGCTCAGAGTGGTGATGCGGCATTTTCCCCGGGTCATCAGTGCCCACTCGGCGGTCTGGTGCCAGTGCAGTTCGCGGATTCCGCCCGCCTCGAGATACATGTTGACTCCGGCGATCTCTGTCGAGATCGCGAAGTCGGACTGGGTGAGCTCCCGGGCCCAGCCGCCGTCCTGCACCCGGCGGGGGGAGATGTTGAACGACGACCAGAAGAAGGCCTGCGTGCTGATGTCGGTGGGCGGGGCATCCATCTGATTCGGGAACTGGCTCTCGATCACGAGGTTCTGCGGCCCGGTCATCGTCGTGCTCTGGGGGTTGTCGCCCGTATTCACGATGCCCTCGGCGGGCAGGTCGGGGTCTCCGAACGTTGCCGGCTCGTGGTGCGGGGTGGTCGGTTCGTCGGTGGCCATGGTGCTCTCCTTCGTCGTGTTCCCTCCAGCAAAGCCCTCGAGGCGAGGCGGCGCATACGACTTTTGATGCAAACTCCCGGGCGGAGAATTCAGACATCCGACGTACGCCCCGGATGCCCGGGCCGGACACAGTGGGAGAGTGACCGCGCTCCGATCCGTCCGTCTGACGACCATGGCCGTCGTCCTGGCTTTCGCTGCCGGCGCCACGGACGCCTTCGCCTTCCTTCAGCTGCTCGGCGTCTTCACCGCGAACATGACCGGCAACCTCGTGCTGGCGGGTCTGACCGAACGCAGCGGGTACTCGACCTCGATCGGGGGCATTCTCGTGGCTCTCGTCGTCTTCGCCGGCGTGCTCTATCTCGCCTTCAGGGCCGCGCCGAACGGCGACAGGCGCGACGCGCTGATCGGTATTCTCGCCGCCGCAACTCTCGCGCAGGTCCTGGTGCTCATCATCTGGGCGTCATCGCCCGCAACGAAGACGATGCCCATGATCATGATCTCGATCGGGCTGTCGGCGTCGGCGATGGCCTGCCAGACGGTCGTCGCCAAGCGATTGGACGGCGAGTCCGGGGTCACCACCACCTACGTCACCGGAACGCTGACCAGCATCATGGCCGACGCTGCCGATCGACGACCGCAGGATGTGCGGACTCGAGTCGGAGTGCTCGTTGCGCTCGTCCTGGGGGCGCTGTCGGGATCGCTGCTCATCGGAGTGTCGCCAAGTCTGGGTGCCGCCCTGCCCGTGGTTCCGGCGGTCGCCGGTCTTCTGCTGTTCGCGTCGACCAAGGCGTCGAAATGAAAAGCAAGCGACCGATGCTCTCCGATACGCTGCTGGTGCTCCTCGGCGGTTCCTCAGGCACCCTCGCCCGGTACGCCCTCACCTCCACCTTCCGGCGTGCGCCGTATGCCGGTTTCTTCTGGGCGCAGTCATCCCCGCCGGCCCAGGTTCTGGCTTCCCCTGGTCGGACTCGCGGCCGGATGCTCCGCCTCGGCGTCTAGACATCGGAGGCACATCGCTATTGCTGCATAGACTCTTGCGTATGACGCAAGAGATGATCGACGATGTGGTGCGCCAGCGCATCCGGAGCCTGCGACTGTCGCTGGGCTGGACCCTCGACGCCCTCTCGAGCCGGTGCTTTCTCTCGCCGTCGACCCTGAGTCGTATCGAGACGGGGCACCGGCGCATCGCCCTCGACCAGCTGGTGCCGATCGCTCAGGCCCTCGGCACCACGCTCGATCAGCTCGTCGAACCCGAGGGCGACGACGACGTGGTGATTCGGCCCGAACCCGAGACGAGTGCGGGATCGACCATCTGGCTGCTCTCGCGAGAGCGCGACCGGCGCGGCGTGATGATCGCGAAGATGCGCATCACGCCCGAGCGCGAGAAGGTCGAACCGCAGGTGCACCCGGGCTACGAGTGGTTCACCGTGCTGAGCGGCGTGCTCACGCTGAGGCTCGGCGAACGCACGATCCAGGTGCGTGAAGGTCAGGCCGCCGAGTTCTCGACGATGACCCCGCACGCCCTCGATGCGAACGACGGCCCGGTCGAGCTGCTCACGATCTTCGACCACGATGGCGAGCGTGCGCACCTGCCAGGCCGAATCGCGCGTCGACACCCGGACTGAAGAGCACCGAGTCGGGTGGCCCGTCGACGATGCCGGGCAGACCGGCGGCGGCGCAGAGCTCGTCGTGCAGCGCGGTGACACGGGCCGGATGCAGAACCCAGGGCTCGTGCTCGTTCGGCAGCCATTGCGTGTGACCGAGCCGGCCCTGGAAGAGCCCCCAGCGGGCGGTGAGGAAGAGCGAGAGGTCGTCGTCGACGCGGCGCGAGTAGTCGACGGAGACGTCGAGCCGGAACCGGGGCTCGGGCGACGAGGGGAGCAGCCCCCTGCGTCTCGACGCGTACTGCCACCCGTCGTCTGACGACTGCCGCTGGTCGGTGCGCGACCAGACGTAGGGGAGCCCGAAGAGGGCGCGGGCCGCGACGACGGCGGGCAGGCTGGATGCCTCGAGCGAGCGGAACACGACACCGCGTCGGCCGGCGCCGTCGACCCCGTACAGCCGCACGTTGACCTCGGTGAACGATCCCCATCGCGACGTCGGCGGCAGGGGTCCGACGCGCGCGTCACCCAGTCGGAACGCGATGAGCCCCACCCAGGTCGACCCGTCGAACACGTCCGGCACGACGCCGGGCGGAAGCAGGGGCGCCACGACCTCGGGCGCCACCCGCCAGTGGACGAACGCCACCTGCCGCCACTCCTGAGCGGCGACGACGCCGCCTGAGAGCGGGGGAGCCGTTCGAGTGAGCTCCACCTCTAGGCCGAGGCCTTCTCGATGGTGACGTCGTCTCGGGTGCGCAGCCGCACCCATCCGGTTCGGGGCGAACCGTCGGCGCGGCCGGCCAGAACGGGGGCCATGACGTCGGCGTCGACAAGCGCGCCGAAATCGAGCCCGGTGAGGCTCGCCACGTCGTCGACCGGAACCTGATAGCTGAAGTACGGGCCGAGCGGCGGCGGACTGCCGTCGATGAGGGCCTGCGCGCTGGCGTCGTTGAGGTCGATGTCCGAGAGCTGGGGCGACTGGTCGAGCACGAACGCCGCGGCGCGCAGAGCGTCGGCGCCGGATGCGTCGGTCGTCCAAGCGACGACCTTCCAGAACGCCTGGGGGATGCCCACACCACGGTAGAGCGGATCGTTCAGTGCCAGAACCGGTGCGGTGAACACGCTGATGCGGTTGCGGTTGGCCTGTGCGTAGGCGAGCACGTGGTCTTCGAGACCCAGCCACAGCTCTTTGGACTGGTTGAACTCGCCCGCCTGCGGGGCGGCGTTGGTATATGCGAACGTGTCGACGTTCGCCTGGGCAGCCGTCGCTCGATCGCCCCAGACCGGATCGCGGCGGCGCACCAGGTGTCCGCGGTCGAGGTCGTTGCTCGCGTAGACAGCGGGGCCGGTCTGCTCGTTCTCGGCGATCCGGTCGTCGAGGTGCCAGTCGTCGGCGCGGTCGAGGTCGAGCAGCAGGTCGCCGTCGATGTTCACGCCGGTCGACTGCGCGAGCCGTCTGACGGGATCGAGCAGCACCGTGAAGTGCGTGTATGCGAGCTCACGAACAGGCGAGCCCGCGATCGGTGCGGGCAGGGCGACCGGCAGAGTGAGGAAGTCCTGTCTGTACCCTGCGCGGTCGGGTGTTGTGGCATCCATCGACCCAGTCAACCATCCGAGCGGCCGGGCCACGTCGACGATTCCGACCATTGTCCGAAATCCTCGAACGCGGTATCGGGCGGCGGGGCGGAGGGCTACCGTGAGCGACATGCGCGACGAGATGCGGGATCTCCTGGACTCCTGGCGGGCCGTGCCCGCATTCCTCTGCGACCGGCACTTCACGGTCATGGCGTCGAACGCCGCGGCCCGCGCGGTGAGTCCCGCATTCGTGGAGGGCACGAATCTGGCGCGGTTCACCTTTCTCGAACCGGATGTCGACCGTGGCCACGCGATGTGGCCCGAGGCCTCCAGCCAGGTGGCGGCGCTCCTGAGGGAGTCCCTCGACGAGCACGAGGCGGATTCCTCCTTCCATACGATCGTGGGCGAGCTCTCGGCACGCAGCCGGGACTTCTCGGTCGCATGGGCCGACGACGCGCGAGCCGCGAAGACCCGGGGCGTCATCCCGTTCGACGAGACACCCGTGGGGCGAATCGTGCTCGGTTACCAGCTCCTGACGGTGCCGGGCCAGGACCGCGACGTGCTCTTCGTATGGCACCCCGTCGACGACAGGTCACGCCACCGTCTGCGCACGCTGCTGGACGAGGGCTGAGAGCGTCTCAGAGAGCGAAGTCGATCGACGCGTCGCGGCGGGAGTTCCAGAGCCGATCCAGTTTCAGGGCCATGTGCAGGCTGCTGCGGGCCGATCCGTCGTGCAGAGCGTCGCGGACCGCGTCCGGCGCCTTGTCGAGTCGGTAGTAGAGCGTGGTGCGGTGAATATGCAGCCGGGCGCACGCATCGCCGATGCGGCCGGCCACATCGAGGTAGACCTCGACTGTCTCGCGGTAGATCGCGTTCGACGGATCGAGGAGCACCTCGGCGGCCGGTGAGATGTCTCGAACACGAACCGAGCCCGGCGCGATGCGGCTCAGCATGATCCAGGGGCCGAGGTCGTTGTGCCAGCCCACCTCGGCGAGCTCGGGGAGGGCCGTCAGGATGCCTGCGGCCCGTTCGGCGCGCTCCGCCGCGGGTGCGAGGTCGTAGTCGGTGTTCTCGACGAGCGCGGCGCCGATCGCGACGACGCGCAACTCGAACCGGCCTGCCATCGATCGGATCTGCTCGGCGAGCTCCCCGTCCGTGTCTCCGGGCCGTGCGCGTGTGACGAAGAACAGGCATCCGGACTGCTCACGCACGAAGACGGTGCCGACACCGGTCGAGGCCGCGATCCGGCCCGCGAGGGCCCTGGCCCGGAGCTGACCGGCATGGGGGTCGATGACGACGGCCCAGACCGACGAGGGAACGCCGGGACCGATCCGTTGATGGGCCAGTGCCGACGAGAACGCGTCTCGTCGCCGTGTCGGATCGTCGTCGAGCAGTCGCGATGCCGTCGAACCGACGCGCTCATCTGTCAGCTGGTAGAGGTTCATGGTCGCGAGTCTAGAAGCGACCGCCGAGCCGCCACATGGCCGTGCCATTACCACCCACACATCGCCGCAATGATGTCCTTTTCTGCACCATGTGGGGCTGTACGCGCTCTCACGCCGCGCACTCGGCGTCGGCGAGAATCTCTCGTGGGCCCTTCCGGCTCCGTTGAGGTGAGGAAGAAGAGGCATGGGCGCGTCAGCGAGTCCGTTGGGGGAGTATCTTCGCGCGAGACGCAAGCTCCTGAAGCCCGAAGACGTGGGTCTGCCGTACGATTCAGCCCGCCGTGTGCCCGGCCTGCGCCGGGAGGAGGTCGCCGCACGCGCCGACATCAGCCCGGAGTACTACCTGCGGATCGAACAGGGCCGCGACAGGCGGCCGTCGGAGCAGGTCGTGCGCTCGCTGGCGAAGGCCCTCCTGCTCGATGACGACGGCGCGAACTACCTGTTCCGTGTGGCCAGACCGCTTCCGTACCTGCGCGCCGTGCGCGAGCCCTCCGTGGTGAGCGAGAGCGTGCAACGCCTGCTCGACGCGTGGACTCAGACTCCGGCGTATGTGACCGACGCGAATCTCGACGTGCTGGCCGCGAACCGCCTCGCGGGCCTCGTGTCGCCCGGCATCCTCGTTCCCGGGACCAACCTTCTCGAGGCCGCATACGACCACCTCACGATGGCGACGATGACGAACGGTGCCGACATCGAGCTCGAATGGGAGGAGACGATCCGCGAGTACATCGGAGCCCTGCGGTTCACCGGCGATCCCGACGACGCACGGCTTCAGGATGTCGTCGGCCGGCTCTCGAGCCGGCACCTGTCGTTCCGGCGCATCTGGGCCGAGCACGACGTGAGCCGGCTCACGACCGGGCTGCGGCGGGTGATCGTCGAGCCGTTCGGCCGGGTCGATCTCGTCTGGCAGACCCTCGGCATCCCGCGGTCGCCCCGGCAGTTCCTCACGACCTACATGGCCGAGCCAGGATCCCGGTCGGCGGAGGCGCTCAGAGCCCTGTCGAGCCGTTCGTCGTCAGACCCTGGCGTCGCGTCGGGTGGACTGGAATCGACGCTGGTACTCGGAGGGCGTGATCGTGAAGCGAGCGACGAACGAGCGTCGTAGCGACACCGGGGTCGCGTAGCCCGAGCGCGCGGCCGCATCGGCCACGGATGCGCCGGAGTCGAGATACGACACGGCCAGATCGAGGCGCATCGACGTGACGTACTCGATCGGCGACATGCCCAGCTCGTCTCGCATCACCCGGGTCAGGTGCCGGGGACTCACGTTCGCGAAGGAGGCCAGGCTGCCGACCGTGTACGGCCTCGACGGGTCCTCGCTGATGTGATCGGTGATCACGGTGATGAGGGGCGTGCGCGGGGGAGGTCCCTGGAGCGCCGCGGAGAACTGCGACTGGTTGCCGGAGCGCTTCATGTACACCAGGAGGAGCTGCGCCACCGATCGGGCCACCTCCGGTCCGTAGTCCATCTCGAGCAATGAGAGTGCGAGGTCTATACCCGCCGCGACGCCGGCCGAGGTGACCGTGTTTCCGTCGTGCACGAAGATCGCTTCGGCCTGAACGTCGATGTCCGGAAACCGCTCTGCGAGTGTCGAACTGAACTTCCAGTGGGTCGTCGCCGACTTGCCGGCGAGGAGGCCTGCCGCGGCGAGGCCGAAGGCTCCCGTGCAGATGCCCGCGATGCGGGTCGACCGGGAGGCCAGCTCGGCGACCGCATCGAGGAGCTGCGGATCGGCGAAGACGGTCAGCGCCTTCTCGGTGCCCGGCACGATGAGCGTGTCGAGACGACCGGCATCCGCCACCGACGTCTGCACCGCCACCTGGATGCCCATCGAGGTCGTGACGGGCTGCCCTGTGCGGGAGATGGTCACGATCTCGTACCCGGGAGAGCGCTGGTTGGCCTCGAAGAACACCTCCGCCGGCCCGACGAAGTCGAGCATCTTCACGTCGTCGAAGAGCAGGATGCCGACGCGGGGCAGCCGCCGGGGTGCGGTCGACCGAGTGGAGTGCATGATGTCCTGACGTCGGGCGCGACCTGATTCTGGAGCGCAGGCTCTATTAAAGCCTACGTTCCAGAATCAGACCATCGGTCAGTGCAGCTGGTGTCCGCCGCGCTCGAGCGAGGCACCCTCGACATCGACGTTAGGCAGCACCTTCTCGAGCCATTTCGGCAGCCACCACGCAGACGTTCCGAGCAGGTGCATCACGGCCGGAATGATGAGAAGCCGCACCACGAACGCGTCGAGCAGCACGCCCAGTGCGAGGCCGAGGCCGATCGACTGGATCATGACCGAGTTCGAGAAGATGAACCCGGCGAAGACGCTCGTCATGATGAGGGCTGCGGCGATGACCACCGTGCGGCCCGCGTGCACACCGCGCTGCACGGCGAGGCGGGCGGACGAGCCGTGGGTGAAGGCTTCGCGCATGCCGCTCACCAGGAACAGCTGGTAGTCCATCGCGAGTCCGAACAGGACTCCGACCACCAGGATCGGCAGGAAGCTCAGGATGGGGCCCGGATCGTGGACGCCGAACACGGCGGACAGCCAGCCCCACTGGAACACGGCGGTGATGCCGCCGAACGCGGCGAACAGCGAGAGGACGAAGCCGATCGTCGCCGTGACGGGAACGAGGATCGAACGGAACACAAGGATCAGGATGATCAGCGACAGGCCGACCACCACGAGCAGGTAGACCGGGAGCGCGTCGGCGAGCTTCTCGCTGACGTCGATGTTGCCCGACGCGTTGCCGGCAACACCCAGTTCTGCGACGCCGTCGATGTCGAGGCCGCGCAGGTCGCGCACGAGCTGCTCCGTGGACTCGCTCGTCGGTCCCTCCTCGGGGATCACCTGGAAGGCGAGGAGCATGTCGTCGTCGGACGCACCGATCGGGGCGACGGCCACCACGTCGTTCTCGGCCTTGAGCAGCGTGCCGATGCGCACCTGCTCCGAGACGAGGTCGTCGTCGGTGATGGCGGTGTCGAGATCGGCGACCACGATCAGCGGGCCGTTGACGCCCGCGCCGAACTTGTCGTCGACCAGCTTGTAGGCCTTGTAGGCGCTCGAGTCGACGGGTTCGGACGAGCCGGCGGGCAGTCCGAGTCGCATCGAGAGCGCCGGGATGGCGACGACGAGAAGCACCGCGGTGCCGATCACGACGGTGATGACGGCGCGCAGCGTGTTCATGGGCTTCGTGGGCACGCGCTTCTGGTGGCCGGTGTGTCCGACGCGGGCCCGGGCCTTCTTGGTGAGGATCTTCTGCCCGAGCAGGCGGAGGAGCGCCGGCGTGAGGGTGATCGCGATGAGGATCGCGACGAACACGCAGACGGCGCCCACGGTTCCCATCAGGCCGAGGAAGGGGATGCCGGTGAGGTTGAGGGCGAGCAGCGCGATCAGCACGGTCGAGCCGGCGAAGACCACGGCGTTGCCCGACGTTCCGTTGGCGAGGCCGATCGACTCCCTCAGCTCGAGACCGTTGCGCAGCTGGGTTCTGTGCCGGTTCAGAATGAACAGCGAGTAGTCGATTCCCACCGCGAGACCGAGCATCACGCCGAGCACCGGGGTGACCGAGAGCATCGTCACCGTTCCGGAGAGCGCCAGCGAGGCAAGCACTCCCACGCCCACGCCGATGATGGCATTGACGAGAGGCAGGGCTGCGCCGATGAGCGTGCCGAGCATCACGAAGAGCACGATGGCGGCGAAGATCACGCCGCCGATCTCTCCCGGGCCGAGAACCTCGGGGATGGTCGCCGCGATGTCATTGGACACCTCGACGGTCACGCCGTCGATGTCGGCGTCGTTCAGTGTCTCGACGACCGCCTCCTTCGCCTCCGACGGAACGAGGTTGAGCGACTTGTCGAACTGGATGCCGCCGACCGCGGTCGTGTTGTCGGTCGAGACCTGGCGGATGTTCGACGCCAGGTCGAGCAGCTTGGCTCCCTCTTCGAGGGTGGCGCTCTGCGTCTCGAGTTCGGTGCGGCCGGAGTCGATGGTGGCCTGCTGCTTCTCGAGCTCGGCATTGCCCGCGTCGAGCTGCGCCTGCTGCGCGTCGAGCTGGGGCTGGGCGGCGGCCAGCTGGCCGGATGCCTCTGCCTGGGCGCGAGCCTGGTCGAGCTGCTGCTGACCGGCGGCAGCCTGGCTCTTCGCGCTGTCGAGCAGCGCCTGGCCGTCGTCGAGCTTCTTGGTGCCGTCGGCGATCTGCTGTCGGCCATCGACGACCTTCTGTGCGGAGTCGTCGATCTGGGCCTGCGTGTCGAAGGGGTTGGTCGTCGCCTTCACGTCGTCGAGCTCCGTCGCCTTCTCGAGCAGCGCACCGATGGCCGTCTTCTGCTCATCGGTGAAGGCGGTGTCGTCGGTTGTCGTGAAGACCACGGTTCCGCGCCCGCCGCTCGCCGACGGGAACTTCTCGGCCAGTTCGTCGCTGACCTTCTGGGTCGCCGTGCCCGGAATGCTCACCGCGGAGGTGAGGGTGCCGCCGAACAGCGCGTACGCTCCTCCGGCGAGGCCCAGGATGACGATCCAGGCGACGATGACCAGCCAGGCGCGGCGGGCCGAGAACATACCGAGGCGGTAGAGGAGCGATGCCATGTTTCTCAGTTTCTTTCTGAAATGAGCGGGTGACGGGGGGAGGAGTCTCACGTCGCATCATCGGGAAGAGAGAGGGGGATTGGGGGCCGAACTCAGCTCGGTGCGGAGTATCCGTCGCGGACGATTCCGATGAAACGGTCGAGAAGGCTGTTCCAGATGCTCCGAGACGCGGCGTCGAGCGTGCCGCCGGTCTGGATCATCCACTGACGAGCGATCACGGCGATGCCATTCATCAGCGTGCTCACCAGGATCGCGACCTCGAATTCGTCGACGCCACTGCGCCGGACGAGTTCGACCGCGAGATCTTCGGTCGACCGCATGAACACGCTGTCTGCATTCTGGGTGCGTGCGTCGTCGCCGTCAAGAAGTCCGAAGAAGTACGCGACCAGACTGGGCAGGTCCATGTGCGTGATCGCCGTGGTGACCTCGGTGAAGAGGGCCACGCGGCTGCCGTGGCTCGAGGGAGTGACACTTGCGGCAGCGAGGAAGTCGTCGATCGCACGGCTGAGGGTGCGGGTGCAGCTGGTCATGATCACGTCGTCGAGCGACGAGAAATGATTGAAAACGGTGCGACGGGCGATGTCCGCGCGATCCGCGAGTTCGTCGACACTGAAGCGAGCCTTTCCTCTTTCGAGAATCAGCGAGTCGGCGGCATCGAGAATGGCTTCGCGGTGCCGCGCCTTCAACTCGGCTCGGCGATCCATCAGGATCGGCTTGGTGTTCACGTCATTACACTACGTGCAACGACGCACTGAGTGCAACCGTGGGAGAGAGGGCCTCAGACGGCGATGCGGTAGCCCCGCTTGATGACGGTCGACACGATTCCGGGCACGGGCAGCGACTGACGCAGTCGACTGATGGCGACATCGGTTGCGTGATCGTCCTGCATGTCGGGCTGGCTCGCCATCAGCTCGGCTCTCGAGAGCACCGCGCCCCGCGCGTTCACGAGCGCCCTGAAGAGCGCGAGCGAGAGAGGAGCGAGCGCGGCCTCCGACTCGCCGATCCGCACGAGCCGGCCCCGCAGCTCGATCTCGCCGTGCTTCGTCGCCAGCCTGATGATCCGGTTCTCCTCCAGGTACTCGCAGACCAGGCGGATGAGGGCGCCCATACGATACCGGGGCGGAACGATCGGATCTATGCCGGCCGCCACGAGGGGCGCCGCCGTGACATGGCCGACGGCGGCAGCCACGACCGTGCCCGCGAAAGCGGCCTGGAGTTCGTCGAGTCGACCTGCTCCGTCAGCGGCCGCGAACAGCGCTTCGACGGCGGGAGCGCTCGTGAAGGTGACGGCATCGAGGGAGCCGGCGCAGACGGAGTCGACGAGGCGCAGCACACGCGACGAATCCGCCGGCAGCGACCACCGATAGGGTGCGGCGGTGAGAACCGTGGCGCCGGAATCACGAAGCCGCTGCAGCTGGCCCTCATCGGTGAATCCGTGCAGTTGCACGGCGACGACCCGGCCGGCAGCGCCGTCGCGCAGAACGTGGTCGACGAGCGACTTCGTCGTCTCCTCATCGCTCATCCCCGAATCGTCGAGGCCCGCCGCGCGAATGGCCCCGCGCGCCTTGGGCCCCCGCACCAGGATGCGGGAGTGACCCAGGGTCTCGCTGAGCTCGTGACCGATGCCTGCGGCATCCGCGGCCTCGAACCATCGGCGCACGCCGTAGGAGGTCGTGGCGAGGAGCACGTCGGGACGAGCCGCGATGATCGCCAGGGTGTCTGCCGTCAGTTGCGCATCGTCATCCGCGGCGGCGATCCGGATGGCGGGCGCGTGCATGACGTCGGCCCCCCGGCGCTCGAAAGCCGCGATCAGGTCCTCCGACCTGCGATCGCTCGTGACGCCGATGCGGAAACCGCGCAGCTGGTCCGCCCGGAATCCGATGAGGGGGGCATCCGTGTCTCCATCGGTCACGCGTGTCTCCGTCAGTCGGTCGTCAGTTCGGCCGCAGCATCCTGAAGGAACGTCGCGGTCGTCACATCGAGTTGCTCGCTCAATCGTACGACCTCGCCGATCACGACGACCGCGGGAGAGAGCACGCCGAGTCGTGACGCGAGTGCGGCGATGTCGGAGAGGGTCGCGCGGGTGGTGCGCTGGCTCGTCGAGAATCCCTTCTCCACGATCGCGACGGGCATGGATGCGCGCATGCCGGCCCGTGCGAGGCCGGCGGTGAGGTGCGGCAGAGTGCCGACACCCATGAGCACGACGATGGTGCCCCCGAGACCCGCGAGGTGCTCGAGCTCGTGCTCCGCGAGAGGCGTGTGGCCCGAGACGACGGTGAACAGCCGGGAGATCTCCCTGTGGGTCACCGGGATGCCCGCCGCCCCGGGAACGGCGATGGCGCTCGTCACGCCGGAGACCACGGTGACGGGGACGCCGGCCCGGCTGCAGGCCAGGACCTCCTCGCCGCCACGCCCGAACACGAAGGGATCGCCGCCCTTCAGCCGCACCACGGTCCTGCCCGAGAGCGCGGCCTCGACCAGCCTCTGCTCGATCTCGGTCTGGTTGACCGCGTGGTGCCCGGGCGTCTTGCCCACGTTCACGAGCTCCGCGCCCGGTGCCCACTCCGAGAGGCGCGCGACCGGTCCGAGCCTGTCGAAGAAGACGACATCGGCCTCGCGCAGAGCCGTGAGCGCCGCGACGGTCAGCAGCTGGCCGTCGCCGGGGCCACCGCCGACAAGGGTGACGCGACCGAGAGGCAGCGTGGGGCTCGGAGGTTCCGTGGTGAGCCAGACCCGGGCGTCTCGCGATGCCCGTTCGAGTGCGCCGGTCGTGGCCGCGTCGACACCCACCGAGATCACCAGGTCGACCGACGACACGAGCGTGCGCCATTCGAGGCGATTCTGCGGGAGAAGGACACGCACGACAGCCTCGGCGGTGCGGTCGTCGTGGCCCTCCTCGTCGCATGCGAGATACACGCGCGCGCCGGATGCGAGGCAGCGCGCGATCGTGTGTCGCGCCCCACCCGCGTGCCCGACGACGAGAACTCGACGACCCGCGAGGTTCACGGAGATGTCCATGGGGCTATTGTCCTCTCCGCACGGGAATCGTCGGTCCGGACAGCAGCACGCCTCCGGACGAGGCGCGTGCCCGCTCATCGGCGTTCGCCGGGCGCGGCTGATCGCGCTCTGTGACCTGCACCACGGCGGGGTCCGGCGTGCGCGGAGCATTGACGAACGACCGGAAGCGACGGAGGCGTTCGGGGTCGTTGAGTGTGGCCGCCCATTCGTCCTCGTAGTTGCCCACATGCTCCGCCATGGCGGCCTCGAGTTCCTCGGCGAGTCCGAGGGAGTCGTCGCACACCACCTCGCGCACGTGGTCGAGGCCGCCGGGCAACTCCTCCTGCCACCGTGCCGTGCGCTGCAGCCGATCGGCGGTTCGGATGTAGTACATCAGGTAGCGGTCGATGTACGAGATGAGCGTGGCATCGTCGAGATCCTGCGCCAGCAGCTGGGCGTGCGCGGGCTGGTATCCGCCGTTTCCGCCGACGTAGAGGTTCCACCCCTGTTCCGTCGCAATGATTCCGATGTCCTTGCTGCGCGCCTCCGCGCATTCGCGGGCGCAGCCGGAGACGCCCAGCTTGAACTTGTGCGGCGATCGGAGCCCGCGGTACCGCAGCTCGAGCTCGATGGCCATCGCGACGGCATCCTGAACACCGAAGCGGCACCAGGTGGACCCGACGCACGACTTGACCGTGCGCAGCGATTTGCCATAGGCCTGACCCGATTCGAAGCCGGCGTCGACCAGGATCTTCCAGATGTCGGGCAGCTGCTCGAGTCGAGCCCCGAACATGTCGATGCGCAATCCGCCGGTGAGCTTCGTGTAGAGGTTGAACTGTTCCGCCACCTCGGCGATCACCTTGAGCTTCGCCGGGGTGATCTCGCCACCCGGGATGCGGGGGACGACGGAGTAGGTGCCGTCCTTCTGCATGTTCGCGAGCGCCCGGTCGTTGGTGTCCTGCAGCGCTCCGCTCCCCGCGTCGAGGATGTACTTCGAGGTCTGTGTGGCCAGAATGGATGCCATCACCGGCTTGCAGACGTCGCAGCCGAGTCCGCGACCGAAGTGCTCCATGATCTGCTCGTAGCTGGTCAGCTGCAGAATGCGCACGGCCTCGAACAGCTCGCTGCGACTGAGGTCGACATGCTCGCACAGCGCTTTCGACACCTCGATACCGGCCCTAGAGAGTTCGGTCTCGAGGATCTTCTTGACCAGGGGCACGCACGAGCCGCACTGCGTGCCTGCCCGAGTGCAGGTCTTCAGCGGTCCGAGCTCGGTGCAGGCCTCGCCGTGCTCTCCCCGGATCGCATCGCGTACGGCTCCGACCGACACGTTGTTGCACGAGCACAGCTGCACATCGTCGGGGAGTTCGGCGCTCGCGGGAGCTTCCGCGCCGGCGGTCGAGAGATAGGCGCCGGGTTCGCCGGGCAGCTCGCGACCGAGCAGGGGTCTGAGCGCGGAATAAGGCGCGGCGTCGCCTACGAAGATGCCGCCGAGCAGGGTCTTGGCGTCGTTCGAGACGACGAGTTTCTGGTACATGCCGCGCGCAGGATCGGCGTACACGACCTCGAGCGCGCCGTCTGCGGCGGCGAGCGCGTCGCCGAAACTCGCGACCTCGACCCCCGAGAGCTTCAGCTTGGTCGCGTCGTCGATGCCGGGGAAACTTGCATGGCCGCCGTGGATGCGGTCAGCGACGACCTCGGCCATGGCGTTCGCCGGGGCCACGAGTCCGACACAGACGCCGCCGACGCTCGCCACTTCGCCGATCGCCCAGATGCCGTCGTGCGATGAGGCGCAGTCGTCGCCGATCACGATGCCGCCTCTGGTCCCGATCTCCAGTCCGGCGTCTCTGGCCAGCTCGTCCCTCGGGGTGATGCCGATCGAGAAGACCACGAGGTCGGCGTTGATCGCCCTGCCGTCGGTGAGCTCGACGCCCAGCACGGTACCCGACGGACTCGTGATCACGCGGGTCGGTCGATTGCCGAGGGCCAGTGTCACTCCCTGGGCCTCGATCAGGCGCCCGAGGGCCTGGCCCGCGCCCTCATCGAGCTGCGACGACATGAGCCATCGACCCGAATGCACGATGCTCGCCCTGGCTCCGAGGCGCTGCAGGCCTCCGGCAGCCTCGAGCCCGAGCAGGCCGCCGCCGACCACGACCACGTTCGCCGGCCTGCCGAAGTGCGTCGCGAGCCGGGCGGACTCCGCCACGAGGAAGTCGACGTCCTCGATGGTGCGGTACACGTATCCGGCCTCGGCGCCCGGGATCGGCGGCACCGTCGCCGCGGAGCCGGTCGCGAAGACCAGGTCGTCATACGGCTCCGAACTGCCGTCGGCGAGGTCCACTCGGCGCGCGTGGGTGTCGACGCGGGTCGCGGCGACACCGCCTCGATAGTGGATACCCGGAGCCTCCCACAGGTCGCGATCGCCCAGGGTCAGGTCTTCCGAGGAGACGAGCCGACGGGACAGGGCGACCCGATCGTAGGGGAGGTGGGTCTCTTCGCCGAGCACGGTGACCGTGATCGGGCGAGTGTCGCCTCGTCGGGAGTGCATCGACTCTGCGAATCGGTGCGCGGCGGGTCCTCCGCCGATGACGACGACCCGGTGGGGGCGGCCGCCAGAATGCTCCGGTGTCGTCATCGCTGTGCCTCTCGCATGCGTCGTCAGGGGAATGCTCGAAGCCTAGGCATCGCCGGTTTCTCGACGATTGCGCCCACGTAACGGCGTGTGACCGGCGTCTCACCGTGCGAACGCGCCACGGAGAGGTCTTTGTTACGCAACCGTCATGGCAGCCGTCGGGCGCCGAAATCTGCGCGGCCTAGCGTGGGTCCCATGACCACCTGGATCCCCGTCTGCCGCCTCGACGACCTCGAGGTTCTCTGGGGCGAGGCCGCGCTCGTCGAGGGTGAGCAGTTCGCCCTCTTCCGTCTTCCCGGCGACAGGGTGCATGCGGTCTCGAACCAGGACCCGGCCACCGGCTCGCAGGTGCTTTCTCGGGGCATCGTCGGCTCGCGCGGCGACCGCGCCACCATCGCGTCGCCCCTGCACAAGCAGGTCTACGACCTCGAGACGGGTGAGTGCTTCAGTGCGCCCGACTACCGTCTTCCCGTCTTCGCCGTGCGCGTCGTCGACGGAGTCGTCGAGATCGAGACCGGCGCAGCCGCATGACCCGTGCGGCACCGGCGCTCGTCGCGGCATCCCACGGAACGAGCGATCCGGCCGGACGCCGGGCCGTCGCATCCCTCGTCGCGGCCGTGACGGATCGTCGCCCCGACGTGCCGGTCGTCGGTGCCTTCGTCGACGTGCAGCAACCGGATGTGCCGGCCGCTCTCGACGGAATGCCGAGCGGGGCGTCTGTCGTGATCGTGCCGTTGCTGCTGTCGACGGGTTACCACGTGCATGTCGACCTCGCCGAAGCGGCCGCCGCCGCCGCCGGGGCCGACGTCCCGCGGCCTGTCGCGGTGACATCGGCGCTCGGGCCGGATGCGCGTCTCGCGCGCATCCTCGCACTGCGGCTGACGGCCATCGGTCTGCACAACGACGACGTCGTGGTGCTGGCCGCGGCGGGATCGAGCGACGCCGGCGCCGTCGTCGACTGCCGCGCGATGGGGTCTCTGCTCGAGGCCGAACTGGCGCGACCTGTCATCGTCGGGTTCCTCTCGGCCGCGGAACCACGCCTCGATGACGCGGTGACGGCTGCGCGTGCGGCGAATCCCGGTCGGCGGATCGTTGCGGCGAGCTACCTCCTCGCCCCCGGCTACTTCCACTCGCTCGTTCGGCGAGCGGGGGCAGATGCGGCGTCGGAGCCCTTGCTGGTCGACGGCGAGCAGCCGCCTGAAGAGCTGGTCGATGTCGTCGTCGACCGGTACCGCCGCGCATGTGACGAGCATGTTACGGCGGCCTATCAGGGTGCTCGGACCGATGCGACGACATGGTGACCGAACGGTAATCGGTCAGGCCGTCTGCTGAAACACCGCGTGGATAGCGTCATGAGCGTCAGCCCATCCACCCCGCGCACCACCGACCGACGGAGAACGTCTTGACCCACACCGAAACTCCCTCCGCACTGTTCGACACATCGAAGATCGAGGCCCCTGCGCTGTCGATGCGGCCCGGCCGCTGGATCGACAACTGGAATGCCGAAGACCCTGAACAATGGGAAGGCGGTGGAAAGCGGATAGCGGCCCGCAACCTCCGGTGGTCGATCTTCGCGGAGTTCCTGGGCTTCGTGATCTGGCAGCTCTGGAGCATCGTCGTCGTCTCCCTCCCCGCCGCCGGATTCACCTTCGACACGGGGCAGATCTTCTGGCTGATCTCCATCCCCAGCCTCGTCGGGGCGACTCTCCGCTTTCCCTACAGCTTCATGGTGCCGAAATTCGGCGGCCGCAACTGGACGATCATCTCGGCCGGACTGCTGCTCATTCCGGCGACCGGACTCGCGATCTGCGTCGGGAATCCCGACACTCCGTTCGGCGTGATGCTGGCGGTCGCCGCGCTCGCGGGATTGGGAGGAGGCAACTTCGCCAGCTCGATGTCGAACATCACCTACTTCTACCCGCAGAGCCAGAAAGGGTGGGCTCTCGGACTCAACGCGGCCGGGGGAAACCTCGGCGCTTCCGTCGCACAGCTCGTCGTTCCCATCGCCATCACCGTCGGTGCCGCGACGACCCTCGCCCTTCCCCTCGCCGGATGGATCTGGATCCCCTTCATCCTCGTGGCGATGTGGGGCGCGTACCGGCACATGGACAACCTCTCGAACGCGAAGGCGGACTTCTCCGCCTCGCTGGCTGCGATCCGGGAGCCGCACCTGTGGATTCTCGCGCTGCTGTACATCGGCACCTTCGGATCGTTCATCGGCTTCGCCAGCGTGTTCCCCAAGCTGATCGCCGATCAGTTCCCCGACTTCTCGAGCTTCGCCGTGGGCTCCGCCTCCATCTCGCTCGCGTTCCTCGGTGCGCTGGTCGGCTCGCTCTCGAGGCCCTACGGCGGACGGCTCGCGGATCGCTTCGGGGGAGCACGCGTGACCATGGCGGCGTTCGCGGTGATGGCTGTCGGCGCGCTCGCGGTCACCTGGACGATCGGCATGAACAACTTCTGGATCTTCCTCGGGTGCTTTCTCGTGCTCTTCGTGGCCGGGGGTGTCGGCAACGGATCGACCTATCGCATGATTCCGAGCGTGCTCGCCGCCCGCTCCGGTGTCGCCGACGCATCGACGAACTCGGGCGACGTGTCCACCCAGCGCAAGACGGCCGCCTCTCTCGGCCTCATCTCGGCGATCGGCGCGTACGGCGGCTTCATCATTCCGCAGATGCTCGGCCTGTCGAAGACGGTGACGGGAGACTACGGCAGTGCCCTGCACATCTTCGTGGTGGCCTACGTCGTGCTCATGGCGATCACGGGGCTGGTCTACCTGCGCCGCGGGTCGGCATTCGCGGGCCAGCGCATCTGAGCATGCTCTCCACCGACGCGAAGACCCACTGTCCGTACTGCGCCCTGCAGTGCGCGATGACACTGTCGACCGCGGCCCCGGCCGCCCAGCCGACCGAGGGCAGACGCCTGTCGCTCACCGTGTCGGGGCGCGATTTTCCGACCAATCGGGGCGGCCTGTGCAAGAAGGGGTGGACGTCGGCGGAGCTCGTCGATTCGCCGGAGCGGATCATAGCGCCCCTCCTGCGCGACGCCGAGGGACGACTCTCGCCGGTGTCCTGGGAGCATGCGCTCGACGAGGTCGCCCGCAGAGTGGCGTCGAGCCGGAGGGTTCACGGGGCCGACTCGGTCGGAGTCTTCGGCGGCGGAGGTCTCACGAATGAGAAGGCATATCAGCTGGGCAAGTTCGCGCGGGTCGCGCTCGGCACCTCCCGCATCGACTACAACGGTCGCTTCTGCATGTCCTCCGCGGCCGCTGCGGGCAACAGAGCCTTCGGCCTCGACCGTGGCCTGCCGTTCCCCCTGAGCGACCTCGACGAGGCCTCGACCATCATGATGCTCGGATCGAACGTAGCCGAGACGATGCCGCCCTTCATCGGCCACCTGGCGGGTGCGCGCGCTGCCGGCGGCCTCATCGTCGTCGACCCGCGCCGGTCGCCGACCGCGCGGCTCACGGAGGACGGGGCCGGCGTGCATGTGCAGCCCACACCGGGAAGCGACCTCATCCTGCTTCTCGGGCTCACGCATATCGTCATCGCCGAACGACTGCACGACGTCGACTATCTCCGGAGCCGCACCGGCGGATTCGATGGGGTGCGTCGCAGCGTCAGCGAATGGTGGCCCGAGCGCGTGCAGTCGCAGACGGGAGTTCCCGCCCACCGACTGCACGAGATCGCACGACGACTCGCATCGGGCGGGGGTACCTACATCCTCACCGGGCGAGGCGTCGAGCAGCACGCGAACGGCACCGACACCGCAACGGCCGCCATCAACCTGGCCCTCGTGCTCGGACTGGTCGGCGCCGACGGCAGCGGCTACGGCACCCTCACCGGACAGGGCAACGGGCAGGGCGGCCGCGAACACGGCCAGAAATGCGATCAACTCCCCGGCTACCGCAAGATCCAGGATCCGGCCGCCCGGGCACACGTCGCGGCGGTCTGGGGAGTCGACGAGGCGTCCCTGCCCGGCGCAGGCCTGCCCGCCGTCGAGCTGCTCGCGTCGCTCGGGGAACCCGGCGGCGTGCGGTGCCTTCTCGTGCACGGATCCAACGTGGTCGTCTCGGCGCCGGACGTCTCCGCCGTGCGAGCCGGACTCTCCCGCCTCGACCTCCTCGTCGTCTGCGACTTCTTCCTCACGGAGACGGCACGGCTCGCCGACATCGTGCTTCCGGTCACGCAGTGGGCGGAGGAGGAGGGGACGATGACGAATCTCGAGGGCAGGGTGCTGCGCCGACGCCGCGCCGTCGAGCCGCCGGCCGGGGTCCGCAGCGAACTGTGGATACTCGCAGAACTTGCTCGTCGACTCGATTCACCTGGAGCGTTCAGCACTCACGCCCCCACCGTGTTCGATGAGCTCTGCCGGGCTTCCGAGGGCGGTCTCGCCGACTACTCCGGAATCAGCTACGACATCCTCGACGACGACTCCGTCGCCGCCTACTGGCCGTACCCTCGAGGGTCCTCCGGCACGCCGCGGCTTTTCGCCGACCGCTTCGCGCACGCCGACGGACTCGCGAGACTCGTTCCCGTGAAGGCGCACGAGCAGAGCGTTCCCGCCCAGAAGGACGGTGTCGTCACCCTCATCACCGGGCGGCTGCTCGAGCACTACCAGTCCGGAGCCCAGACGCGCCGCGTGCCCGAACTGCTCGACGCGAAGCCGGAAGCGCGCGTGCAGATCCATCCGGCGACGGCCGAACTCAACGGTATCGCCGATGGCGCCTGGGTCGAGCTCGCGCGCGGCGAGTCCACGGTCGTGTGCCGGGCCGAGCTGAGCCTCGAGATCCGTCCCGACACGGTCTTCCTCCCCTTCCATTTCGCCGATGACCAGAGCGCCAACCTGCTCACGGAGCAACTGACCGACCCGATCTCCGGCATGCCCGAGTTCAAACGCACGACGGTTCGCATCCAGACGGTGGAGCTCGCGCGGAGACAGGAGGCCGTCGGTGCGTGATTCACCGCTGCGCGTCGTCGTGATCGGGTACGGTCCTGTCGGCGCACGCCTGGTCGACGAGCTCCTGCCGGCAGTATCGGAAGGGCTGATCGACGTGACCGTCGTGGGTGCCGAGAAGGATCCCGCCTACAACCGTGTGCTCATCGCGGAGCTCGCCGTCGGACGGGCCGAGCGCGAGATGCTCGACGTCACGGATCCCGACGAGGCCCGCGCTGCAGGCGCCACCGTGCTGACGGGCGTCACCGCCGTGTCGATCGAGAGAACCCGCCGTAGAGTCGTCCTGAGCGACGGATCCGCACTGGCGTACGACAGGGTCGTGCTGGCCACCGGCGCACGTGCGAACATCCCGACTCTCACGGGCATCACCCGGCTCAGGCGCGATCATCGTCGACCGTCCGACGAGGCCCATCGGCTCGACGACGCGGACGCTCCGCTGCCCCGAGGGGTCACCGTGCTCCGCGACCTCGCCGACGCGACGACCGTCGCACGCGCGGTCGAGCGCGGCCAGCGGATCCTCGTGCTCGGCGCGGGAGTGCTCGGAATGGAGATCGCCCTGGCCGCCGCCGAGGCAGGAGCCCAGGTGGGTGTTGTCTACCACGGGGAGATACCGATGGCGCGGCAGCTCGACCGCGGTGCGGGACTGCTTCTGGCCCGTGGAGCCCGGGCGGCGTCGGTGAGCATGATCTCTCATTCGCCCGCCGAGAGCGTTCTCCTTCGCACCGACCCCGACGGCGTCGAGCGATTCGATGCACTCGTGTGCGCAGACGGCAAGCAGATCTTCGCCGACCTGCTCGTGCTCAGCTGCGGTGTCGGTGCTCGGAGCGAGCTCGCCCGATTGTGCGGGCTCGACGTCGCCGCAGGCATCCTGGTCGACGACAGCCTCACGAGCTGGACCGACGATCGCATCCACGCGATCGGGGACTGCGCGCAGATCGCTCCACGACCTCGGCCCGGCGATTCGCAGGCCCCGCCCCCCGGTGCGCCTTCCGGCCTCATCGGTCCCGGGTGGCGGCAGGCCGACTGGCTCGCCCGAACCCTCATCGCGGTCGCGGAGGGACGCGGTGCTCCCGAGCCATTGGGAGCGGATCCCCGCGCGGTGGTGATGCTGAAGGCATCCGGTATCGACGTCGTCGCTGTCGGCGATGTCTCGAGAGACGTGTTCGACGATCTCGCCGCCGATGTGCACGGCCCATCGATCGGCCACGCACCGGGATGCCCGGTCGATCCGCCGTTGAGGGTGGCGAGCTGGATGGACGCCGAGCACGGCCGCTACGTGAAGATGGTCACCCGCGCCGGCGTGCTCGAGGGGATGGTGTGCGTGGGCATGCCTCGAACCGCGGCCGAACTCACGCTGCTGTTCGAACGGCGAAGCGAGCTTCCCACCGACCGTTCGGTTCTGCTGCGCCACGACGGCCCCGACGTCGACTCATCGGCGGCAGGCGACGCGTTCGCCCCGGATTCGACCGTGTGCTGGTGCAACGCCGTCACCGTGGCAGGGATCGGCGCAGCGGCCGAGGCGGGCCACTCGACGGTCGCCTGCGTGGGCAAGGCCACTCGTGCCGGCACCGGATGCGGCGGGTGCAGAGAGCGCATCGGTCAGGTTCTCGAGCATCACGCCGCCAGAATGGCGTCGATCTGACCCATCGCCAGTGTCATGCCCTCCTGCATGCCCATCTCGACCAGTTTCTCGAGCTGTTCGAGGCTGACGAACTGACTCAGCGTCGTCATGCGCGTCTTGCCGTCGACCGATTCGAGGGAGACGATGGCGTGCACGGGTTCTATCGAGTCGTCGGGGGTGCCGTCGTCATCGGCGAAGCCGTCGTCGAACTCCAGACGCGTGGGTGCGTCGACCGCCGTGATGAGCCACCATCCGCCGGCCTTCGTGCCGTCGGGTCCTGTCATGTAGTACGAGGAGCGGGACCCCACCGAGAGCTCGTGCGTGGTGAAGGTGGCGGGCCAGGTGGGCGGGCCCCACCAGCGTTCGAGCTGGCGAGGATCCTCCCAGACCTGCCAGACCCTGTCGACGTCGGCCGCGTATTCGGCGACGAACGTGAGGGTGAGTGCCTCTGTGTCCTTGTCGACGCTGAGAATGGTCATGACTGCTCCTTCAGGGGTCTTCGGCGAGGATGTCGTCGATGCGTCGGGCGCGCTGCGCCCAGATCTGCTCGAACGCGGTCAGCAGCGCCTGTGCCCTGCTGATCGTGTCGATGCGGCTGTGCACGAGCTGTTCTCTGCCCCGGCGTTCCTTCGTCACGAGGAGCGCACGTTCGAGCACCGTCACGTGCTTCTGCACGGCGGCGAAGCTCATGTCGTAGTGCTCGGAGAGCGCCGTCACCGACTGGCCGACGACGAGCACACGGCTCACGATGTCGCGCCTCGTCGCATCCGCCAGTGCCTGGAAGATGCGGTCGATCTCGGATTCCGTCAGTTCATGCACAACCATTTGGTTGTACGTTACGCCTCGCCGATCCCTGACGCAAGACCCCTGGAGGTCAGCGCCTGTCAGTTCTGGCCGGGCTGATCCTCGTCGCCGCGGCCCACGGTGCCGTCGCCCTCGGGGGCCGGCACGGGAGCGACGCTGGAACCGGGAGTCGGGACGGTTCCCGGCTGCGTCGGCTCGGTCGTGGGAGTCGGAGTGGTCGTAGCGGGTGCGTCGGTGGAGGAGTCATCGCTGGAGCTCGACCCGGATCCGGACCCGTAGACCAGGTCGTCGTCGGGCTCGGGGAAGTCGGCGGCAGGCTGCAGGACCTCGTCGTTGGCCGTCATCACGGATTTCCAGATGCGGTGACGCACGCTGTACCCCGAGTAGCCGTTCGTCTCGACGTCGGTCATCGAGACGTCGCCGGAGACGTTGCCGACCCAGACGGCGGTGGCGGCCCGCGTGCTCGCCCCGATCATCCACGTGTCCTTCTCGTTGTCGGTGGTACCGGTCTTGCCGATGTGCTCGACGTCGTCGTACGGGTTCGAGGCGGTCGCCGTTCCGCTCTGGATCGGCCCCTTCATCGCGTAGGCGAGCGTCGATGCGACCGTCGGATCGAGGGCCTGCGCACAGTCGGCCTGGGGAGGCTGCAGTTCCGCGCCAGAGGCGTCGAGGATGCGGTCGATGGCGATCGGCTTGCAGTAGACCCCGTTGGCGGCGATGCCGGCGTAGGCGGCGGCCATGGTCAGCGGCGCGATCGTCTGGGTGCCCAGGATGTCTGCGAGGTTCGAGCCGAGTTCGCCCCCGTCTGCCCGGTGCACACCCAGAGACTGGGCCGTGTTGCGGATCTGGCAGAGGTCGAGGTCTTCGGCCATGGCGATGAAGGCGTTGTTCACGGAGTTCGTGAGGGCGTACTGCACCGTGATGGTGCCGGGCCTGGAGCCGCTGTCGTTCTTCGGGGCGTAGGGCTCGCCGCTGATGTCGACGCAGGAGTTCGTGAAGTCGGCGCGATCGAATGTCTGCGGATTGCCGTTGACCCGCTCGCTGAGCGTGTTGCCCTGCTTGAGCCACTCCGCCAGCGTGAACACCTTGTAGGTCGAGCCGACCTGGAATCCGCTCGATCCTCCGTAGCCCTGGTCGGTGTTGTAGTTGAGCGACGTGCTGCCCGGGTCGGTCGAGGCTCCGGGCACATAGGTCTTGTTCTGGGCCATCGCGAGGATGCGACCCGTTCCCGGTTCGACCGTGACGATGGTGGAGCCCAGGTCGAGCTCATCGCTCGATGCGGGCACGTACTCCGTCATGGTCTCGTTCGCATTGGCCTGAAGGGTGGGGTTCAAGGTCGTGAAGATCTGGAATCCGCCGGTCTTGAAGTTCGACCAGCGCTCGTCGGCCGTGGCGCCGAACGTGGGGTCGTTCTTCACGATCCAGGTCACGTAGTCGCAGAAGTACGCGGCGCCGGATGCTGCGGTCTGGCATCCCGTCGACGGCTCGGTGATCACAGGGGTGACCGGTGTGGCGACGGCCTCGTCGTACTGCGCCTGGGTGATGGTGTGCTGCTTGAGCATGGACGCGAGCACGTCGATGTCGCGGCGGGCCTTGTTCGCCTCGATGTTCTCGGGCTCGTCGATGCGCAGGCCGTTCGGCTCGTTCACGGTGGCGATCAGGCTCGCGGCCTGGGCGATCGTGAGCTGCGCAGCCGTCGTGCCGTAGTAGTAGTTGGCCGCCGCCTCGATGCCGTAGACCGATCCGCCGAAGTTGGCGATGTTCAGGTAACCCAGCAGGATCTGGTCTTTGTTGTACCTCTTCTCGAGGCCGATGGCCAGCCGCATCTCGCTCAGCTTGCGGTCGAGCGACGTGTCGGTCGCCTCGGCGTAGGCCTTCTCGCGGTCGGCCTCGTTGTCGAGAGCCTCGGCCCGCTGCACGAGGATGTTCTTCACGTACTGCATGGTGATGGTCGACGCGCCGCTCTCGACCCCGCCGGAGGTGAGGTTGCTGAGAGCCGCGCGCAGGGTGGATGTCAGGTCGACGCCATTGTGCTCGTAGAACCGCGGGTCCTCGGTCGAGACGACCGCGTCCTTGACCGCCGGGGCGATCTCGTCCCAGCCGACCTCCTGACGGTTCTGGTCGAAGACCGTCGCGAGCAGCGTGTTCGATCCATCGGTGTTGGTCGAGTAGATCTCGGACTTCTGCGAGAGCGCCCCGATGTCGAGGGTCGACGGCAGGTCTTCGAACAGACCGACAGAGCGGGAGACCGTAGCGCTCGTGAGCGATACGGCGGGAACGGCGAGGGCGGTGACGAGAACACCGGCGATGACGCTCGCTCCGAGCAGTTCCAGCCAGGGCTTCGCCGCCGACAGGACACGTGACGAGGATTCAGGCATAACAGTTGAGGATACGTAGATGCACCTCCGAGGTGGCTGAATCGCCCGGTCGTGTCATAGAGGGTCACACGACTTTCGCCGACGGCCTGTCGGGTGAAGGCTGAACATCATGACACTGAACTCCTCCGCACGCGGCACCCGGCACGTCGGCTCGGTCGAGCCCATCTCAGACAGTGCAGGCCTCGACGCCGACTCGTTCAAGGCCGTCTTCCGAAACCATCCTGCTGGGGTCGCCGTGATCACGGCAGATGCCGGCGACGGCCCTGTGGGCCTCACGGCCACGTCGGTGTTCTCCGTCAGCGCCGAGCCGCCCCTGCTCGTGTTCTCCGTCTCTGGCCAGTCGTCCAGCGCGCCGACGATCCGCGCGGCAGACACCGTGGTCGTGCATCTTCTGGGGGCGCAGCAGCTCGATCTCGCGACGCTGTGCGCCACCAGCGGCATCGACCGGTTCGCCGACACGACGATCTGGGATCGGCTGATCACCGGGGAGCCCTACTTTCCGGCCGCCCAGTCGTGGATCAGGGGCCGGGTCATCGAGCGCATGGATGCCGGGGGCTCGACCGTGATCGCCGTGCACGCCCTGCAGGCGGGCACCTCGGACGAGGCCGATTCCGCCGAGCCACTCGTCTACCACAACCGCACGTGGCACAGGCTGGGATCGCACTCGCGCATAGAGGACTGAGCGGCCGACTTCCTCGCGAGTGCGAATAGAGTTGCACAAGAAAGACCTCGTGCAAACCGAAGGAAGTCCTAAAACAAAATGAGTGCTCACTACAACCTCGTCGTTCTGGGAGCCGGCCCCGGCGGCTATGTCGCTGCCATCCGTGCCGCGCAGCTCGGGCTCAGCGTCGCCGTCGTCGAAGAGAAGTACTGGGGCGGTGTCTGCCTCAACGTCGGCTGCATCCCGTCGAAGGCTCTGCTCCGCAACGCCGAGCTGGCGAACATCTTCGCCACCCAGGCGACGGAGTTCGGAATCTCCGGAGAGGCCTCGTTCGACTTCGGTGCGGCCTTCGACCGCAGCCGCAAGGTGGCCGACGGGCGCGTCAAGGGCGTGCACTTCCTCATGAAGAAGAACAAGATCACCGAGTACGACGGCCGGGGTTCGTTCGACGACAGCCACTCGCTCACGGTCTCCAAGTCCGACGGAACAGCCGAGCAGCTCACGTTCGACAACGCGATCATCGCCACCGGGTCGACCGTTCGACTCCTTCCGGGTGTGACCCTCAGCGACAACGTCGTCACCTATGAGAGCCAGATCCTGACCCGCGAGCTGCCGAAGTCGATGGTCATCGTCGGAGCCGGGGCCATCGGAATGGAGTTCGCCTACATCCTGCGCAACTACGGCGTCGAGATCACCATCATCGAGTTCCTCGACCGGGCCCTTCCCAACGAAGACGTCGACGTGTCGAAGGAGATCGCCAAGCAGTACAAGAAGCTGGGCGTCACGCTGCTCACCTCGACGAAGGTCGAGAGCATCGTCGACAACGGCTCGTCCGTCACCGTCTCGTACACGGCGAAAGACGGCACGCAGGGCTCGATCGAGGTCGACAAGGTCATGATGTCGATCGGCTTCGCACCGCGCGTCGAGGGCTTCGGGCTCGACAAGACCGGCGTGCAGCTGACCGAGCGCGGGGCCATCGCGATCGACGACCACATGCGCACCAACGTGCCGAACATCTACGCGATCGGCGACGTCACCGCGAAACTGCAGCTCGCCCACGTGGCCGAGGCGCAGGGGGTCGTGGCCGCCGAGACGATGGCCGGCGCCGAGACCCAGACCCTCGGCGACTACCGCAACATGCCGCGGGCCACGTTCTGCCAGCCGCAGGTCGCGAGCTTCGGCCTCACCGAGCAGCAGGCGCGCGACGAGGGGCACGACGTGCTCGTCTCGACGTTCCCCATGACCGCCAACGGCAAGGCCCACGGGCTCGGCGAGCCGGCCGGCTTCGTCAAGCTCGTCGCCGACGCGAAGTACGGCGAGCTGCTCGGTGGTCACATGGTGGGTCACGACGTGTCCGAGCTGCTCCCCGAGCTCACCCTCGCGCAGATGTGGGACCTCACGGCGACCGAGCTGGCACGCAACGTGCACACGCACCCCACCCTCAGCGAGGCCCTGCAGGAGGCATTCCACGGGCTCAAGGGGCACATGATCAACCTGTAGACCATGTCCGATCGTGCGCGATTCGACGAAGCGGTGCGCGCCCTGTCGTCGCCGGGAGACCTGCGAGCCGACCTCTGCTCGCCGTTCCTGTCGGTGCTGCCGGTGACGGGTGTGTCGATATCCGTCCTCGGCGGCCCCGCCGGACCGGGAACCATCTGCGCGAGCGATCGGCGGGCGAGCCGACTCGACGAGCTGCAGTTCGATCTTGGTGAGGGTCCGTGCTGGCAGGCCTTGGCGAGTCGACGGCCGGTCCTGACCGAGGACATCCGGCACAAGACGGCCTGCGACGCCTGGCCTGCTCTCGTCGGGGCGCTCGGCGACGAGCGGATCAGGGGCGTCTTCGCGTTCCCGCTGGCCGTCGGATCGTTGGGCGTCGGTGCGGTCGACCTGTACACCGAGCATCCGGCGCGGCTCGACGAAGGCGAGGTGGCCGATGCGACGGCCCTCGCCGGATTCGCCGTGTGGCACGTGCTTCACCGGATGCTCGACGATCACCGATCGCAGGAGGACTCGCGCGAGGAGGAGCCCGCGTCGTCGCGACGTGAGTTCCACCAGGCCACCGGAATGGTGCTGGCGCAGAGGGGAGTCCAGGCGTCCGATGCGGCCCTGCTGATCCGCGCTCATGCCTTCTCGACCGGGCGCACCGTGCTCGAGGTCTCGAGAGACATCGTCGACAGGCGGCTTGTGTTCTCCGAGGAGATGCCGTGATCGCTCGAAGAGCCCGCCCCCGAGAGTTAAGGTTGACCTTATGGTGAGCAGAACGCGCGAGGCTCAGTTGACCGCCACGTTCGTGACCCTCGCAGACACCTTGGTGGCCGACTACGACGTGGTCGACCTTCTTCACACGCTCATCAGCACCTGCGCGGAGCTTCTCGATGCTGCGGGCGCAGGACTTACCCTGGCGGCGGCGGACGGCCAGCTCGAGGTGCTCGCGTCGACCAGCGAGGAGAGCCGACTCGTCGAACTCATGCAGCTGCGGGCCGGAGAGGGGCCGTGCATCGAGGCCTACCTCACCGGAACGGTGGTGGCCGTGCCTGATGTCGCAGACGTGACCGACGTCTGGCCGCTGTTCGCCAACAAGGCACTGGCGCAGGGGTTCCGCTCGGTGCACTGCATTCCCATGCAGTTGCGAGGCGAGACGATCGGCAGCCTCAACCTGTTCCGCTCCACCCTGGGGCGGCTGCCCGACGACGACATCGCCGTGGCCAGGGGGCTCGCCGACATCGCCACCATCGGCATCCTGCACCAGCGGGCCATGAGCGAGAGCGACATCGCCCGGCAGCAGCTGCAGCAGGCGCTCGACAGCCGGGTGCTGATCGAGCAGGCCAAGGGCGTTCTGGCGCACACCCATTCGCTCGACATGAACGGTGCGTTCACGCTCCTGCGCAGCTACGCGCGTCAGAACGGGCTGCGGCTCCAGGACGTCGCGCGCGATGTCGTCGAGAGGCGACTCACGATCTGACCGACGTCAGATGCCGGTTCCGCCCTCCCACAGGTGCTCGGACGTGCCGCTGATGAGTGCGGCCACCCCCATGGCCTGGCTGTCGGTGAGCGAGGCGATGTAGTCGACGATGCCGCGTCCGCGGCCGCGCGCGATGAGGCTCTCGTCGTCGGTGCGCCCGCGCAGCAGCTCGGGGGAGTCTGCCCGCAGACGGAAGTATCCGGCGGTGGCCACCTGAACCAGTTCGACCAGGCGACGGGGCGCACGAGCCGCGTCGTCGTCATCGGACAGCCATGCCCGGAAACCGTCGACCAGCGTCTCGAGCACGCGACCCTGTCCGCGCTGGTAGGTCGCGAGGTCGGGTCGCTCGAGCACGAAACGCGTGTGCACGAACTTGAGAACGACCACG